>Ga0265594_1000581_pt1 | contig 29976 bp, 25 predicted proteins | sample saktaG_11_FD_190147 | JGI IMG/M metagenome (GOLD analysis project Ga0265594, IMG submission 190147) | Saline water microbial communities from Sakinaw Lake, British Columbia, Canada - sak_2011_5_24_80m | ecosystem: Environmental > Aquatic > Non-marine Saline and Alkaline > Saline ... | reverse complement strand
CATACCCTATAGATAGGGAACAGCATAAATAAACCCTTTCCTTGGCTTATCTCCCGGTACAGGCGAAGTTCAGACTTTATGGGATAGGTGGAAGGTATATGTCCCCTATGATTTGACGGAGTTAAGGTTAGAAATTCAATGACCCAGTTCTCCCAACACGGATATAATCGATCGCCTTAGTTAAACCTCGTAGAGCTTAAAGAAGAGGCAAAATTTTTCATTGAGTCGAGTAAACGAACAAAAAGGAGTGATAAAACGAAAACTTCATATATATCCAAATGGCATTATCAAAAATACCGGTAAGAAATGTCACACGAAGAGGGTTCCTCTGAGAAAAGGAAAAGGGTAAAGGAAAGGGTAAAAATCCTCTTACTTTATTCTTTCAAAAACCATTGGCTCCCCTCATCGATTTCAATAATCATTTTTATATTATTTTTTATTCTTAATCATGTAAGGCCAAATCCATACAACATATTACTTTACCTTTCTGCAATATTATTGCTGTTACCTTTTGTTTCAGATGTAAGATTTTACGCTTCATATTTTAACGCGTGTTACTCAGTAAAAAGACTTCTAGAAGAAACATCCGATTTAAACTTGGAAAAATTTCAGAGAGATTACAATGAACTAAGAAAATTGCTAAAAAAGCGCATTGTCTTTTCTGGTAATATTTTAACTTATGATTACGAAATAAGTCGTATAATCCACGATATAGATACTTTCTTCGATGCAACGATAAAAATACTTTTTAGGAAAAGAGTGATGTCTATCCCTTTCTCTCCTCACGATGCATACTACCAATTCATTGAACGGGAAGAGATACAATCCCGGTTATATGATGACAGGTGGCAGAATATAGAACCACCGCCCAGTGAATACGAATTTGAAGCATGGGAAATAAAAGATGTTAATTTTAGAACAATAGATACCTTTCTGCAATATTTTGGAGATATCGTTATAAAAAAACCGAGGGTAAGAACTATAAACACTGTTGCTATAGGTGAGATTTTTAGACGCTGGAGTGAAATCATTAAGAAAATTGGTCCTAAGACTTTCGATGAATCCAAAAGAGATGTAGAACTATATTATAATGAAAAACGAGAGAGGAGTGGTTTCTTCCTGACTAAAGTTTATGAGTTGTTTATCGCTATGCTAATAGCCCTAATAACTATAGTGATTGGGCAAGTGCTTCTATAATGCGAGTGTAAAACATTGCTAGTAAGATGAGAGAGGACATCTCTTTATAATGATGTAGTGTAGCTGTGGAGTAAGACACTTTCAATTAGAAAATGCTAAAGTTGCGTCTCTAGTTAGAAATTTGGCCAGGGCAGGATTCGAACCTGCAGCAACTATCGCCAGTATAGTTGCAAGCTTCATCTGGTATGCCTTTACCTCAGCTACGGATACCTTCACCGTTTACCTGGCCATTTTGGCTACACTTCTCAATTGGAGGTGCTCACAGCCCAGTTTCTGGATTTGCAACTTCTGAAGTAGCATTCTCTCCATCAACAGATTAATTGCCGTGGGCGAGGATTAGACATTATCTACCTTCAAGTTTGTCCTCTACCATTTCAAATAACCTTGCAGCACCCGCAAGTCCGTAGCCTGTCACTCCACCTATTGCGAGTAATTTTAGATAATCCCATAGAGTCACTCCCGGGAATATGCCTACTACCGCTAAAATCACCGCAACTACCAAGAACAACGATGTGAACATGAAGATCTCTGTGCTTCGTCTAGTTCCCCTTTCTACGAATACTACTTCTCTTCTTGGCATAGTTACCCTTAGTATTTGTGAAATATATAAATCTTTCCCTTCAATTTTATTTGTATCTTGAAGGACACACTTTCGCTGAACAAGAAGGAAGGATGACTCAAAGAATAGCGAGCAGCGAGTAGTAACCCTCTGCGAGCTGAAGGTGGGTCGGTCGGATTAGAAAAAATCGAGAAGAGAGGATTTAGCGGATCTATTTGCGCTTTGAGCGTCCCATTTACTTCCATTTGGTTCTATCGTGGGCCATTAAGCGGGGTACTAAGTGCTATGCCTTTTTTGGATGGGGCGCTTGATAAGGGGGGTCTGGCCCCTTATTTGATAAGGATGGCCTGGTCCTTATTGGGTTGATTAAGGGGAGCTCTGGCCTTAATTACTGAACCGGTCGAAAAGCTTATATATCTCCTCGTGCCTACCTAGTCCTTGGGGGGTTCACATGAAAAAAGGCGTGAAGTTTTGGGGGCTGGTTATAAGTTTAATAGTCATTTTAGCGATTTTGGGGAGTGGAGCGCTTGCTGAGCAGATAGTCGAGGATCCAGGGAGTTATGAGCAAGCATTTCAAATTAAAGAAAATAGTGAGTACCCAAAACTACTATTCTTTGATAATTTCAGCGCAGATACCGGGATGTGGAAGTATACAGGCGAAGCGTATCGAGATCCCGTAAACGAATATGTGGTCCTTACAGAGAATATAAATGGACAGGTAGGCGTTATTTGGCTTAATCGGCGTATAACCTCTCCGTTTACTATTGACTTCAAATATAAAGCTGGTGGAGGCTCAGGTGGAGATGGCATGACATTTATGTTCTACAAACAAACTAATTACGAACCAAGTGATGGCAGTTATTTAGGATTTATGAATCGAAATGGAATACCAATCTCTGGTTATGCTCTCGAATTTGATAACTGGCTGAATGACTTGGACCCTTCCTCTAACCATATTGCACTCATCAAAGATGATGTAAACAATCATTTAATTTATGTTAATGATCCCCGAACCGAGGACAATCTCTGGCATGATGTCCGAGTTGTCATTAACGATTCAGAAATTCGGATTGCTGTGGATAAATCTACCCTGTTTACCTGGCCAGGAACAATTAACACCACCTATGGGGGCTTTGGGTTTAGCGCAGCAACAGGAGATGCAAATAACTGGCATATCCTGGATAATGTGAACATTACAGCAGAGTTCGAGCAGCCGATACCAGATGCATATGAACCCGATGATAACTATTCCCTGGCGAACTACATTTCTGTTAATGGCACCAGGCAAGCTCATGATTTTCACGTCCCTGGTGATCAGGACTGGCTGAAGTTTAATGCTACCGGGGGCAGCTCTTACACCATCGAAACCTCTGACCTTGGACCTGAATCAGACACCGATCTCTATCTCTACGACACCAATGGAACTGCAGAGATAAGGCACGATGACGATAGTGGCGTCGGGTTGGCATCGAAAATCAATTGGTACTGTGGCGATTCAGGCACATATTACATACTGGTTAGACACTACAGCCCTTTCGTATCCGGTCCAGAAACGAAATATAATATCTCAGTAAACCAGACTATTCTGCCTGCTCGATTCACTGATGTATATGCTGATCGCGGTCTGGATACGGATAGCAATGGCCTTTACGACTACCTCGCTATCGATGTTGGCGTAAATGTCAGTACTAGCGGAAATTATTCTGTAGAAGTTGATCTCCACGCGCTTGATGGAACTCATCTGACTGAGAACAGCACTTACAGTTACCTTACAGCAGGCAACCAGAATGTCACTGTTTTGTTGGATGGAATGGACATTCGCAGGAATAAGATAAATGGCACATTCGTGCTTAATGAGGTATGGCTTCTGAACGACAGTAACAGTTTGTTAGATTATAGAGATGCCCCATATATTACTCACTATTACAATTACACAGATTTTCAGCGTCCACCTGCGGAATTAGGCAGAGCTTTTAGAGATTATGGTCTCGATACTGATAGCAACGGGCTTTATGATTATCTTGTCATTGAGAAACAGATCAATGTAACAACTGCTGGAGACTATAGACTGGACGGCTATCTCATGAATGATACTGGGTACGAGATAGACTCAAATTACTACTATACATACCTTGACGCTGGATTACACAACATTACGTTAAGATTTAATGGTTATAAGATATACAATTCAAAGAGCACTGGCAATTTCACGGTTTACATGGAGTTATATGGCTACTTAATTTCTGGCGTAGTAGCTTCTATCGATTCAGAACTTATAGAAAAACCGGTTGGAGAGAAGGAGGGTGTTATAAAGCCGCGGTTAGCAGAAATTAATGATGATTTCGCCCAGGATAGTAAACCTCTCGCCGTTAGTTCGCAACAACCGGTTGGTGTAAGCTCGTGGCGTTGGCTCGACTTAGCAGAGGACATAACAAGCTTTTATAGCTATACTCAGTTCGAACGACCACCTGCTCAATTTAATGATATATATTCTGATCGCAGTTTTGATACGGATAGTGATGGCTTTTACGACTACTTCGCTATCGATGTTGGCGTAAACGTAAGCAAGCCGGGATATTATAGAATAAGTGGTTCGCTTTACAACAGCAGTGGCTATTATGTTGATTCGGTCAGTAATTATACCACGTTAGATGCTGGCAATCAGACGGTTCGGTTAAGGTTTGATGGACCAAGAATTTGGCAAAGCCGTACGAACGACACATTTGATCTGAGGTATTTGGGCTTGTATAATGCAACGGACTGGGACCAGCTTGATTACCGGTACTACGCGTACACTACCAACCATTATAATTACACCGATTTCCGCCCGCCAGCGGTATTCATGCCAGGCGTAAGGGATTACGGCGCTGATGAGAATAGCAACGGACTTTATGATTATCTTGTTATTGAGAAACAGATCAATGTAACAACTGCTGGGAACTATGAACTGGACGGGTATCTCATAAATGATACGGGGTACTGGATAGACGAAAATTACAACTACACGTACCTGGACGCTGGTTTACACAATCTAACTTTAAAGTTCAGAGGCTATAAAATATACAATTCAAAGAGCACCGGAAATTTCACGGTTCACATGGATTTATACGGCAATTTAATTTCTGGCTTAAATATTGCTCTCAATTCGGAAAATAGAGAAAAACCGCCTATAGAAAAGGAGGGTAATACAGGACCGTGGTTAGCAGAAATTAAAGATGAAAAATTATCAAGCCATGATAAACCTCTCGCCGTTAGTTCGCAACAACCAGTGGGTATAAGCTCGTGGAGCTGGCTTGGTTCAGCAGAAGACCTAACAAGCTTTTATAGCTATACTCAGTTCGAACGACCACCTGCTCAGTTCAATGACGTTTATTCTGATCACGGTTTGGATACGGATAACAATGGCTTTTACGACTACCTCGCTATCGATGTTGGCGTAACTGTAAACGAGTCAGGGTATTACAGGATTGGCGGATCTCTTTACAACAGCACAGGCTGGTATATTGATGGGGACAGTAACTATACCACTCTAAATGCTGGCAATCAGACAGTTCAGTTAAGGTTTGATGGACCAAGAATCTGGCAGACCCGGACGAACGACACATTTGATCTACGGTTTTTGGGCTTATATAACGCAAGCGACTGGTATCAGCTTGATTACCGGTACTACGCATACACCACCGACCATTATAACTACACCGATTTCCGCCCGCCAGCGGTATTCATGCCAGGCGTAAGGGATTACGGCTATGATGAGAATAGCAACGGGCTATATGATTATCTTGTTGTTGAGAAACAGGTCAATGTAACAACTGCTGGAAACTATGAATTGTACGGCTATCTCACTTATGATACTGGATACGGGATAGACTCAAATTACAACTATACATACCTGAACTCTGGTTTACACAACATTACGTTAAAGTTCAGAGGCTATAAGATATACAATTCAAAGAGCTCTGGCAATTTCACGGTTTATACAGACTTATACGGCAATTTAACTTCTGACTTAATTATGGCCTTCGATTCGGAAAATATAGAAAAATCGTTGGGAGAAAATGAGGATATTATAAAGCCAAGATTAGCAGAAATTAATGCTGCAAAATTATCAAGCCAGGATAAACCTCTCGACCTTAGTTCGCAACAACCAGTGGGTATAAGCTCGTGGAGCTGGCTTGATTCTGCAAAAGACCTAACAAGCTTTTATAACTATACCCAGTTCGAGCCACCTATACCAGATGCATATGAACCCGATGATAACTATTCCCTGGCAAACTATATTTCTGCTGATGGTCCCAAGCAAACTCACGATTTTCACGTTCCTGGCGATCAGGACTGGCTGAAGTTTAACGCCACCGGGGGCCGCTCGTACACCATCGAAACCTCTGACCTTGGACCTGAATCAGACACCTATCTCTATCTCTATGACACCAATGGAACTACAGAGATAAAGCACGATGATGATAGTGGCGTCGGGTTGGCATCGAAAATCAACTGGTACTGTGGCGATTCAGGCACATATTACATAATGGTTAGACATTTCAGTTCATTGGCGTTCGGTCCAGAAACGAGATACAATATCTCAGTGGTTCAGGTTTTCTTCGACACCGGTCCTTCAGCCAATCCTTACCCAAGCATCTCCGGCACCTACAACGGCACCATCACGCCCTTCTATGACCTTACCGTCTCAAAACTGTATACCTACCCCTGTCCCGGCACGGGTGGCCACACCGAATACGTGAAAATTTGGAAGGGGACCACACCAATCGCAGAGAAAACCTGGAGCGGTTATTTCGGTGAATGGCAAACCATAACATTCGATGAATCATTCACCCTCTACGCCAACGAGACATATAACTACACCATTCGCACGGGTTCCTACCCGCAGATCATCCATAATAGAACACTACTCACCGATAACGGCTGGATAAATTGCACTGAGTTCACGGATGCAAACGGTCGCACGTACGATAACTGGATACCTGCGATTAGACTGCGGTCAGATTAAGGACGGGAGAGTTGATAAGAGGGGTCTGGCCTCTTATACCTACAACTACACCATCCGCACCGGCTCATACCCGCAGATCATCCACGCAGAAAGTGAAGACGTAACGGGTGGCAGAATCACCTGCATGGAGTTCGTAGACATCAACGGCAAGCGGCACGAGGGGTGGATACCGGCGATACGGCTGAGCTGAGTGAGCGGTGAAGATACGAAAGAGGCGATAAGTCCGCTCCCACTGGGCTCTCTTAGCAAGTATCTCAATGCTTTTACCATTGCCGCCATACGCCCCGTTAGCTCCAGTGAACAGTTGAAAAATCTCAGCCGAATACTTTGTGGCTGGGAGGGTTGATAAGGGGGGTCCGGCCCCTTATTGACGGACCCGGCGGGATTCGAACCCGCGATCCCCGGCTTAGAAGGCCGGTGCTTTATCCTAGCTAAGCCACGGGCCCTTCCTTTCTCTTTTTTTCTCTCCTTCTTTCTCTCTTTCTCTCGTGGTTCTTTCCTTTTTACTTCGTACCGAGAGATACCCTTCTTAATTAACGCTTCGCCAATAAAAGGAAAGATTTATCAGCAGAAAAAAGCGTGATTTCTTCACAGAACGTCCCGATGACCACCTCTTCTGAGCTGACCCCGATGATGCAGCAGTACTACGAGATCAAAGCGAAATACCGCGATGCGCTCCTGCTCTTCCGGGTCGGCGACTTCTACGAGACCTTCGGTGAGGACGCTAAAATCGCCGCGCGCGAGCTGAACATCACGCTGACCGCAACCGGTCGTGGTAAGGGCGCGGCCCGGAAAACGCCCATGGCTGGTGTGCCCTACCATGCGGTCACCCCGTACATCAAGCAGCTCATCAAGAAGGGCTATAAGGTCGCGATCTGCGAGCAGATCACCGATGCCGCGAGCGGCGAGGTCGAACGGCGTGAGGTCGTGCGGCTCATTACGCCCGGGACGGTGATCGAGGATACCCTGCTCGAGGAGCGGGTCAGCAACTACCTGATGTGCGTGAACCTGCTCGAAGGGCTCGTCGGGATCGCGATCGTGGACGTCTCCACCGGCGAGTTCGCCGTGACTGAGTTTACAGACGATGAGACGCACACGTCACTGATTACCGAGATCGAGCGCGTGCGGCCCGCGGAGATCATCATGCCGGACTCGCTCGTGCTTGAGCTCCTGCTCGACCAGGAGATCGCTACCATCTCCCGCTATGACGATTACTATTTCGAGTTCAATACCGCATTTACCACACTGATCAACCATTTCGGCGTTATCTCGCTCGACGGCTTCGGCTGTGGCGAGCTCAAGGCGGGCATATCCGCCGCGGGCGCGGTCATCTCGTATCTCCGCGATACGCAGAAACGGGTGCTCTCGCACATCAAACCCCTCAAAACCTTCTTCGTCTCCGACTATATGGTGCTCGACAGCGTCTCTATCCGCAATCTCGAGCTCTTTCATAATATCCGCGACGGCACCGCTCGGGGCACGCTCGTGAGCGTACTGGACAAAACACTGACGGGTATGGGCTCGCGACTGCTGAAGAAGAACCTGCAGTTCCCGCTGCTCGATACGAACGAGATACAGCGGCGGCAGGACGCGGTGCGAGAATATAATAACGATATCCTGCTCCGGGAATCGCTCAAGGACGTCTTTCGGGAGACCCACGACATCGAGCGGATCATCAGCCGGATCTCCTATGGTAATGCGAATGCACGCGATATGATCGCGCTCAAGCGCTCGTTACAGCAGTGCGAGGCACTCCTTAGTATCTTGAAGAAGTGCCGCGCGGTAAAGAATAAAGATGCGCTGCGGGCCTTGAAGTCACCGGCCTATTCGGACGTCGTCGCGATGATCGAGCAGAGCATCCAGGAGGAGCCGCCAATAGCCGTCAAAGAGGGCGGCGTGATCAAGCCGGGGTTCAATCCCGAGCTGGACGAGCTGCGGACGATCAAGCATGAAGGCCGGCAGTGGCTCGCGGACTTCGAAGAGCATGAGAAACTGCGGACCGGTATCAAATCGCTCAAGGTGGGCTACAATAAGGTCTTCGGGTATTACGTCGAGGTGCGGAAGACCTGGGCGGATAAGGTGCCGGAGTACTACGTTAGGAAGCAGACGCTGACTGATGCGGAACGGTACATCACGGAGGATTTGAAGGGGTACGAGGCGAAGGCCTTGAGCGCCGAGGAGCGGATCAAAGAGCTGGAGTACGAGTTGTTCGAACAGGTTCGGAAAGCGGTCGCGCGGCATGCCAAACAGATACAGGAAGCGGCAAATGCGATCGCCGAGCTGGATATGCTCGTCGCCTTCGCGGATGTCGCGGCCGAGAGCGGCTACTGCTGCCCCACCGTAAACGAGAGCGACGAGATCATCATAACTGCAGGTAGGCATCCGGTCGTTGAGAAGCAGGTAAAGGAAGGGTTCGTGCCGAATGACGTTCGCATCGGCGAGTCTGTCAGACTGATGATCATCACGGGCCCGAACATGAGCGGCAAATCCACCTTCATGCGGCAGGTCGCGTTGATCGTGCTGATGGCGCAGCTCGGATCCTTCGTGCCCGCAGCGGAAGCGAAGATCGGGGTCGTTGATCGTATCTTCACTCGCGTCGGTGCCTACGACGATCTCTCCATGGGCCAGAGCTCCTTCATGGTCGAGATGAGCGAGACGGCCAATATCCTCAATAATGCCACCGCACGCAGCCTGATTGTGCTCGATGAGATCGGGCGTGGCACGAGCACGGTGGACGGCGTCAGCATCGCATGGGCAGTCGCGGAATACGTCTCGGAGCGCATACAGGCGAAGACGCTCTTCGCAACGCATTTCTACGAGCTCACCGAGCTGGCCGATCTGCTCGAGGGCGTGCACTGCTACAATGTCTCTATCAAGGAGGTCGCTGATGAGGTCTTCTTCATTCGCAAGGTGGTTGAGGGCCGCGGCTCCAAGAGCTATGGGATTCAGGTAGCGAAGCTCGCCGGGCTGCCCGCCGAGGTCATCAGCTCCGCCAGGCAGGTCCTGCAGCGTATGGAGCGTGAAGCGGTACGGGCAGGAAGCGGAGCCCAAAAAGGCGCCCCTGAGCCGCTGGTGGAGAAAGAGATCGTCGTGCAGGAGCATCCAGTGCTCGAGGAGCTGAAGACGATCAATATAGAGCAGATCTCGCCCATTGAGGCACTTAATCTGCTCCATGAGGTGCAGAAGAAGCTATGTGGATCCCCGTAATCGATGTGCTGGTCTGCAAGGGCTGCGGCGATTGCGTCACGGCCTGTCCCGATGAAGCGATTGCGATCAGTGACAAGAAAGCGCTCATTGATTACGACCGCTGCACCTGCTGCGGCGTCTGTAACAACATCTGTCGCCACGGCGCGCTCACGATTAAAATACCGGAGATGCCTGCGAGTCTCGCGGACGGTGTGCAGCTGCCCACGTTAAAGACCGAGCTGAAGCAACTGAAGCAGGAGCTGAAAGAGCTGCAGAAAGCGCTGCGGCGATACCCGGTCCAGCAACGTATTTAAGAATCCAAACAATCTTTTCAATATCATGGCAGCGCCAAAGCGGAAGTATGAATCGCGATTCAAGCCGTGGATCGAGCATCAGGGTCATCCAATTCTGGGTACGGGCCGGGCACGACTGCTCCGTGAAATTGAGGAGCTCCAGTCCATTCGAAAAGCTGCTGTTAAGCTCGACATGCCCTACCGTTCCGCGTGGGAGCATATCCGGAAGATTGAGGACGCTATCGGGACGCCCGTGGTGAAGACCCATCGGGGGGGTGCGCAGGGCGGTGGCGGTTCTGAGCTGACCGACGAGGGCAAGCAACTCTTACACGAATACGATCGCTATGAGCGGTATTTGGAGGGGCTCTCGGCCGATGAAGAGCTCTGGGAAGCGCTTCAATTCAAGGTCAGTGCACGGAATAAACTCTCAGGTGTGGTGAAACATGTCCAGATCGGCGAGCTTGCCGCTTCTATACGCATCGAGATCGAGACGCCCAGCTCTATCAAAGCGTTAATCACGAAGGATGCCGTGGATGAGCTCGACATAGACATCGGCGACGAGGTGGAAGCGGTAATCAAAGCCACCGAAGTCATGATCGCTAAAGAATAACTGACGAAAGAACGAACGCGGGAGCACCAGCTCGTTCTACTCGTTCACCTCGAAACCCTCGACGCTCAGTTCCCCGCCTTCCCGCTCCATCAACTGCTCCACTTTGTATTCCGCCTCATCCAGCTTCTTGTTGCAGAGCTTGCAGAGCTCCATGCCCTCCTGGAACATCTTCAGAGAAGCTTCCAGCGAGAGATTGCCCGCGCCCAGCGCCTCCACAATCTCCTCCAGCCGCTTCATTGCGTCTTCAAACGCGATCGCTTCGCCTTCATCCACTACTACCATTTCCTGGCTCTCCTAACTAACTAACTAACTAAGTAAGAGAAACGATTGATGAGGTAAAAGTCTTCATGCGTGCCGCCACCCGCCATAACGTTATTTATATCCCCCTCCGGATAGATATAAACGTACTGACTGGAGACCTGATTGGTCTCTGGGTTAGTTAAGCTGAGCCAGGAACCATGCCGGTGGAAGAGTTAGAGCGGCTAAAAGACGAGAACGTGGTCAACTTGAAGGGTGTGCTCCAATCCACCGATGGGGGGAAGACGTGGATCGTCGTTAAGCAGGACGCCCTCGTGAATGTCAATGGCCAGCCTCTCTCGGTGAACCTGAAAGGGCTCGTGCTCAAGCGCGCTAAGAAAGCCAAGGGGTACTCAATGAAAGAGTACGACAAACTAAAAGACATGGCTGAGCCATCGGACGCGACCGATACGGAAGCGATGACACAATTACTGAGTCACTGGTATGGCCGCCGAGAGTGAGTGAGTTAGTTAGTTACGTAGAATAATCTTCATGGTGGTCATGGCGCCTTTGTTCTCTACTGTCGTAGCGCCTTTTGTTCTCTACTGTCGCGACGCCTTTGTTCTCTTCTTTTCCTTCACTTCCGAGACCGCCTCGCCGTCCGTAAAGAGGATCTGGAGCGCATCACCCACGGCGAGCTCTTCTACGCTGCGTACGAGCGTTCCCTCCGGCAATTTCGTGCAGATGCTGTAGCCCCGATCGATGATCGCCAGCGGGCTCAAGGCCTCTAATTTGCCCGCGAATGCCAGAACGCTCTTCCGGTGCAGGCTCGTGAGGTGCCGCAGCTCCGCCACCATCGACCGCTTCAGGTCATCGATCGTCTGCCGATACTGATTGATCCGCTCGGTCGGCGTTCGGAACAGGAGATTCTTCTCCATAGCCTCCAGCCGTTTCCGATATAAATCGAGCCCTTTGTAGACGTTCTGCCGCAGCTGCAGCTCCAGCGACCGCAAATTCCGCACCAGGTCCTTGCTATCCGGGACGACAATTTCGGCCGCTTCAGACGGCGTCGCCGCACGCTTGTCCGCGACAAAATCCGCGATGGTGAAGTCCGTCTCATGCCCTACTGCCGAGACGACAGGAATTAGTGATGCGAAGATCGCGCGTGCAACGCACTCTTCGTTAAAGGCCCACAACTCTTCCAGCGAGCCACCGCCGCGGCCCACGATGAGCACGTCGATCCGCTCCCGTTCCGTATTGTATCGGTTCATCATCCGAATCGCATGAGCGATCTGCAGCGACGCGCTCTCGCCCTGCACCGCTACGGGCGCCAGCAGGATATGGACGTGCGGAAACCGCTTCTTCGTTACCTTGAGCATATCCCGAATGGCCGCGCCACTGGGTGAGGTGACCATCCCGATGCGGCGTGGGAAACAGGGTATCGGCTTCTTGTATGCCGCATCGAACAGCCCTTCCGCTTTCAGCCGCTTCTTGAGCTGCTCAAAGGCCAGATACAGCGCCCCCAAACCCGCCTCCTGGATTTCTTCCACAATGAGCTGATATTTACCTCGTTTCTCATACACGCTGATCCGGCCGCGGGCAATCACACTCATCCCGTCTTCCAGCATGAACTTCAGGCCGCGGCTATTATCCTTGAACATCACGCATGAGATCTCAGCATATTCATCCTTGAGCGTGAAGTACTGGTGGCCGGAGGTCGGCTGGCTGAAATTGGAGAGCTCACCCTTCACATAAATATCGCGCAGCTCCCTGTCGTCCTCCAGAATATGGCGTATCCGGCCCGTAATTTCCTGGACCGTGTAGATACGCGGTTCCCTCACCCGGCCCCCCGAGTTCACCTTCTCGTCTTCTTTCCGTACCCGCTCGATCCCACGAGCGTTCTCCGGATGACAGGCCGCTCGAGGCTTCTCGTCACGCGTGTGCAGAAAATCCAGCAGGGTGGTACTTCCCTTTCGGGGCTTCTCCATCTATCTGCTATCCCTCCAGGCTCTTTACATACAGATCTTCATAGATCGGCCCTCTGGGCGTGAGTGTGCTCTTCTTCAATTTCAGCGCTTCTACCCGCATCGTTCCTGCGTCCGCCGCACGCAACTCCGCGATCTTTAGCAAGACCCGACTGAGCTCGCTCTTTGATCTGAACGGCTTCTTAACACGGCACAGTGTCACGTGCACGTTGAACCGCTGCTCCGGCGGAAAGCCCAGCGCGTGCAGCGCCGATTCCACGCCCTCCTGCAATGTTTTCAACTGCGCTCCACCCTCCACTATACCCACCCAGATCACCCGGATGGTTCGCGCCTTCTCCTGAGCAGCTTGAGGAAAGAACCCCACACCACGAAGCCGGATCTCAAACGGTTCATGACGGAGCGCTGCCAGTGCCTCTTTTATCCGCTCAATCAACTCATCAGGCACCTCACCGAGGAATTTGACCGTTTGGTGCGCCTGCTTCGGATCCACAAATTTGAGTGTGCCCTGCAGCCCCAACGAGGCGAGTTCCTGCTGCAGTGTCGCGATTTGAGTCCGTATTGCGTCTGACAGATCAACGGCGATAAAAGCTCTCATGTCCTCGGTACTTCACTTCATTAAAACCCATAGTTAAAGCTAGTTTTCACTACTGATGGATGATCAAGCGTCACGTCCAAGGAGCCGCTTGAGATTTGGCACCCGAGAATGCGAACGCTGCCGTCGCTCGTCCTCACGCTCCTGGTAGGTGCGAATCGCTCTCAGGAGGTCTAAACGTCTGAACTCCGGCCAGAACGGCGCGCAGAAGTATGCCGTGCACTCGTTCCCCAGCGCCTGCCAGGGCACGAAATTGCTGATCCGTAGCTCGCCGCCCGTGCGAATGATCAGATCCACCGGGGTCTTCGCGCCTGAACTCGCGGCATTGGCCTCACCCTCTATCTGGCTGATATACAGATGCCTGGCGATCGTCTCTTCGTCGATCTCCTCAGGCGCCAAAAGCCCGCGCTTTACGAGGTGCGCAATTATCCGCATCGCATCCACGATCTCCATACGGCCGCTATAAGCCACGGCCACGAACAATTTGAACTTAGTATACCGCTCCGTCGCCGCTTCTGCACGCCGTATCGCCGCCCTCACTGACTCGGGGAGCAAATTGAAGTTCCCGATCACGCGCATATGCACCTCGTTCTTGTGGAACCGCTCGTCCACGCAGATCTTATCGAATTCCGTCCGCATGAGCTCGAAAAGCTTCTCCAGCTCTTCTTCCGTCCGTGAAAAGTTCTCGATCGAGAAGGCGTAGAGCGTGAGTTGCTTCACACCGTACTCAAAGCACCACTCGATCACCCGTTCGGTGATGCCAGCGCCGTAGTCATAGCCTTCATCCGTCGAGAGTCCGAGCTTGCGCGCATACCGCCGGTTGCCGTCCATGATGATCGCGACATGCTCAGGGAGCTTCCGCGCTGCTATCTCCTCTTTCAGCCGTTTCTCATATTCACTGTATGCGCACCCGCGTGCCCAACCAACGAAGTTCAAAGCGCGCCGTATCGCACCGCTCTTGATCCTTCCGCCACCGTTCCGCACCGCTTCGACCGCCATAGTCATGCACCTGCCTGGCCTACGAAATCCAGCACTTGTACCCGCATCGAGCTCAGATCTACGACCGTCGCACAGCCCGGAACCGGGGTGATGTCACGCTTCTTTTGGTATGGCGTCTGCGCCTGCCAGGTACCTGAATTGATGAGCAGCACGTTCCGGTATCTGAAGTGCCCCACGGTATGCGTGTGCCCACACTGGAAGATATCAGGGACGTAATCGATAACGCCGTAATCATGATCCTGGGGCGCAATGGAGAGTGAATTACCGTAGATCGGCGCGAGATGACGCCGCTTCAGCATCTCCACCATCGCATCCTCTGGCTTACTATACGTCAGCCGCGGGATCGCGTTCACCAGGTCGTCGTACGACTGCCCGTGATAGACGAGCACCCGTCGCCCGCCAAGTTGAATATACGCGGGACTGCTCACAAAGCTCGTAGTGGCCGGGAACATGGTTCTGATGTACTCGGGCAACGGCGGCTGCGGCTCCGCACCACGTACCGCATCATGATTGCCCGGTGAGATAATAACGTGCAGGTGCGCCGGCAACTGGTGGAAATACCTCGCCGCCACCCGGTATTGCTCCTCGATGTCCGTAATCATCAAATCTTCCTCCTGGCCCGGATACACGCCGATGCCATCCACCACGTCGCCCGCGACCACAAGATACGGGATGCGTTGGTCTGCGGTTTCCGTCTTCAGCCACTCGACGAACCGATCCCACGCCTCTTCCAGGAAGTAAGTGCTTCCCACATGCATATCAGAGATGAATACAGCATGAATACTTTTATTCCTTTCCTTTTGCTCCGCGCTCGATGGGAGCGAGGCTTGTAACGCTGAGTTCGGCAGCGGCACATCGGGATAGAAGACCTTATGCCCGATAAAAAACCCTCCGTTACCCAGAAAACCCGTAACACCGATGACCTCGTCGAGCATGAGCTCCTCCCGGGGCGATACGATTACCGGTACGCTCCCGGTGGGGTCTTCCAAATCCACGCGCAGATTGCCCTTGGCCGTTTTCCGGATCGCCGAGACCATGCCCACCACGGTGAGATCCTCAGTACGCTCATTCCCGCTCTTCAAGAACCGTATCTGCGTGCACTTCAGCCGTTTCTTGAGTATCGCGCTGAGCCGCTCATAGCGGTCAATGAAGTGCGGTAGGAAGTTTTTGCGCTCTCCAACTGCGCACTGCTCGGGATACGAACGCAGTATGACGGGCGCTTCCGCGGGCAGCTCCTCCTCGACCTGCTTCCCGTTACGCTTGATAAAATCAGAGACATGGACGGGCGAGATGACGCATACCGAAGCGTCCACTGATTTTGTTAACTCTTGCGCGATCGTCTCGAGGTCGAAGTGCCAGCTCCCTTTGGCGTTCAGTCGGCAGCGGGTGAGCAACGCCAGGGCTTCAGGATGTATCTGGAACCCACAGTCTGCAAACCGTCTCACAATCTCGAGTCCTTTCACACACTCCCATTCACACGGTTTTACAACCATTCCTTCAGCTTTGCTTCAAAATGAGGCTTGGGCATCGCGCCCTGAATAACATCGACCGGCTCGCCATTCTTAAAGATGAAGAGGGTCGGTATTGCCATGATGGCATATTCCGTGGCGGTGCGCGGGTTCTCATCCACATTCAGCTCCCCAAAGACCACCTTGCCAGCGTACTCCTTCGCTAATTGCTCGAGGATCGGTGCGACCATCCGGCACGGGCCACACCAGGGCGCCCAGCAATCCACGACCACCACCGGATGCTGCTTCACAAACGCCACGAAGGTCGTGTCGGTTATCTCAACGGGATGGTCAAGGACGGCTTGAGCCTTAGCTCCGCCCTCCTTCGACGTCTTCATCTGCTCTTCCAACTCCCGCATCTTATTCGCCCGTATCCGCTCGATATCCTGATCATTCTCGCCCTTCGCCGCGCTTCCACGCCCTTTTTCTTCTCCCATGCTCTTCCCCTCACTGTTCCTAGTGATTACCGATTTCATTTAAAGAGCGGGATCGTTGATAAGCTTTGTGCATAAAATGTACCGTATTGTGGTTTCCTTACGGTCATCGCCATCATCGTGAAAAGAGCTACCGCAGGGACCGTGCAATACGGCGTGGATTGTTGCCCCTTGTTTGCCATAGAGCTCATGCTTCGCAGAGCTGCGAGGTCACTCTACTCTTCGAAAGGGGCACTTACCTATAGGATGTTATTGTATTTAAAGACCGCAAGAAGCGCGATTTGAGGGGCGATAAACTGAGAGCTCGCGGGTAGTTACTCTTTGGGAGTATGATACGGCTTTGAGAATGCTCGCTCGACCAGGGGCCGATGAATGGCATTGTACGAGCAGAACGGAATGATCCGCCCATCCGGCGTGGCGTAATGAATGCCGCAGCGCTTGACGCGGTCCAGATCGTAGTTATAAGGGTCCATGAAGTGCATAGCGCCGATGAAGAGCGCTTGCCGGTGGAACTCGGCAACCGCCTCACGTGAGCCGATGCCGAGAATATTGGCAAGCAAATTCAGGGGGTCGAATCCCTCGGGTGCCACCTCCTTGTCGATGAATTTCCGTAAGGCGGAGAAGAGCCCTGCCGTTGCCCTGAGCTTACCTATCTTGCCCCACGAGGTCCCCTCTGCGTTCTCTTTCAGGAACTCCATGAAGCCCTCGACATCAACGAAGTCCGTAATAGGCACGAATTTGCCGTCCACCACGTACACGTAGGTCGCCGCGCCGCAGTGCGGATGCACGGTGAATTCGACCTGCGGCACCTGCTTCCAGGCCTCCACGAAATGGGAGATCGGTAGGACGAAGGGGACGGGATAGAAGCTTTCAGCCGGTATCTCGCCGTTGGTCTGCTCTTCCAGCAGTCGTATAAAATCAGGGATCGTTATTCTCATCCGCTTGCGCTCTGCATCATCCACACGACCCTCGAACGCGATCGGCTGCACGTTCACCCCTCGTATGATATGCAGTTTCGTAGCCGCGAACCGCATTATATCCCCGATCTGGTCGTCATTCACGCCCCGGGCAAGTGTGGGCACGAGCACAACGCTCTTGATCTCGCCCGCCCAGCAGTTATCGATCGCCTGCCGCTTTGTCTTCAACGCCGGTATGCCCCGTAATTTCTCATACGGCGCGTCTGTAACACCATCAAACTGCAAATAAACGGTATGTAAGCCTGCTTCCTTTAACGCGTGGCAGAATTCGACGCTCTTGGCCATGGCGATGCCGTTCGTCGCCACCTGGATATGCGAGAAGCCGAGCTCCCGTGCCTTTCGCACGATCTCCACGAAATTCTCACGCACGGTAGGCTCGCCACCCGCGAACTGGATCGCGGGACACGGCGGCACCTCACTCCTGAGCAGCTTCATCATGGCCACAAGCTGCTCCATCGTCGGCTCATACAGATACCCGGCGACCGCAGCATTCGCGAAGCAGGTTGGACAGTGCTGGTTACAGCGGTTCGTGAGATCGATAAGCGCGAGCATCGTCGAGCTCCTATGGTTCGGACAGAGCCCGCAATCGAACGGGCAGCCCTTCTCCAGCATCGTAGTCTGGATACCCGCATCGCCCTCATTGGCGTTGTATTGCCATTTCGCGAATTTGTGATAGAGATCCGCGTCGGACCAGTAGACGTCATCGAACTCGCCGTGCTCCGCGCAGCGTTTCTTCATCAGGATCTTGCCGTCCTGCTCAAAAACCACCGCATCAATGACTTTGAGGCACTGTGGACACAGCGATTTCGTCTTTTTGGGCTCCATGCATGAGTCACCGATCTACTAACGAGAGTTTATAAAGAAGTGGAGGTTATTGGTATATAAATCTAGTCAGAGGGCGATTGAAGACCGGCAATGGTAACCGCAATAGAAGACATAGCACGTATAAAAAGCGGCGAAATCTCATGCGAAACGCTCATAGCAGAGATCTACGAGCGAATCGAGCGGAGCAAGCTGAATTGTTACATTACGCTGACCAGAGAGAGTGCACTCGAAGAAGCGCGTGTAGTTGATAAACGGCATGCAGAACCGGATTTCCAGCGCAAAAGGTTGCTCGGTGTGCCCATTGCCATCAAGGACAGTATCTCCACGGCGGGTATTCAAACCACGTGCGCCTCAAAGATACTCACCGGGTACGTTCCGCCCTACGACGCGACCGTGATCGAGGCATTGAAGCACGAAGGCGCGATCATCCTTGGGAAGACGAATATGGACGAGTTCTGCATGGGTACGTCCACGGAGACGAGCTATTACGGGCCCACGAAGAACCCCCATGACCTCACGCGAGTGCCCGGTGGCTCGTCGGGCGGTAGCGCCGCGGCCGTTGCAGCAGGTGAGGCGGTCCTCGCGCTCGGGTCTGATACCGGTGGCTCGATACGGTGCCCGGCATCGTTCTGCGGGATCGTCGGTCTGAAGCCCACCTACGGGTTCGTATCCCGCTACGGGCTCATTGCCTATGCGAATTCGCTGGAGCAGATCGGGCCGATAGCCACGACCGTGAAGGATACCGCACTGCTCCTGGACGTGATAGCGGCCAAGGATTGGCGGGACAGCACCCAGGTGAAGCTCAAGAATGATAATCCGACGAACTACCACTGCTCATGGCTAAACGGAGCGGGGACTGAACCCGAAGATGCGATCAACGGGCTGCGAATCGGCGTGCCCCGTGAGTTCTTTGAGGGCTGCGACCCTGAGATCTCGCGCGCAGTATGGAACGCGATTCACAAATTCGAGGAGCTGGGTGCGACGTACGAGGAGCTCAGCATGCGGAACATGAAGTATGCGCTCGCCGCGTACTACGTCATCGCGATGTCCGAGGCGTCCTCGAATCTCGCGCGGTTTGACGGGCTCCGGTACGGGCTTCGAGAAGGCAAGGACGAGGACTGGCACACCACCTTCTCGCGAATACGGGGCGACGGGTTTGGCGAGGAGGTGAAACGGCGGATTATCCTCGGCACCTACGCGCTCTCCGCAGGCTATTACGGCAAATATTACCTGAAAGCACTCAAAGTGAGGACGCTGATCAAACGCGAATTTGAGGTGGCGTTGAAGGCGCACGATATCCTGGCGATGCCCACGATGCCGTTCGTCGCCTTCACGCTCGGCGAACGGATACAGGACCCGCTCTCATTGTATCTCGCCGATGTGAATACCGTCTCGATCAACCTGGCAGGTGTGCCCTCGATATCGATTCCGTGCGGCCTTTCAAATAACATGCCGATCGGGCTGCAGCTCGTGGGGCGGCATTTCGAGGAAGATACGGTGTTGAGGGCGGCGGAAGCGTATGAGCAGAGTGGCTCTTGAAAAAGAAGTTTTATCAAAAAACTTCCGTTTGCAAGTAATCCTCGGTTGAAAAGATGATTTTCGAAGTGGAACATTAAAAGAATGGAAATTAGAGGAGATGGGTATTTAATCAATGAAAAGTCGAATAAAAAGTTCCCTGCTGAATTTGAAATAGAACAAATAGACACTGGGAAAATATCAGGTAAGTGCACGCTTTCAGTATTCGGAGAAGAAGACTTTCTTACGCAATCGCAGTTGAGAGATTGTCGTATTATTGAAGGGGGGATGGTAAAACTTAATGTTGATAAAAGAGATGGATATATTTTAGAAAATTATCGCGATTGTTGTTTTAAAGGTGAATCAAAAAATCGCGAGGAAGTATTCATTAAACATATATGGGTGAATGGAATCCATACTCTTGGTGAAAAAGTTGAGTTAAAGTTTTCAGCCGAAGAATTAGTGGTCTCTTACGATATGATTTCTCCGGAAGACCAACTATGTATTGAATATGGCATTATCAATATTGACTTAAGGCGTCTCACTCTGAGGTATATCGAAACAGGTATCGGGAAGATAACTTTGTCGAAGTTTGAAGATCACGAAGAAGTTAGAGAGAAAATGAAGATTTTTAAAACCCCACTATTATCGGGTTTTATTAATATTAAAGCGGCGAATATCGACCAATTTGACTCACTTGAGTCATATTTTAAAGCAGTCAATGAAACCGTCGAAAAAATCATCGAGCTTTTGTCCTTGGCACAGAGCACGTATCTATCTTATTGTCGAATCCGAATTTGTTCAAAGCCTAAAGATTCAAGCGATCAAGACGAATTTAAAACTAAGAAATTGATACTGTTAGATCTGAAAACAAAGGCTCCGAACCGGGGTTATCCTCTTATACGCGATTGGGGGGATATTTACAAGTTCATATCAACGACTTTACCAAAGTATACTGATGTTCAAAAAAAATGTGATTTTAATATTGCTCTTGAATGGTACCTCGATTCATTAATTAGTGGAGTACTCCAAAGCAAATATCTCCTGGCATGCACCTGTCTTGAGCTTTTAAAAGATAGATATAGCAAAATACTCGATAAAGAGTACATACTTAAAAAAGAGTTTTTTGCTGACAAAATTTACCCAAATTTGAAAGAAAAGGCGAAAGAAGTATTGAATGAAAACGGTTTAAACAAAGATACTGATGAGCATAAGAGGATAAGAGCGGAAATTTATGCTAATTTGAAAGGGATTAATAGAATTAGTTTCACAAGCAGTCTTTTACGGCTTTTAGATGATTTGCAGATTAATTACGACGATTTATTTAAAGATATAAATACCATAACAACAATACGGAATCAAATAACTCATAGAGGTATCCAAGAAATTGGTCACGCAGAGTTATTAGACTTTTATGTGAAATTAATCTGTTTAATTCAACGAATTTTTCTCGCTTTACTTGGATATGACGGATATTTTCTCGATCGAAATGACGGATATGAACGAAAGAAGTTCACTGATTTCATAACTGAGGTCAAATACCCCGAAAGTACTCCCTGAAGAATGAACCCAAACCTTCCGTGACGTTGATCTCCTCGGTTCTGAGCACCTCATACCCTTTAGCGATCGATTCCCTCACCTGTTTCCCCAGGCTGCATGACCTCAACTCACTTTTGAGCAAGCTGACAGCATCGGTATGCCTTCGCGCCACCTCCACCACGTATCTGCCGTCCTCGATGAATATCCGGTGCGATGGCCGGTACTGTTCCTTGAACTTCGCAGCGTGATATGCAGACGTAACGGGCGGCCCGATATGCTTCTTTATCCGCGGGAGTTCCCACACCAGCAGCTCGAAGAGCAGAAACGCGTTGCCCTCTTCTGCGTAGACGTCGCTCCGGTAGACCTGGAATCCGTGCCGCACTATCACCTTGTTGACCGACGTTTCTGCCTTACGCAACTGCGGGAAGAGGATGTCCTCAACGACGTCGGGTGTCTCGAAGACGACCAGCACGAGCTCCGTCCCGCGTTCCCGCATGGATTCCGTGAATTCCGCAGCGCTCATCGGCTCGTCCTTGTGGAGCTCAAAGAAGTCCGTGCCCGGCTCCGCCAGGAATTCACGCGCCGCGTCGATGAACCGTGAGAAGGAATACTCCGAGACCGCAGCTGCGACGTTCCGTTTGGGATCGACCGGGTCGATCACGATGAGCGGGTCGTGCCCCTCACCTTTGTATGTGCCTCTTCCTTCAAGATCGATTCGATCGCCATACTGCCACTGCGCAGCGTTCTTCAAGAGCTCTACAAAGGAGTAATAGTGCAGAATCAGCAGCTCGCAGAGGTAGCCGGCAAAGCCGCGACGCCTGAGCTCTGAGCCGTAAATGCCCAGAACCTTCAGAAACTGCTTCAATAAGAGCACGTCATCCTCGCGTCCCGCGATTCGCCCCTGAACATACCGATTATGAAAGGGCGTTCTGTCCACCGCGGATTTCAACGCGGCGGGGTCTGCAACCGCGAAACAGGGCACCAGGTCCGCCTCGTACTCCGTTCCGGTCTCAGCATCGAGCACGTAGGTGTGAATGTACGGATGCGCCGCGTACCGCTCCTCATAGCGATGCGCAATGCTCTTCGCGAGCGCGAGCCCTTGCGCTTTAAACGCGTCCTCAGTGAGCTCGACCGGGAACATGAGAAAGATATCAATGTCAGCCTCGCCGCGTACCCAGGTATTCCGGGCCGTGGAGCCCACTGATATGGCCTTCGCCTCGATACCCAGCACCTGCGCCTGCTCAGCTAACTGCGCAATGATACGCTCAATAACTGCCTCAACGCGCCGCCGCTCCTCTGCCGGCGGTCTGATTCGCTCCAAGACCTCTGCACAGATCCGTTTTATCTGTTCTTCCCGGTGCACCCCTCGTTTACTCGCAATTGCGCTCCAAAAGAGGTGTTGGTGATAGAACTAGTTAAATCTGCAACTCGTGCGACACCGTCGAACACGCAAGAACGCTGACAGACAGCTCTGGAGTAGCTCAAAAAGGAGCGCCTGTGCGGTGATGAGGGTTTATAAGGCCTCAAAGCTATGGGATGATCGTTGCAGCTCGTTCGTGCTTGCTTGCTTGTAGGTATGTATGTATGTATGTAACCGTTGAATAGGGAACTAAAGCTATGGCTGTGTTTGAGATCCGGCACAAGGACTTGATGGGACGAATCGGTAGACTGCAAACACCGCATGGTACCGTGGAAACGCCCACAATACTACCGGTGATCAATCCCAACATTCCGACGATCGCGCCTCGGGACATGCGGAAGTACGGCGCGGAGATGCTCATTACCAATGCATACATCATCTACCGCAACGCCGGGTTGCATGAAGAAGCGGTCAAACACGGCCTGCATGCGCTGTTAGACTGTGATCTGCCCATCATGACCGATTCGGGCTCCTACCAGCTCTACGAATATCAGGACGTCGAGGTGAGCAACCGGGAGACGCTGGAATTTCAGCAGCTCATCGGCTCGGACATCTGTGTACCGCTCGACATTCCCACACCGACGGATGCGCTGCATGCACGCGCAAAATCTGATTTAGAAGAGACGATTAGACGGCTCCGCGAAGCACGGAGCATTGTTCAGAGCGCCGACCGTCTCCTGGCGGGAGTCGTGCAAGGCGCGACGTTCGTTGACCTGCGTGAAGAGAGCGCGAGAGAAGCTGCGGAGCTGGGCTTTGACCTCTATGCCATCGGCGGTGTCGTGCCCTTGCTGGAATCGTACGCGTTTGGCACGATCGCGGACATCATCGTGGCAGCGAAACGGCACGTACCGCTGGATGCGCCGGTTCACCTCTTCGGCGCCGGACATCCCATTATCTTCCCGCTCGCCGTCGCGCTGGGCTGCGACCTCTTCGATTCCGCTGCCTACGTGCTCTACGCAAAAGGTGGACGATACATAACGGCGGACGGCACGCGGAAGGTGGATGAGCTGCAGTACCTGCCCTGCTCGTGCCCCGTTTGCTCCTCCTATACCATCCGCGAGCTTCAGGAAGATGTGGATCTGCTGGCTGCCCACAATCTCTGGGTCACGTTCGAGGAGATGCGGATCGTGAAGCAGAGCATCGTGGAGCGGAACCTCTGGGAGCTCTGTGAGCGCCGTTGCCGCGCATACCCCGCGTTACTCAACGGGTTGCTGCGAATGACAAGCTATGCCGAACTGATTGAGCACTACGATCCGGGGACTAAGCACCCGTTCTTTTACCTCAGCGCATGCTCCGCACGCAGGCCTGAGGTGCTGCGGTATGCAAGCCGGCTGAACCGATTCACGGTCTCCGGTACGGTTTTGATCACCACGGCGGCAAAACCGTGGGACACCAAAGGCACGTTTGATCATATCTTCTTCGTGAAGCCGCCGTTCGGACCGTATCCCGTAGAATTGGCGGAAAGCTATCCGGTGGGGCAGGCGGAGCTACCCCAGACGGTGGATGACGAAGCCCGGGCAGTCGCCTTGCAGAACGTTCTCAAACTGCTGAAGCTCAACAGAGATGTGACGTTCGTCTTCTGGTACGATCGAACGTGGGAGGGGCAGCCCTTGATTGATGAGATCCGGAAGTATGCGGAGGTGCGTATTGTGGAATGAAACGTGAAGCAGAAGCGATAACCGATCGTGATAACGCGCTCTTTGAGGCGGGCATCAAGCTCGGCGCGCTCTACCACCAGTTCATCGGCACGCCTGTGAGCGCGGAGACTGCGGAATCGTTGGAAAACGCGATTGAGCAGAGCGTATCGCTACAGCCCTGGGTCAGTGCCGTAACCGCGAAGATCGATCGCGAAAAGATTCGAGCACGTGCGAACGAGTTCGGATACTGCGAGTTGCGGGGCGAAATGCTGGACGTGACCGTTGTGGTTCGTTATAAGACGGTTGAGGCGCGTGTGCGGGTGAACTACGATAAGGAGCGGGATTATCCACTGATGCGTATTGAAGCGGTAAGCCGTCTGGACAGATAGCGGAAGAAGTATTCGATAAGGTCGAGCGCCTCAGGGAGTAACACGAAGACGGCGTAGGCTACAGCGATGAGCGAGATCATGACGAAGATCCGTGCAATGATCCCGTGGCCGATATCAAAGCTCTGAAGCGGCGGCCCGAACCACTCGCCGAAGTACGCCGCGGTGACAAAGACGTTTCGCACGATGTTCAGCACGTAGATGGTGGGAACGGAGACGAGGAATGCTTTGAGCTTTCGGTTCCGCGGTGCCGTTACCCCGAAGACCAGGCCGGCGAAGAGGACCATGCTCTGGATCGCCGTGCAGGCCAGAATGATCTCGATTGGTTTGTAAACGGCGTGGAACGAGCTGGCAGTGGTATAGATGCTGGATGGGTAGACCATGTACACGCTTACGCCGAGAATCGCAAGCACGGTGACGGTGATTCGCGTGGTGAGGGCAATGATGAGCGTCTCAAGCGCGGGGAATTCAGCGAAGGGAAAGTAAAGGGCAGCAGTGATCAGCGCGATTTTGGTAACCGTGAAGTGCAGTGCCTCTTCCTCCCGGTCGCTCGGCGACGCTGGTTTGAGCATGAGCGCAGCGAAGAGCAGCGTAAAGGCGAGAAAAATAAGGGCAATCGCAGCGTCAAAGTACTCCGCCTTCTCAATGAGATAGTAAGAGACCTCAGATGCGCAGTACAGTGAGAAGACAAACCAGCCCAGCGCACCGACCGCTCGCTTCTTGAAAAGCAGCGCTAGGGCGAAGAGTCCGATGGCGATGAACGGGATGCTGGATAGTAAGACCATTTGCTAGATTGCTGATTACAGACGATTCAAAACGGCTTTGATTAAGCCCACCGTCCCGGTCATCATCATGTCTCCAGCCGGTGCGGCAAAGACGCCCAGGCCCGCCATTCTCCGACGGTTCGGTCCCGTTACTGAAATAATCTCCGGTTGATTCGCGCCGCGCACTACGGCACCGTGCCCGCCGTCATTGAAGACTTCCTGGAAGGTAAGCGTGCCGTCGCACAGTCTGGAAAGGTAGCCCTCGAGTTTCGGCTTATCAAGCAGGTGCGTATGGTGCTCAAAGACCCCGACTATCTGGCCATCGTTGAGGGAGATCGCGATGGTATGCGCGTTGCCGACGTTGACACAGACAACCCGGTTCTTGTCTTTCACCCGTTCGTCCTCGAGCGAGCCAAGCACCGCCGCAGGCCCGGTGTCCATCAGGAGGATGTGCCCGTCATACCAGCGTCTCAGCGACCGATAGAGCGACCGCATTCGGCTCAGATTCTCCGGTACACCATCGAGGTACGCGAAGGACTCCAACCCCCCGCCCACTTTCTCCTCGATCAACTGAAACCGGTGCTCCCGATCAGTAAGACCCGCGGGTGCGACCCCGTGGTCCTGCACAGCGATCGCGATGACATCGAAATTGGTATCGATGCCAAAGGACGCGAGGGTCGGCAAGAGCTGAAGATTAAAATCCGATATTTTTATCGGCGCGGCCGTCTCGCTCAATTCCTCGAGCTCATTATCGCTCGTAATGAGCTCAATTCCATATCCACGGACGCTCTCCAGGTCGTCTCTCACTGTCCGTGCTGCATCCTCGGTCATGTACACCTTATAGTCTCTGAGATGGTCGAGCACGGCGTGTGTGAAGGCCCCACCGCCCATCGTATCACCGAAGATAACCACGTCTTCCTGTGTCCTCCGAAGTTCATCAGCCACGATACGGGTGGGTGACGGGAGCACGAGCTTGTACGCGCTCTCCAAGTCCCTGGTGAGATCAGAGTCATAGATCATTATGTCCTGCGTGCCCGCCCCTACATCGATTGCGAGAATATTCATGGCATTCGTCTCCCTTTTATCTCACCGGCGATATTCTCCTGCATCATCTGCCGTACGGCCTCCATATCACTCGTCTGGCCGAGCACCCACATCAGCTTCACCAACGCTGTCTCGGGTAGCATGTCCTCAGCCTCTATGATGCCCGCATGGAGCAGATCACGGCCGGTATCATAGACCCTATCACAGATAGCGCCATATAAACATTGGGAGGTCATTACGACGGGAATGCCGCGCTCCACCGCGCTCCTTATGCTCGGGATCCATTCCGCGGAGACGTGTCCTAACCCCGTACCCTCCACGACAAGCCCTTTATACCCTTGCTCGACGAAATACGCGAGCACCGCGGGATCTTCACCCGGGAAGAACTTGATGAGCGCACAGCGCGCCTCAAGCGCGTCTCTGAGCTCCAATTCGCGCTCGCCACGCCGTACATAGGGTGCCGTGGTGGCCTCGATCCGCACACTCGCCACATCGCCGCTGCTGTACCGTACCCGGCCAATAGGCTCGTCATTGATCGATTGGAATGCGGTCCGGGCTGAGGTGTGCATCTTCCGCACCTTCGTGCCGCGGTGTATGAGACAGAAATCGTCGGAGGTGCTCCCGTGCATCACGACCACCACCTCCGCAATATCGCTCGTGGCTACCTTCGCGGCGCAGATCGCGTTCATCGAGGCATCACTGGACGGGCGGTCTGAACTGCGTTGCGAGCCAACGAGCACAACTGGCACGGGCGTCTGCACCATGAATGCCAGTGCCGCAGCGGTATAGCCCATAGTATCAGTCCCGTGGGTCACGATAATACCGTCCGCGCCGTTCTGTATCTCCGCATAGACCTCAGCAGCGAGTCTCTGCCAGTACGCGGCACGCATGTTCTCGCTCAGTATGCTGTACACGACCCTGCCGGTAATGGTGGCGATCCGGCCCAGCTCCGGAATGGCCTCGAGGATATCCGCGGTGGTGAATTGCGGTGAGACTGCGCCGGTTCGGTAATCGACCTTCGAAGCGATCGTGCCGCCCGTCGAGAGGATAGCGAGCACTGGCAAGCGTTCAGTTCTTTGCGCTTCTGGTGCTTCGACCGCCTTATGCTCCTGAACTACGCCTGCTTTACTGACCAGCTCAATCTCAACGTCCTGAGGCCGAATGCCGATGTTATAGCCGCTGTCAAGCTTGATGACGATGTTCTTCGATGCCGAGGGCATGAAAATGCCTTCGTAGACTGTGGTGCCGGAATCGGTACCTTTTCGTACCCGTATGCGGTCGCCTTCTTCAAAATCAGATTGCTGCATCAAGAGACCATCAAGACTGAGAGGATATAAGGGTTACAGAGCACTGCACGGCCCGCCCGTCCGTGTTCAACGCAGTGAAAACGAGAAAGCACTACTTCGGCCCGAGATCAAGGAGCGCCTTCGGCAACAGATCGTCGCCATCCAAAATCAGAGCAATCCGCCGTTACCCACGATTGGAACTGTCTCTGTGCGACCGAAATGGTCATCACTGCATGAATGAGTGAAAAAAATAAAAAGGGGGGATTGATCTGAATTGATTCGTTCTCCCCTCTTCGGTATGCTTTTTTAATCCACAGCCTGCATGATGTCCTCTGCCTTCACGGTCTTCCGACCGGCGTGCTTCGCGAGTGTCACGGCCTTCTTCGCGATCTTCGCGCCGTAATCCTCGAGCAGCCGTGTCATCTCCTCAGCGGCCTCTTCGCTCACTCGCTCTGCTCCTGCGTTCTTAACCAACCTGGTCACAGGTGCTTTTGGTAATACAGCCATTTTTATCACTGATACTGGGTACTAGGAGGGTATATATAAGCTTTTTGGTTGTTTGACCCCCCGACCAAGCTTAATCTGATGACGGGCGCGCTATCTCGTGCCGAACCCGTGGAGACCATAAAGCTCAAAGTGCGAAAATCCGCGTTCAATCCTGAAGCAGAAGATGTGTGTGCATCACGAGAAATTAAGTTATATCCTAGCTTGACGAATAGTAGACTAGAGGGAGGAGGCAAGAATGAGCGCTCAGCAACCGAAGGTAAAGAAGGAGAAAATCAATATCTTCAAGATCGGCAGATTGTGGTGCTTCAAGCACTTCTTCGGCGAGCCTGAGATCTTCAAAGAGCTGGCTGAGTATTACCATCGCGAGACCTACCGGTTCGAGTTCGAGAACGTTAGTGAGCGGGATAAGGTGATCGCCTATCTGGAGGAGCGGGGGTTCGAACCCGTTCCGATCGAGGATACTGCCGCGTACACGGTGAAGATCGATCGGTTCAAGAAATACGCGCCGATTCTGAAGAATTCCGTTCATTCGGAGGATCGCGCGAAGGAGCGAGTATTCGTGATGAAGGATCTCGCCGCGGTCGAGGAAGCGATCGCGAAGGGCGCGCAAAGAGTTAAGTGACGCAAGCACGTGAAGTGAACGAGCCGCGGTCGAGTGATCACTGAATTCGCATGACCACGGAGGTGCAGGATGAGCTGCAGAAAGACCGGTTCAGAGCTACTCTTCTGAGCTACACGCGGCGCGCGTTTCGGATGCTGCCCGCGCTTGTTCATCCCGCTATTCTGGATATCGGCTGCGGCACGGGCGTTCCGACGCTGGAGCTCGCGCGGTTGAGTAACGGAACAGTACTAGGACTGGACATCAATCAGCCTGCACTGGACGATCTACAGCGGAAGATCGAGGCAGCAAATCTCTCAGATCGGGTGAAGGCCGTAAACGGCTCGCTATTTGAGCTGGAGTTCCCGGACGAGAGCTTCGACATCGTCTGGGCCGAGGGCTCGATCGCGGTTATTGGCTTTGAACAAGGTCTGGACGCGTGGCGGCGACTGCTCAAACCCGGCGGTTTCCTTGTGGTTCATGATGAGATCGGTGATGTGAAGACGAAACTGAACCGCATCACCAAAAGCGGCTATGAGCTGCTCGGGCACTTTAACGTTTCTACCGATGAGTGGTGGCGTGCGTATTACGAGCCGTTGGAGAAGCGGATAGCGGAGCTGCGTGAGCTGTATAGCGACGACGCAAACGTGCTCGCGATGCTTAACAATGAGTATCGCGAGGTGGCATTGTTCAAAAGGAATCCTGAACGATGCGCTTCTGTCTTCTTCGTGATGCAGAAGCGAGCACAAAACCCCTTCGGGGAAATTCAGAGCGCTTTAGCTCGCACACAGGTAGTTCCAATCGTCCAATTTAGTACCAAAAACCCACTTTTCTGATGGCCAAGGCGGATCTTTCTTAAAGAAGATCACA
>Ga0265594_1000578_pt1 | contig 30036 bp, 25 predicted proteins | sample saktaG_11_FD_190147 | JGI IMG/M metagenome (GOLD analysis project Ga0265594, IMG submission 190147) | Saline water microbial communities from Sakinaw Lake, British Columbia, Canada - sak_2011_5_24_80m | ecosystem: Environmental > Aquatic > Non-marine Saline and Alkaline > Saline ... | reverse complement strand
ACAGGTAAGCAGTGATATAAACACAAGCAGGTCTAAAGCAACGCGGATACCGAACCGCTAAGCTGGTTTTTATGAGCAAAAACCTCCAAAAAACTGATCCACTTAAACCTATGTCGGATTTTGGGATGCAACTTTTTGTTGCGTGACTATATATTTAATGATAGATGTCTTTTCTGGTAAATTTATAACAAGCTTAAAAATGTTTCAGGTTTGTTTTAACGTACGGTAAATTCTATGAAAAATAAAAACAACTCCATTACTGAAGAATTGAAAAAAGATGTTGAAGAAACCGGCCCTGATTTAAAAAAAATCAGGGAAGCAAGTGGACTAACCTTAAAGGATTTATTTGAATCAACCAGGATTAGAATTTCAATTCTTGAGGCCATTGAAAATGAAGAATTCCACTTACTTCCTGAATCCGTTTACACAAAGACTTTTATGAAAACCTATGCTCAAGCGGTAGGTGTTGATAGCGAAAAGATACTTTCCCGTTATGAGAAATATCTCAAACAGCATGGGTCATCTCGTCAGGAAACAGTTACAAGTAAGAATTGTCTGTCTAAGTTTTATGATTCTCACCGCAGTCTCCCGGGATTCATATTAACAGTCCTTTTTGTTGTCGTTCTTGTCATTTTCTTGTTATATCCTAAGCACAAGGCAGAAAATGTTAAAAAGGAAATTGCTGATAAAAGTAAAACCCAAGTAGTAGTAAGAGAGGCCGAGCCTCAACCCGCAGTGGTGGAAAAACAAGCGGAAGAGCCTAAAACGGTAGTGGTAGTTGAAGAAGAATCCAGCGTCAGTGAGGATATTGCCGATAGGCAAAACGAAGAAGAATCCAGCGTCAGTGAGGATATTGCCGATAGGCAAAACGAAGAAGAATCCAGCGTCAGTGAGGATATTGCTAATAAACAAAACGAAGTTGTTGAGGCAACCTATAAAATGACTGTAGAAGCAACTGAACTGGTATGGTTAAACATAACAGTAGACAATAACCCTCCTCAAGAAGTTTTATTGAGACCCGGTGAAAAGATCTATAAAAAGGCTTCAAAGGGGTTTACAATTGATATCGGTAATGCCGGAGGCGTCAATCTTATTTTTCAAGGAGAATCTCTCGGGAGTTTGGGAGAACATGGGCAGGTCATCCGTTTAGTACTGCCGAAGGATATTGAGCACTGAAGATAAACATACTTTCAATTTAAGTAAAAGTTTGACAAGGATACCGTGATGCTTTAAAGTAAAACATGTAAAATACTGATATTAGCTGAGAGGTGTGAAGGATATGTTCGGAATAGGAATGCCCGAGTTGCTTATAATACTGGTGATAATACTTATCATATTCGGTGCGGGAAAACTTCCCGAGATAGGTAGTGCAATCGGCAGGGGCATAAAGAACTTTAAAAAAGCTACAGACGAACCGGAAGAAATAGACGTAACTCCTAATTCTAAAAAGATTAACGAAAACGAAAAGAAATAGGTTTACTTAGAGCGGTCCGCAGGGGTTACAAGCTAAGATTCAAACTGAACCGGTAAGCTTTGATAATTACAGGTGGCTCTTGTAAGCTGCTAAAAGGGAACGTCGTCTTCGGGTGCCGCCTCTGAACCTGGATATGTTTGCCCTGATTCATTCCGATCCGAAGATTGCGATTCCGATACCTGGCCTTTTGAGTCAAGCATTTTCATATTTAAGGCAACTATCTCTGTGGAGTATCGTTTGCCGCCATCTTTATCTTCCCAAGATCTTGTTTGAATCCTGCCTTCAATATAAACCAAGCTTCCCTTCGAAAGATAATTTCCACATATCTCCGCCAATCTTCCAAAAGTAACAATTCTGTGCCATTCGGTTTTCTCCGCCCTTTCACCGCTTTTGTCTTTCCACCGCTCGCTGGTGGCTAATCTGAGATTTGTAACCATTGTACCATCTTGAGTATATCGTACCTCGGGATCGGCTCCGAGTCTTCCTACAAGGATAGCTTTGTTAATCATTTTAACCCCCCTTAATAATAATGTACCTTAACCCTATACATCACTTAACTAAACTTGACAATCTAATTATATTCCTTGTTGACATCACCTGTGTTATTAAGTAATTATATTACAACATTCCATCAGATAACGAATTACAACAAGGGAAATCCAATGATTCGTTCTGCACTCATGGTGATAATGGGTGTTTTTATTACCGCATTTACGGCGGGCTTTGTGCTTATTGCGTCACCCCTTTTCTTAATGAGAGAAATCACAGTTTGCAGGGTGGTAAATCTTTGGGCAAGGTTATTGCTCTTCATTTCAAATGTCAGGGTAGAGGTAATAGGCAAAGAAAATGTCTTTGATGACAGGTCTCAGATATTTATGGCCAACCACCAGAGTAATTTCGATATTTTTATAGTGCAGGCATATATCCCCTGCCATTTCCACTGGCTCGCAAAAAAGGAACTTTTTGAGATACCTGTCTTTGGATCGGCTATGAAAAGAGCAGGGGCCATTGAAATAGACAGGGAGAATCTAAATAATGCTATAAAGAGCCTTGGCGAGGCAGTACAGAAAATCAAAGATGGTAGATCTGTAACAACATTCCCCGAAGGCTCCAGAAGTAGAGATGACACGATTAAGCCTTTTAAAAAAGGTATTTTCTATTTAGCCATAAAATCGGGAGCTCCGATAATTCCGATATCAATAATAGGGAGCAGGCATATCATGCCTAAAAAGTCACTCTTGGTTCATCCCGGGAAAATAACCATGATTATAGGCAAGCCGATTGAGGTAAAGAACTATTCCATTGAAAGCCGTGATGAACTCATGACAGAAGTTCGAGATGCCATAGTCAGAAATTATTACAACGGCATGACAGTGACAGAGGGGAAGGACAGACTTTGAGTCTCTGGGAAGGAATAATACTTGGAGTTATTCAGGGACTAACAGAATTTCTGCCGGTGAGCAGTTCCGGCCATCTGGTTATAGCTCAGAGTTTTATGAAGGGGTTCAGGCAGCCTGGTGTTTTTTTTGACGTGATGCTCCATTTCGGTACTCTTTTAGCGGTCATTTTTTTCTTAAGGAGAGATTTATACGAAATTATAAAAGCCATACTACCGAAACAACCCGATAGTGCAGATTATGCCTCTATATCTATTAGAAGGAAGACCGCAGTCCTTATTGTGGTGGGAACCATGTTTACATGTATTATTGGGTTTGCAATAAAAGACAAGGTTCATATACTCTTCGAATCAGTTAATGTTATTGCTTTCATGCTTATGGTAACGGGATTTTTACTGTTTCTTTCTGACAAGATCAAAGACACAGAGAGATTCGAAAAGGATATGAACATCACTGATAGTATAATTATCGGTATTGTCCAGGGGATCGCTCTCGTGCCGGGCATATCGAGATCCGGTTCAACGATAGCCTTTGGAATATTCAGAAAGTTAGACAGGGAAACAGCGGCCAGGTTTTCCTTTCTGCTTTCAATCCCGGCAGTAACCGGGGCAGTGGTGCTCGAATCACGACACATTGTATCCGTTCCGTCGAGCGACTTCATTATCTATATGGCCGGTACTATTGCCGCTTTACTAACCGGTTTTCTGTCACTGAAGATTCTCTTTTTAATAATCAAAAAGAGAGGACTTGGTATCTTCGCTTACTACTGCTGGTTTGTGGGTATTGCCACGTTGCTTTTTAATGTATGATAGTTTAACGTTGAGCAGGAAGTAAAGGATACCGATTTGAGAACTTTAAAAGATATGGATGTCTTTAAAAATTTTTTCAGATTTCAAAAGTGATGCACTCGTAAAAAGTCAGGTTTTTTATGAAAGAAAAGCAGAAGGAATCGAAAAAGGGGAAAGAAGTTTTCGGGGTAATATTCCTTGCTCTTGCCATTTTTGCCTCGTTATGCATTATTTCCTATAGTCCAGCCGATCCTTCCTTCACACACTATGTGACAGGCAAGGTAAAGATTTACAATCTTTGCGGTTCTGTCGGATCCTATGCCGCAGATTTTTTTATAAGGTTCATGGGAATAGGAGCCTTCTGGCTTCCGATTATCCTTATCATAACTTCCTTCAGTTTTTTCCTGAACAGGATCTTCAAGGTCGGTTTTCTGGTCATTGTCGGTTTTATCGGGCTCATATTTTCCACATCTGTACTTTCAGCAATGAGATACCCCACAATTCATATATTCGGGACAAAAATTTCTTCGGGGGGTCTTCTGGGAACGTTTTCTTCATCATTTCTGAGTTCGTATCTGAACCACGTAGGCACATATATACTTCTATGCCTTATCCTTATCGTATCCATTATGATCACTATCAACCTGTCTCTAATATCTCTGATCAGGGGTGTAATAAAGTCGGTAAGTGGCATAATAAAGTCAGTAAGTGGAATGTTTATCTGGCTGAAAACCTTCATTGTAATAAGAATAGAACGGTTCAGAAGGCAAAAGAAGGTCTCCAGTGCAAAGAAAAAAAGGGAGACGGAAAAGGCCCCACTTATAACTGCCGCGGAAAGAGAGCGTAGAAAGAGATTAGAACAGACATCCTTTGAATTTCTCGAATCTAATGGCACTTTCCAGCTGCCTTCGCTTTCCCTTCTTGACGATGTAAAGCGTAAGGACGTGAAGATTAAAAAAGAAAGCCTCATTATGAATTCCAGGATTCTGGAAAAGAAGCTATCCGATTTTGGAGTCGATGGAAAAGTAGTGGAAGTTAAACCGGGTCCTGTAATTACCATGTACGAGCTTGAACTGGCGCCCGGTGTAAAGATAAATAAAATAATCAACCTTTCTGATGATCTCGCATTAGCCCTTAAGTCACCCCGTGTAAGAATCCTTGCCCCCGTACCGGGGAAAGCGGTAGTCGGTATTGAAATACCGAATAAGGAAAGGGAACCGGTACACTTAAAAGATGTTCTGGATAATGAGGAATTCCTTAAAACGAAATACAAACTTCCAATTGCCCTGGGAGAGGATATTGTTGGAGTTCCTGTGATATCAGATCTTGTCAGAATGCCGCATCTTCTTATTGCGGGAACCACCGGTTCGGGAAAGAGCGTTTTCCTCAATGCAGTAATTTGCAGCATACTCTTCAAGGCAAGACCGGATAACGTAAAATTCATCATGATAGACCCTAAGAGGCTGGAACTGTCAGGTTATGAGGGGATACCCCACCTGTTACACCCGGTGGTGGTCAATCCCAAAAAGGCCTCAGCTGTCCTCAGGTGGGCAGTCGAAGAGATGGAGCGAAGATATGAACAAATAGGGGAGTCCGGCGTTAAAAATATCGATAAATACAACAGGCTGGTGGAAAAAGCCCTGCTCCTCGATCTGGAAAAACGGAAAAAGAGTAAAGAAGAGAACGGAATTTCCTATGCTTCCGTTTCCAACCCCGTCATTCCGTCTCCCGGAGTTGATGGCGAAGGAGACAATGGCGCAAAGATCCGTTTTAAGCTTCCCTATATTGTCATCGTCATCGACGAACTTGCGGACTTGATGATGGTGGCGCAAAGGGATGTGGAAGCGTCTCTTACCCGTCTGGCACAGATGTCCAGAGCCGCGGGCATTCACCTTGTTCTGGCAACCCAGAGACCATCAGTTGATGTTATTACAGGGGTCATCAAGGCAAATTTTCCCACGCGTATTTCCTTCCAGGTTTCCTCAAAAGTTGATTCGAGAACTATACTCGACCAGCTCGGTGCGGAACATCTTCTTGGAGAAGGAGACATGCTCTTTATGCCGTCCGGAACAGTAAAACTCGAACGAATCCATGGTGCCTATGTGACCGATCAGGAAATCGAGAAGATAGTCAACTCCACAAAGAAACAGGGGAAGCCATCCTATGATGAAACGATACTGAATTATAAACCGGAATCATCAAGGAGTGATAAATTAGATGAGGAATTTGATGAAAAGTATGATGAAGCAGTTGCCCTGGTTACAGATCTGGGGCAGGCTTCTATCTCCCTCGTGCAGCGATACATGAAAATAGGATACAACAGGGCTGCCCGGATTATAGAAAAAATGGAAGCAGAGGGTATAGTAGGTCCTTCGGATGGCGCCAAACCGAGGAAGATCCTTGTTGGAAAGCTTCCACGCTAATAAAATAAGCGTTCAGATATCAGCCGTCAGCTTTCAGTAAAAATAGAGAAATTGGACGGAAGATTGCTGTTCTTTACTTGTTAATCGCTGACTGTTTTTGAATGAAGAACAAAAATATACATTTCGTAAGCCTCGGATGTCCCAAGAACCTTATTGATTCCGAGGTAATGGCATCTCTCCTGATAAAAAGCGGCTTCGGCATTACCCCCTCTGCAGAAGAGGCCGATATCATCATCATTAACACCTGTGCTTTTATTCTCCCCGCAAAAGAGGAATCTATCGAAGAGATCCTCCGGATGGCTGAATGGAAAAAGGATGGAAGATGCAGGCATCTGGTCGTGACAGGCTGTCTTCCGCAGAGGTACGGTACGATCCTGAAAAAAGAAATTCCTGAAGTCGATCTTTTGCTGGGAACCGGTGAAATTCCAAGAATTGCCGATTTTATCAGAAATCTTGAAAACGATACTTCTTCCGACCGTCAATCCTTCATAGGGGAACCTTCGTTTCTGATGGATTCCACCTATTCCCGTCTCCTTTTCACATCCGGCTGCAGCGCTTACCTGAAGATTGCCGAGGGGTGCTCAAATTGCTGTTCCTACTGTGTGATACCCTCCGTACGCGGGAAATACAGGAGCAGGGAAATAGATGACATACTGAAAGAAACGGAAATGCTGGCAAAGGCAGGCATAAAAGAGATAAATATCACCGCCCAGGACACAACCTTATACGGCAGCGATCTGAAAGGAAAACCCGGCCTTAGTCTCTTGTTGAGAGAGATGGCCTCTATAGATGGAATCAGGTGGATAAGGCTTCTCTATGCATATCCCGCGTATCTCACCGGGGAGATTCTTCAGACCATAGCGGGAGAAGAGAAGATATGTAACTATATCGATATTCCCATCCAGCATATTGATGATGATATCCTGAAGGCAATGAACAGAAAAGGCGAGAGTAAATACATCCGAGACACTTTAAATCTGGCAAGGAAGATTATTCCGGGTGTGGCTCTCAGGACCTCTCTTATCGTGGGGTTTCCGGGAGAGACTCCGGAAAAATTTGATAAACTGCTCGATTTTGTAAAGTGGGCAAGGTTTGAAAATCTTGGAGTATTCGAGTATTCGAGGGAGGAGGGAACAGCGGCAGCCGATTTTCCTGCTCAGATTCCTGAGAAGAAAAAGGAACGGAGAAAAAATGTCCTGATGGAAGAGCAGTCGAGAATCTCCTATGAGATAAATCAATCCCGTATCGGTGACCTTGAGGATGTTTTGATAGAAGATGAAAATAATCACCCGGATTTTCCGTATATCGGCAGGATAAGAGGCCAGGCACCGGAAATAGACGGAATAACGTATGTCAGTGCGGACGATGCAGCGGTGGTTGGGGATATTATACCCTGCAGGATAACGTCAGCCGATGTGTACGACCTCTTTGCCGAACAGACAGATAATTGACCGGTGTAACAAAAATTTCATCCCGCTTTACCGAACGGGGCGAAGAGGTGTTTTATAGTGAACGGGAAATTTGACTTTTCACACAATCTTAATATATAGTCATTCTACTCGCTCACAGAGCGGGGTATCAGCGACAATCCCTTCCCGCGTGATTGGGGAGAACCAAGTTGGAGGTGAAGACTGTGTCAGATATTATGCAACTACAGGATGTCCTAAGTTGCTACGCGGCTAATCTGAAGAGTGTAGAGGAACATATGGAAGAGTATCTCCACTCGGAAATACTCCTTATACCCCAGGTTTCCAATTATCTGATCAGCAGCGGTGGAAAAAGATTCAGACCCCTCTTACTTCTGATTGCCTCGGATTTTTGCGGTTATAAGGGAAAAAATCATTATCCCATGTCTGCTGTTATTGAATTTATTCATACGGCATCGCTTCTTCACGATGACGTTGTAGATCACGCAAACACACGGAGGGGTAAGGAAGCGGCCAATAACGTCTGGGGAAACTCTGCCAGTGTCCTTGTGGGCGATTTCCTCTATTCCAAATCCTTCAAGCTGATGGCCGATTACGGGAATTTTTCTATAGTAAAGCTCCTTTCCACGACCACGAACACAATGGCCGAAGGTGAAGTCCTGCAGTTGATGAAGTGTGGTGATATAAATATTACCGAAAAGGACTATCTGTCTGTGGTGGAGAAAAAAACTGCCATTCTGATCTCTGCGGCCTGCGCCGTGGGCGGTATTCTGGCAGAAGCACCGGAGGAACAAGTTAGCGCATTGACCAAATTCGGTATGAGGCTTGGTATGGCCTTTCAGATAACAGACGACACACTCGATTATGTTGCTGTTCAGGATGAGTTCGGGAAGGCCATAGGCAAGGATATCGAAGAGGGTAAGATTACTTTGCCTCTCATATATACGCTTAAAAAATGTTCGCCCGAAGAGAAGAGGGTGATTAAAAAAACGGTGAAGAGCGATGAACCTGACGTCGAAGGTATCAAGAAAATCGTCTCCCTGATGGAAAAATACAAGGGAATAAAGTATGCCCTCAATAAAGCAAAAACGTATATTGACGAGGGGAAAGCCCTTCTTGAACCGTTTGAAAACTCGAAAGCAAAGACATCTCTCCTGACGATTGCTGATTACATAATTGATAGAAAGCTGTAGGCCCGCCCCGCATAAATTCCGGATAGCCACTCATTTCTCACAAAAACCACAAAGAGGAGTCAGCAATGACGGTAGAAGAAGCAATTAAAGGGAGACGGAGCATAAGAAAATTCAAAAAAGATGAGATTCCCCGCAATCTTCTCGAAGGGATTTTAGAGACCGCATCCTGGGCGCCTTCCTGGGGAAATACTCAGCCCTGGGAATTTTACATACTGACAGGGAAACCCCTCGACGAATTCAGAGAAAAGAACCAAGAGAAAATGGTCAACGGTGAACCGTTTTCATCCGATGTACCCATGCAGAAGGACTGGCCGGAACATATGGAGAGACGGTACGGTGAAATGGGGAAAATCCTGATGACGAGCATGGGCATCAAACGGAGAGACAGAGAGGCCCGCAGCAAAATCTATCAGAACATGGCGACTTTCTTTGAAGCCCCGTGTCTTATCGTAGCCTGCATGTCCAGAGATATCCGTGTAGAATACGGGATGTTTGATATCGGACTCATTATGCAGAACATCTGTCTTTCGGCTTATGAGAAAGGGATCGGGAGCTGCATTATGGCCGTCGCCATAGGTTATCCGGAACTTTTGCGTGAGACCCTGTCCATACCACAGGACAGATTAATCATCATCGGTGCGGCCCTGGGCTATCCCGATAAAGATTCTCCTATCAATAATTTCGAAAGGGAAAGGGCACCCTTAACTGAATTTGTGAAGTTCCCCGCCCTGTAGGCGGGACTTCCCGGTAAGGTATATGGTTGTTTTATATTGCGCCCCTTGCGGGATGCGCTCCCGGTCAAATGGGTCGGTTGAACAAAAAAGTATCCTGAATCCGTACCGCTCATCGCAGTACTGATATTAAAATTCTCATTTCTAAAAAGGTGATGCAGCGACTTGAGGACTAATTCTTAGTCGTCAACAATCAATATCGTATAACTGAATTTGAGGGCCATAATCATCCTCATAATTTTAATATTATTCACAGTTCAGCGGTATTTTGACAGTAACTGTCGTACCCGCATTGACCATACTGTCTATCTCAATTGTTCCGTTGTGTTTATTAACAATGTCATACGAGACATGCAGACCCAGACCCGTACCCTTGCCTACGTCTTTCGTGGTGAAAAAAGGATCAAATATTTTTGGCAGGTTTTCCTTCGGTATCCCTACGCCTGTATCGGTAAATTTTATCTCTGCATATCCGTCGACAACTCTTGTTGATATACGGATTTCCCCATTTTCTTTAATCGACTGCGCCGCATTCACCAGAATATTCATGAATACCTGATTGAGCTGCTGCGGGTAGCCAAGTATGTCGGGAATGTTCCCATATTCTTTACAAACGATGGCTTTATATTTCAGCTCGTTCCATACAATGTTCAGGGTTGATTCGATGTTATCGTTAATATTAACCATTTTTAATTTCTCATCACCGGGATGCGCAAAGTTCTTCAGATTCTGAACAATCCTGCCGATTCTTCCCGTTCCTTCTCTGGATTCCGCGATCAGATTAACAATATCCTCGACAATAAAATCGATTTCTGCCTTCGCTTCAAGGTCTGCAACAAGCTTCAAATGTTCTGCCGACACTTCGCGGAGTGATTCCGTATTTGCTGTCTTTCCCAAATCTTCAGTCAATAGCCGGTAGCCCTTGATCAGCATTATAATATCATCCATGTATTCCGAAAGTGTTTTCAGGTTGCTGCTGACAAATGCAGTCGGGTTATTGATCTCATGGGCAACACCCGCCGCAAGCTGCCCGATGGATGCCATCTTCTCTGACTGGAAAAGCTGAAAATGAGCCATTTTACTGTAGGTGATATCCTCATACGTGGCAACAACCCTGTTGTCGCCTGAAACTCCTCCTATCCCGCAACACGTCACTCTGCAGATAATATTGCTACCGTCCTTGTGCCGGCAAGTAACCTCCTGCCCTCGACTGCTCGTCGGCTGGTTCTTAACGTCTGCGTACATGTGCCTGGCATAATTCTCATACTCACTCTCACTGTTGTAAAGAACACTAACGCTCTTTCCGATGATTTCTGCCGGTTTCCAGCCAAAGATAGATTCCACAACATCATTGACAAACAGGATATTGTAATTCTGTAAACCCAGGACGACATGGGGAATGGATGACAGGATAGAAGATTCAAGCGCCATTAACTCTTCCATTTTTGCCCTTGACTCTCTGAGATCGGTGACATCTGCGGCATTGCCCAGGATGGCCGCTCTCCCCTCATGTTCGATGGGGGTCACTATCTGAGAAATCCACCTGATCTGATTCTGCTTCGTAACCATCCTGAACTCAAAAGCCTGATTGCTTCTCCCCGCCAGCATATCCATGCTCTTCCGCTTCACCAACTCTTTATCGTCGGGATGAACGACGATATCAGAATACCGGTCTATAAGTTCCTCGGCGCTGTACCCCGCATATGCAATGGCGCTGGTGTTAATGTAGCGGAATTTCCCGTCCTGCACGATAAATACGGCGGCAAGGGAGCTTTCCGACAGGTCTTTGTAGAGATCTTCACTCCGCTTGCGCTCGGTGATTTCTCTGTGAAGTTGTTCATTTGCAATTTCCAGTTCATCATATGCATTTTGCAGCGCCTTTTCCGCCCGGTATATAATCCGGATTGGCATAATGCGCAGTATTACGAACGATCCCAATCCAATAAATAATGATACTAAAACTATCAGGACGCTCTGTTTCAAAATCGGCTGCAGGGAGCGGTTTATCTCTAATTTACCTACAACAACTCCTGAGTCCACAAGATAGGATGACCGCATAATAACGGGAGGTTTCAGTTTGTCCGCATTTTCGGCGATGATTTCATTTTTAGTGTTCACTATTCGCCGTGTTTCCGCGTATCCCTTTCCCGGACGCCTTGCGAGTTGTTCTGCTAACCTGTCTTGTTCGAATTCCCAGTATTCAGTATTTACGCCGATTATTTGTGAGATTATATCTGCATTGATCTCTGCTTCAGTCTCAATGCTTGCAGCCATATACTGATAAGAAACGAAAAAATATCCGAGAGGGAAGACGATGACAATCACTCCGGTGACTATCGCTGCAAGCCAGGTAATAATTCCGGCTATGTTTTTTTTAGGTTGCACGCGTCATTCTCCAGATCATCTGATAATCACCAAATTACCTGTTTTTTCTAATATCCTGATGCCTTCCGTCGATTTAACAAAAGACAGGAATTTACGTACCGGCACAGAATTACTTTTGTTTGTTACAATTAACAAGGGCATGAAAAGAGGATAGGAACCATTAGAGAGGTTTTTAGTGCTCGGTATAATGCCGTTATAAGACAGTATTTTCAATGGACGTCTTTCAGCGATAACCTGTGTTAAAGTACAAGCTCCGAAGGCGCCCGGAGTTCTTTCTATATTATTAACGTTTTCCTGCGCGGTCAGTGCTATCAGCATCCCATGACGGGACAGAGCGATTTCAATAGCCTTATTTACTTCAGGAGATATTTTTTTTATAATTTGCATTTCGGTATCCATAAGGGGACGCAGTAGTGTGCGTAAACGTTTTCCGTCAGGCCACGTCTTTTTTTCACCTCTATAGATCCTTATTATTTCCTCGGTAGTTACATCTGATATGTTAACATCTTTATTTGTAACAAAAACAAACGGGGTTCTCGCATATTCAATTACCGTTAAGCCAGGCTTTTTTTCTTTGCCTTTCAAAGCCCTGCTGGAGATTCCGATGTCTATAGCATTTTTGGATGCGGCCTTTATAGCGCCTCCACTGCCCAGGCTCCGCAATACCGTAACTTCTATACCAGGATGCGCCTTCTCAAAAGCTCCAGCAAGTATCTTAATTGAGCCAAGCGCACAGCCGGTGCCTCCGATTTTTAAGACCTCTTCCGCGAAAGCGTTTGATGGCAACGTAAAACATAGAATCGCTACGGATAAAAACAATATTCTCATCAATCTTTTTTTATATTCCTGTAGCATCACTTCACCCGCCCCTTATTTTGATTTATCTTATATCTTTGTTATCCTGTCTCATCCACCTCAACTGCGTTGATATTGGAGGCCAGATCATATCCGAAGGCAATCTCGTTCCCTCTATAGGGTTCAACTTTTTTATTATTCACGGCTCAGCGGTATTTTGACAGTAACTGTCGTCCCCGCATTGACCATACTGCCTATCTCAATTGTTCCGTTGTGTTTATTAACAATGTCATACGAGACATGAAGACCCACACCCGTACCGATGTCCTTAGCGGTCAAAAAAGGTTCAGCATATTTCAATTAATGGCGGTGGCAAGATGTCTGTAATTTTTAATTTGATGATTTTGGTACATACATTAAGCAAATCTATGAACTCTGAAAATAGATTATGGAGTTATGATATTGATTTCTTCCATGTAATTTACAAGCATCCTGTTTCACCGAGGCGTTATGGATAATTCTTCACTTGTTTTAACGTTAAGATGACCCCCTGCCCGCGAAACCTTTTTGAAAGAGGAACTAAGTCAATGTCGTAGACAGTCCCCGATAGCTGATATCCTTTTATGGTATCGGACGTATCAGAGGATAGTACACTGGTAATTTTTTCTTCAACATCATCCGAAAAGTAACCTTCAATCCCTTTCCCAACGCTAATGCCACCACCAAAACCTGGCAGGCTATCGACCATACGATTTGTCAGCACTACAGTTCCATCCGCGCTTATTCCGATAATAGGAATCGGCAGGTCCTCCATAATCGCATGCGAGATTTCCAGGGCCTGATTCTGACTTTCAAGTTTTTCAGTCCTTTCTCGAACCATATTTCCCAGATTATCGTTCATACTCTTCAGTTCTTCATTTTGATTCAAAACCTTTTCATGAAGCAGTCTGTTGTCCCTGATAAGGTCATATTGCTCCAGAACCTGCTTGATTTCCAATTTTAAACTCTGATCGTCCCATGGTTTTAGCCAGAACTTATAGACATGCCCATTATTGATTGATTCAGTAATGGAATCCACTTCTGTATAGCCGGTAAGAATTACGCGCATCACATCGGGATACTGTTTTCTGACAATACTGAGAAAATCAGTTCCGCTCATATCAGGCATCCTCTGGTCGGAGATCACCAAGTGAACTTCAGCTTCTTCAAGTGCTTTAATGCCCGCCTCACCGTTTGAAGCCGTCAAAAGTCGATAGGGCTCTCTTCGGAGCAACCTCTTCATGGAGTTCAGTATATTTTTTTCATCATCTACACACAGGATAGTATGTCGTGTATCTTCCACTTTTTCACCTTTGATGCGCTATTTAATTGGATCTCGGCCTTCCTCCAGGAAGAATTCGCAGGCCGATTCGATTTCGTCTGCCACTTCAGGAAACCATTCCGATACTGTTTTCAGTTGGTATGACATAATTTCCGCAGCATCTTCATGAATAGCAGAAAAGTCGTGTGGGAATTCCAGATCCGCACTGAAGTTGTTTACGATAACATCGGCTGCATGAACTATCAACACCAGATTAAAATTATCTGTGCCCTTTATGGGTTCATGATGACACTTAATGATTTCGATCAAATTGGCAGGTAGGCGCCACTTACCGGCCATATGTGCTCCAATTTGTGGATGGGTTGCAGGTAAAAGCGTTTTCTCAGTCTCATAAAAGAACATGTCTTCCTTGTGTGCTGCTGACCATACCTGTTGGAAAAGATCGGTAAAATAACGGGCTAAAATAACCTTCCCCATGTCATGAAGAAGTCCTCCAACAAAAGCCTCGTCCGGTATGGAGAGACGGGTTTTCTCCGCCAGAACCCTGCTTACTACCGCAACTGCCACTGAATGTCTCCAGAAATCCTGGATATCGAACCCTTCAATAGACTCCTTAAACGACAGGGAATCTATAATGGCTATCGAAATAATCGCGTTGCGGACAGTGTTGAAGCCCAGCAAAACCATGGCGTGAGGTATGTTGCTTATCCTGGTCCTAAATCCGTAAAAGGCAGAGTTGACCAATTTCAATATTTTGGTAACAATGGACTGGTCTTTTGATATGACCTTGCTCAGTTCATTGATGGAAACATCATAGTTCTGAAGCATCTTATCCACCTTGAGCGCCACAGCCGGAATGGTCGGAATGTCATAAATACGGTCAAGTTTTCGAAAAAATGTTTTAGCATCCATATATCTTACTCTTTTTTTATGATTTTTAGTTATTGACTTCTCATCGACACGTAAATCATATTCTCAATAGGATCATTCTCATTAACTTTCTTCAATCTTTCAATATAATCTTCCGTCAGTGTTGTATTATACGGCAGTATGAATCGGCCTTTTGAGGAATAGAGGGTTCTAGACAGAATCATCCCTTCTTTAAGATCATCAAGTGGTAGATTTATCTCCCTTTTGTGAATAACCTTTTTCGTCTCAAGAAAATCAAGGAAGGCCTTGACAACATCGGGATCATACTGTATCAGACTCCGTTGCTTCAGATGCTGAACCGCCGCTCTTTTTAAGTCTTCAACCTTCAGAGAACCCCGTTTTTTTTTGATCTCCTCTATCGAACCGTCTATATCAATCCTGAGCTCAACTATCTTGTCATATGCATCTGCCACGGCAATTATCTTAGCTCCAAGAGGGATTTCCTCTTCCATAAGGTGATCGGGATACCCGTGTCCGTCATACCATTCGTGATGGCTGCGGATTAATATCCCCACATGATCAAGTTTTTTAATGAATTGAACTGTTTCCTGACCCCGTTCAGGGTGCTTGCGAAATAATGCTCTTTCCTGCGGATCAAGTTCCTGCTTGCTATGCGTTAACAGCTTCTGAGGAAGTTCAATCTTTCCGACGTCGTGCAGCAGGGCAGCGATTTCTATGTGTGTAACCTCCCTTTCAGACAAATCGAAAAGCTGCGCTATCTCACGTGAGAGCACGCTCACACGCCTGCCATGCCCGGCCAATGAGGGATTCAGCACTTCCATCTCCGCCAGCGAACCGAATACTCTCGCCGTGTTGTAAAGATTCGTTTCCAGTTCCTCGTTTAGCATGGAAAGCTCTTCGGTTTTTTTAATTATTTCCCCGGTTCGTTCTTGTACCTTGTTTTCCAGGTGTTTGTTGAACTCTTTCAGTTCCTTGTTCTGCTCTTTTGTCAGGGCAAGCAACCTGCGGTTTTCCACTATAAGTTCATACTGTTCAAGTGACTGCCGGACCTGATGCAGCACATCTTCATCGTTCCAGGGCTTGGTTATGTATCTATGAATTCCCCCCTTGTTGATTGCGTCAACTATGGAATCCATGTCGGAATAACCGGTCAAAAGGATCCGTATGGCGTCGGGAAGGATTTTTTTAGATTTTTCCAGAAACTGGGAACCGGTCATTCCTGGCATACGTTGATCCGAAACGATCACAGAAAACGGCCCTTCCGCTTTTTCGATCAGGTTTAGTCCCTCTTGGCCACTTGTGGCCGTGCCAATATTGTAGCCTTCCTTGCGAAATATTCGCGTAAGCGAGTTTATGATTCCCGGCTCGTCATCAACAAATAAAATTCTGTGCTTGTATTTCAGGGTCATTTTACATCTTCCGGGCTTTTCTGATTGGTTCTACTTCTTGCATTTCAAAAAATTGTTCTAATATTTCCGGATCAAAGATACTACCGGACTGTCTCTTCATTTCAGCAAATACATCTTCCTTTGACCATGCCTCTTTGTAGGAACGCTTATGGGTCAGGGAATCAAAGATATCGGCTATGATGACTATCCTGGCAGTAAGAGGAATAGACTCTCCTTTGAGTCCATCGGGATATCCGGATCCGTCCCATCGTTCGTGATGGCTCCTGGCGATCTCCCTTGCCGTTTGGTAAAAGGACTTTCTTCCCAGAATCTTTTCTCCCATTATTGTGTGCTCTTTCATTATAGACCATTCTTTGTCCGTAAGATGCCCAGGTTTTCTTAGAACATTATCCGGTATGTGTATTTTACCAATGTCATGCACCATGCTGAAAAATCCGATCCTCTCCGATTCCTCAACGGACATACCAAGTTTCAGACAGATCCTCCGGGTCAAATCATATATTCTTTTAACGTGTTCGCCTGTAACATCGTCCCTTGCCTCCACTGCAACGGCGAGCATCATGATCCCTTCTCTGAATGCCTCTTCGAGCTGTGCTGTACGTTCGTGAACCATATTTTCAAGATTCATGTTAAATCGCTTAAGGAGCTGATTCTGTTCATCCATTATTTTCTGAAGCCTTTTGTTTTCCTGTATCAGATTATAATGTTCAAAGGCATTGGCAATTGTTCCCCTCAGGGCATCGGATGACCATGGCTTTGTCAAATAACCAAATATCCGAGCCCTGTTTATTGCTATCATCGCATTGTCAAGGCTTCCATATGCGGTAATTATCAGTCGAACAACGTCCGGTTTAAGTTGCTTTGCTGCCTCAAGAAAGGTAATCCCATCCATTTTTGGCATCATATAATCTGACAGAACGACGGCGATATCGTGTTTTTTCAAAATGTTGAGTCCAACCTCGCCCTGTGTGGCAGAATATATGGCATAACCTCCATGTTTGAGCTCTCTTTTTAAGCTGTTTATAATTTTCCGCTCATCATCTACAATCAATAAATTATTGTTCATCGCCACTTGACCACACATAATTTATATTGTCAGAATATCATAACGATCCGATTGCTCTACCGGTATACGGATCGTAAATGTTGTTCCTTTCCCTGTTTCACTTTCCACTTCAATTGTCCCATTGTGACTTTCGATAATATTGTACGCAACATTTAAACCCAGCCCCGTTCCCTTGCCAATGTCCTTCGTGGTAAAAAAGGGATCGAAGATCTTAGTTAGATTCTCTTCAGGAATACCGGAACCGGTGTCACTTATCTTGATTTCTATGTTTTCATCGAAAGCCCGTGTCGAAATATCGATTTCACCCTTCTCTTCTATGGACTGGGCGGCATTGACCAGAATATTCATAAATACCTGATTGAGCTGCTGAGGATAGCATTCAACTTCCGGAAGCTTTCCGTAATCCTTTGTGACTGTGGCCTTGTATTTAAGTTCATTCCAGATAACGTTCAGTGTTGAGTCAATGTTTTCATTTATCTGCGCATATTTTAACTTGCCTTCACCGGGATGGGCAAAGTCTTTGAGGTCGGATACGATCTTTATAATTCTTTTCATACCTTCACGGGACTCATTAATTACATTTTCGTAGTCATCCACGATAAATGGCAGATCGATTTCCTGCTTTGTTTTATCTATGTCTTCAAGCACGTTATGAAGAACTGCATTTACATTAACAACATTTTTTGTGCCAATAACCGTTTCAAGTGATTGGTAACAATCTATTAATTTTTTCACATCTTTCCAGTATTTATCTATGGCTCCTAAATTGCTCTTGACAAAACCGACCGGATTATTGATTTCGTGTGCCACGCCAGCGGCAAGTTGTCCGATTGACGCCATCTTTTCGGACTGTATTAGCTGGGATTGAGTATCCCGAAGATCGGACAGGGTTTTTTGTAATTCGGTGGTTCTTTGTTCAACCATGGTTTCAAGATTTTGTCTGTATTCTTCCAGTTTCTTCTCAGTCTTCAACTTTTCGGTAATATCCTTAACATAGCAAACAAGTGCGGTTTTCCCTTCGAATTCGGTAATTCCGGGACTTATTTCCAAGGGAATTTTTGCACCTTTTTTGTCAATTCCCCAAATTTGATATGCGGCATCAAGCTTGCTTCGCAAAGGGTTCTGTGTGTATAATTGCCAGACGTAGTCATAATTGTCGGGAGCTATAATATCCTTTATGGTCATACTGAGCAATTCTTCCCTGCTATATCCGGATAAATCCACAATCATCTGATTTGCATATTTGAGAACCCCTTTTCGCTCACTGTCATTTTGAATAACAACTATACCCATTTTGGCCATCGAAGCAGCATCAAACAGTTTCCGGTACCTTTCTTCAGATGTTTCCAGTTCCCGGGTGTAAGTTTTAATTTTTTCATTAGATTCTTTTAACTCAGCCGTCATATTATTAAACATAGAACCAAGCTGTCCAAATTCATCTCTGGAATCTATTTCAACAATACTGGCGAATCCTGCACCCTTTTGCCTGATGTCCTGCAGCACCGCTATAAATTTACCAAGGGGCGTTGTTACCCAGAAGTTAAGCAAAACCACCAGTAAAATTGCTCCGAAACAGAGAAAAGCAAAAGCTATCCCGACAGAGTAGGCAACCAGTTCTCTATTTTTTTCGGAAACAAGTTTTACCGGAAATCCTATTCGAACAGATGCTACATGTTCGTTATGCGTCCCATAAACCGGAATAATGAAATCATAAAACTTGTTTCCGTCTTTAGAATATATGTGCACGGCATCTTTCCGGCTTTTTATTCCACTCGATATATTAGAATCAGCAATTAAACTACCGTAGAATACCGGATCATTTTGAAACAACATCCTTCCTGTGGGATCAACAACCATTGCATACGAAATATCCTTATGCTTCGTTATCAGTTCTTTGCATTGTTCATCAAAACCAACCAAGCTTTTGACCGGTATATTAAGCTTTATCAACCTGTCTAATTGAGATTTTAGTGTATTTCCTATTACAAATGCTTCCGATTTAAGAACATCGGTATATTCCCTTGTAAAAACAATACTGCTGACCAGAGTGTTCGCGCCAATACCCAGGAATAAAATTGCGGCAGAAATTAAAATTATTTTGTTCCGCAAGTTGAGATACATTTATTTGTCCCACGCAAATTTTTGAACGACTTCCGATGATAAAAGAATCCCGGTTTTTATCTTGATGCCTAATTTATTGGCTCTGGCAAGGCTGATTACGGGTTCACCCTTCACTGTCGGATTCATTTTATAACTGGATGGACTTTTCCCCTCAACAAGAATGCCTCTTGCAATTCTGCCGGCCGCCAGACCCTGTTCATACCCTGATACAGTGACTGTACAGAGTGTTCCGTACGAAATGCGATCCTTCCAGAAACTGAAATCGGGCAAGTTGCTATTTTCCGCCGTCCATCTCAAAACTTCAGTATAGGGAACATTATTCCCGGCTTTATCTTTATATGTGAATATTCCTAAGAGGCCAACTGCATCTGCCTCCTTCTGAAGCTCTTTCATTTTTTGCTTAAATTCTTTAAAGGTCTTGATTACATTCCAACTGACAAATTTCACATCGGGGAGTTGATTTAGTTTCGCTTTCATCCTTTCAATCACACCATTCCAGGTAGGGCCTTCATCAACTATAATAGCGATTTTCTTGACATTTGGTACAATCATCCTCAATAAGAGCACGGTTTCTACGAAATGTTCCTGCTCCAGCACGCCTGTAATATTCTTACTATCGACAAACCCATATGTTTCCGGGTCCGCGTTGACTCCACTGAACACAAACGGAATAGCTGTATTAATATAGTATCTCGCCACATATTTTTGTACGTTGTCATCATTCGTATAGACCAGATCAGGCTTCCATGTATCGATTAAATTTCTCGCTTCTCTGCCGACCTTTTGTTTCTGGTCTTCAGTACTGTTTCTTTTGGTGTCCATTTGAAAAACCTTATACTCGATGTCCAGGCCGCTCAAAGCATGTTTGAAGCCGTTGAATTGATCATCCGTCCATTTCCACGGTGAATGGTAGCTCATAATATGTAGAATCTTAAATTTCTTCCCGGATGCTGGGCTGCTTTCCCCGGATGCATTATTCGCGAAAGTAATTGAGACTATCAATACGGCTAATACAAAAACTAAAAAAATAATGTTTTCCCTGCGATCGGCAGCCTTTAGACTAATACATCTTGAAATTTCCATAATTTCTCCTATTTTAATTGTTCGATTGGTTGTTGCCTGTCGTCAAGAGTTCCTTTTATGTTCGGTTACAATATTGTACGCAATGTTAAGCCCTAAACCTGTGCCTCCTCCCACCTCTTTGGTAGTAAAAAACGGGTCGAATATTTTTTCGACATTTTCTTCGGGAGTACCTGCTCCAGTGTCGCTTATCAAAATTTCTAAATACTTATCATTGGTACGGGTTATAATATTTACTTTGCCTTTTTCCTCTATTCCCCACGCCTGGACGGATTCAGGATGTCGTGAAGCTGCATCAAGTTGGTTGTCTTTTTGCTCAATGCGGGTCCATAATAGACAATTTTGAGTGTGGTTTTGTTTTTTCTTCGTCCAATTCAGCCACTATGACTTTCTTTATTCGATTCTTATTCAGTATTTAACCCCATCGGTGTTTGATTCTCTGAATCCATCTTCTCCGCAATGACTAACCGAGTACCTGCGGGTCTCTTCAATGGGCTTATGGTTAAACAGATTTTAACTTTCCCTTCTTTTTTGTCGGTAAAATGTACATAATATCGATCAGAAACTGTCGGATCTCCCTGATTCAACTGTTTATTATATTGGATAAACATCCTAAGAGATTCCGAATGGATGAAATCCTCCATCCCGGTTCCGACGAGATTCTCCATGCTGATATCACACAGTTCGGCCCAAAACCTGTTTCCAGACCATAAATAAAGATCCTTATAAATTGCCGCGGGTTTATCTATCTGATGGATAAATCCGATAAGCTGTCCATAGTACTCTATGAAATAGTTACAGTTATGACAGTTTGTTTTGCAAAGAGAGATCGTTTTGTTTTTAGCTGTAAAGCACTCGTTTAGCTTGTTGTTAAATACGTTACATTCTTGACATAGTTTCTCATCCGATAATGTTGTTGTGCAATATTCCCAACATCTTTTATGTATCCGTATCGGTTGAGAATAAGTTTCCTCAATATTTTCTAACAGGATTTCTGGCACTAAACGATTTTCTGATTTTAGAAAGAAAACGAGATCATTAATATAAACTAAGTGCTTTTTGCCATACCGATGCGCAGGAAGGGCGTTTTTGGCAATCCAATAAGAAACGGTACTCCTGGCAACACCACATATTTCGGCGACATCTTTGACCGTTAAGCTTTTATAGCGTTGATTCATTTTCACCTCTTATTTCTAATATCGGGCATTTTGGGAATAACTTTAGAATATTTGATACTTATAGCATGGCCTGTCATTTTCTAACTGACATGGATAACTGAAAATATTGGAGTGAATTCATAAAGGGTCTGGTGGAGGTGTGTTTTCGCAATTAACTGGTCATTATCGGTTATCTGGAACTTTTGCGCGCAATCCTCTCAATTCCCGAGGATAGATTGATCATCATCGGTGCGACCCTCGGATATCCCGATAAAGACGCTCCTATCAACAATTTAGAAAGGGAAAGGGCTTCGTCTTTCTCTTTTTTCAAGTTGACATCGGACATCTGAAAACATACAATAACACTATAAAACTTTTAATATTCCACAATCCGGGGAGCATAGGGTATGATACAATACGCCATAAAGAATAGTTATAAAAGAAGATATAATCTATTATTTACAGTTACATTGTTACTGTTCACTTTCTATGTCGCAGTATCTCTGAGTGCCTGCGCGCAAGTTAGTCCTTACGCTATCGATATAAACTATAAACCAGGGGATACAACTCCGGTAGCGAATAAGGATGTCTGGAAGCTCGTCTTGACTGTCGCAAAATTTAACGATCTGCGTCAAGTAGAAGACAAAATGCTAATTGGTAGGGTTATAAAATCCGATGGTACTGAAATTCCCATTTATCCCAAATTCCGCATTCCATCCGATGCGGTAACGTATGCCGTTAAGGAATATCTCACGAAAGCCGGAAACAGGCTATCAACAGATTCACCGGCCTGGGATCTCAAGAATGACACGATTAAGAAAGATTGGGGGAATATAGTGATAGGCGGAAATATCGATGAGTTTGAGATCGTCTGCAACAAGGAATTGCCTATCAGAAAATATAAAGCCAGAGTCAAATTTGTCGCCGCTTTCGCGAATGTCCTGAAGCCGGAAACAATAGTTAAAATTACCGTTGAAAGCACTCCCTCTCTCGAACATATCCGTTTCTCGGAAGAAAAGATTGAAGAAGTAATGAATGACGCCATGTCGATTGCTATTAGAAAGGTATTTGAAAGTGAGGAAATAAACCGGATTTTTATCGACGCTGCGAAAGAAATCGACTGACATACGTCATGCATTAACAACTCGAAACGACAATAGATTCAAAGAAAGCGCGCCCCTTTTATAAAGGATGCTATCCCTATTTTTGTTTCCGGTTTACAAACACAGTCATCTTTTCGAATTAGACCAGGGGCTAACGAAAATAGAAATCCGGATCGACCAAAACCAGGACATTCACGCGGTTTGATTTTTTTCTGATTTCCTGGTGTCTCCGGATTTTCCCCTATCATGTATCCAAGACTTCCCTTATCATCCTTGCGATATCCTTCTTGAAGAGGGGTTTCATAACAAACCGGTGAATGCCGAGAGCCTTCGCCTTCTCTTCTGAAATCATCTCACTGTAACCCGTACATAGGATGATGGGAATATCCGGGCGTGATTTTAGAAGCTCCTTTGCGAAAACATCCCCCCTCATGTTCGGCATGGTCATATCTGTGATCACCAGATCATAATTCTTTGGATGGGCGCGAAAGGCTTTCAGAGCCTCGATACTGCTTGTCCTGGACGTGACGTGATATCCCAGTGACGTCAGCATGACACTCCCCAGCTCAACGAGGGCTGCTTCATCGTCAACGAAGAGAATTCGTTCGTTGCCTCCGGGAATTTGTTCAGGCGCCTGTTCCGCCAGCGGCCTCTCCGTTTCTTCAAGAGAAAAATATACGCTGAAGGTTGTTCCCTTGCCGGAGTCAGTGGTTATATCAATAGCGCCGCCGTGATCTCTGACAATCCCATACACGACGGAAAGACCAAGACCGGTTCCTTCCCCGGGGCCTTTCGTGGTAAAAAAGGGATCAAAGATTCGCTCCATAACGGACGCATTGATCCCGCAGCCGGTATCACTGACGGTTAATTTCGCATAGTTCCCTGCGGCGAGATTGAAGGGATGAAGTGCCCTGTCAATGTCAATCTTTTCCTGTTCCAGTCGAATATCCAATACCCCGCCCTTTTCCCGCATCGCATGGGCGGCATTGGTGCAGAGGTTCATCAAGATCTGATGAATCTGTATGGGATCAGAGAGAAGCATGGTTGGCTTCTTTGTAATGTCCTGGGTAATCTGAACGGTGGAAGGCAGGGAAGACCGGAGAAGTTTGATCCCTTCCTTGAGGATGGGTCCAACGAGAACCGGTTTTCGTTCCTGCTCCTGACTGCGGCTGAAGGTGAGAATCTGCTTCACGAGATCTCCTGCCCGCTCACCGGCCATATGGATCTGTTCAAGGTAACGCCTGGGACGTTCTCCCAAACCGGACTCTCCAAGCGTCAATTCCGTGTAGCCGATAACGGCACTCAGGATATTGTTGAAATCGTGGGCGATTCCCCCGGCCAAGGTGCCAATGGACTCCATCTTCTGAGCCTGGTAGAGCAGCCTCTCCATCTGACGCCGCTCCGTGATATTCATGGTATTTCCTAAAACTGCCCGTTTCCCCTTGTAAATAATGGACATCACCGTCTCCATTAACCATATGATGTTACCTTTTTTGTCTATGATACGGAATTCATAAGGAGTCAATCGTTTCCCCTTGAGCATGTCAACAGCGTTTGACCGCGTCATTTCACGATCATCGGGATGAACAAAATCGAGGATATTGTTTCCTATCAGTTCGTTTTCCGCATATCCCGAGTACTCCATGATATGGGGGTTCGCAAATTGCATCTTTCCATCCTGGACGATGTAGATGCCCGCATGTGAACTGTCCGCAAGCGTTCTGTACAGTTCTTCAGCCTGTTTTCGTTCGGTGATATCCTCAAATATCCAGATTGATCCTTCCTGAGGAAGGGACGGATCGAGGGCTTTCCCAATGATCCGGGTCGTGAAGGTGGTACCATCGGTACGTGGCATGTCGATCTGAAATTCGTACCATTCTTTCCTGCTCAGAGCCAGATAGGCCTTACGTCCCGTTTCTTCATAGGCCTCGTCCGAAGAATATATGATTCGTGTGTCGGAACCCTGGACCTGATTCGGAGACAGGCCGAGCATCTTGGGAAGCCTTGGGTTCACCCACTCGAAGAGGCGGTTACGCACAAAGGCGATTCCCATAACGCTGTTATCCAGGATCAGAGACTGAATACTATGAACCCGCCGCAATTTCTCCTCAACCTGCATGAGCTCGATTGCTGATTTTTCAAGTTCAACAACACGCAGACGCATTTTTGACAGTTCATTTATAAGCTGCTTTTTTGTCTTATCTTTGTCTTTCATAATCTGAAAACCTTCTTATATAATTTAACCCGTAAGTAAAAAACCCTCTCTATTTTAAGATGCAGGTTTTTATAATCGGTCTATAGCGCCCTCGCGCATGGTAAACGGGTCTGGTGTTCTTACTAACGACGTCATTCAAAGGGGAGCCTTCTTATCAGGATTACCATATGAAATCAACTATAAAAACCAAAATGGAATGATTAACTCTTTCAGGAAGGTGTAAACAAATAGGGAAAGAAATAAATCCGGAATATGAGGCCACACTCCATGCATTAACAACTCGAAACGACAATAGACTCAAAGAAAGAGTGCCCCTTAGCTGAAATTGTGAAAATCCCGCCCGCAGGGCGGGGCTTCCCGGTAAGGCATATGTTTGTTTTATATTGCGCCCCTTTGTAGGTGCGCTCCCGGTCAAACGAGTCGGTTGAACCCCGTTTCTGAAAATTTAAGATTCTATTAAAGACGACAAATAGACAAAAACCTTGACAAATAATTCCAACTTAGTATTGTAATTATTGAATTTACTTAAATTATAGCAAACAAGATTAACCCTTTTATCACAAAGAAAGAGGGAATCATGTGCAGATTATAAACAAACCCCGTTTCTCAAATGGAGAGATGGGGTTTGTTGTTTCTCCTTCCGGATTATATTTCACGAAGCAAATGTAGATTTAACTAAATAATATATGTTTGGCTCAAAAAAAGGAGGAGACCATGCCGATCTCATATACCGTACATGATGGGGGTCATTTCATTCACACCATAGCGACGAATCCTCTGACCTCGCAAGAGTTTGTGGATTACGAGGTGGCCCATGCAATTGATATACGAATCAGGCAACCCGTGTCTGAACTCTTCGAAATCTCCGCCGGTGCCCTGCAGCACATCACGATGGATGATATGAGGGAGGTGTTGAAGCGTCGCAGCACACTGAAGCGCCTTCCTCAACCGCACCGTTGCGCTATCGTCTTGTATTCTCTTGATGACCATTCTTGGGATTTGGCCAAGTTCTACGAAGGCATGGTCACGCTTCACTCTCCGGAAACCGTTATTGTTTTCGCCAACGCCGACATCGCCATAAAGTGGTTAGGATTTGAAGATTATCTGCCCGACATATATGAGAGCCGCACCCTTGTCGATAGGCAAAAAAAATCCCTTTAGGAAAAAAGTATTTTCCCCTCTTGTTTTTAACAAATCGAAGAACCTGTCTTTGTTTCTAAACCACGTGCTAAGCTTTGAAAGCCTACTGCAAATACATATTGATGGTTTCTTACGCCGTTTTTGAGCCGGTTCGCCTTGATTGATATTGACAAATAATTTACTGCAATTAACTATGGAAGCGCGACGACAAGCAGAAATCTTTAAGGTCATGGAAAGACCTGATTTTTATCGACGCAAAAATATTTACAAGTGAGATTCTTTGGAAGTTATAATATTGGCAAGTTATGTTGTCAGTATAGTTATGTTGTGAGTATAATTCCCATATAATTCCATTTCCTTCCGAAAGATTAAAAAAATCCTTTTAATTCTTCTAATTCTCTTTTATTTTTTTGCTTCCCTTGCTATCTTACTATTATGGTGGAAAGACGATAGCCATATGATCAAGTGGCTTGACTTCCGCACCATTGAAAAATCCCTATTATTCAGTGCCTCAGGCATAAGGAGGGAAAAAATAATGGAACCAGGTTGCCTGAGAAACAGAAACTCCCTTTATCTGATCGTGTGGCCTTTAAGGCTTTATTGTCCGCTGGAGGCTTAACAGCAGACGTGCTTAGCCGATAAATAATTATGTTGTGAGTAAATTTTGAATTATGTTGTGAGTCCTTATAACGTATTGTTATTAAATCAAATATCCATTTCCATGCTCTTGGTGAATATTCCAATATATTTCAGGTGGATAGATGAGCTCGCAACATAAGGCAAGCTATATAAAGTCAGCACATTTTGAATATAATTATCAGATCACAAGTGTCCCAACGATGAATAGCTACAATCTCGGAAAGCCTTGACAATTACCTGTTTTAAACGATTTGATGATTTATCGATTTCAAATATTTTTCAAAAAGCGAGGTTAGAATATCAATAGGTTACAGAGAAAAAACAACCAATATTAAGAACGTTGGGACAGTAGTGTTATCAGATATCAATAAATTTTATAAAGATACCTTTACCGGCACATATTATGTTTTCCATCCTCTGGGAAATTTAATCCTAATCAAATTAATCTAATAATACCCGTAAAAGTTAAAGCTCCCTTTTTACAAATAAGGGATGAATCTAAAATAAAAGGGGGGGCTTGTTGATTCAGGAATCACTTGTTTCGATTAATTGATAGTGGTAAGCTATTTTTAGTGAAGAGGAAGGTATATCAAGACTCACTTCTTATAAAGAGATAAGATTTTCGTCTTAAAGTTAAAAGAAAATATTTATGGACAAGTTTTCTGAATATCCTGAGATCATATTTCCTTGTATTTTATTTTTCCTTTTAATTATCTTAATTATTAGAATATATTTTAACAGACACAAAGATAATATTTTAGAACAAATCAAGATTTCGATAAGTGCATTCACCGCAGTCATCCTCGTGAGTACTTTCGTGTATATTGCAATTCAGGCTTATGAAACAAAAAAAACTGTAAAATTACAACAGTATAATATAACTCTTCAAAACCGACCGGTTGTCAATTTAGGACCTTTTTTTTACCTCTATAATAAAGCAATAAACATTTCTGGTATAGCTGAAGCTTTTGGCACAACTCCTGCTCAAGAATTCAAACGTATTAGGGATATAGTCTTTTACGTAGAACCTTTAGAATCAAAAGTTAAAAAGTTTCTTGACAATAACGAACTAACTAAACTGCATTTTTATTTTTATGAATTAGTTTACAAAATATCAGATTACATCGTTGAAAATCCAAATGTTACAGAGGCTGATTTAAGAAAATATTTAGATAAAATCAAAGATAGCAAAAAGAAAATTATCATTGATGTTGGAGGAAAACCCGAATTAATATTAAATTTCAATAATTCTTTAGTTTATAGAAATATTAAAAATTGGCGAAGATCTGTAATTTTATTAGCACCTGGACATAAAGAAATCTTAAATACTACAAGGTCAACAGGAGATCTTTTAGAAGATATAGCTAATTACAAAAAAATACTAATCTATTATTGTGCATATCAATATGAGGGTTTAGTTAAAGATGATTTAGTTGAAGCATCCTATATCGGTTATTTAAGCAAATCTCCTTATTCAGATTTAATAAAAGTTACGTTGAGAGATATTAATACGAGATTACCAATAGATGGTTATCCTTTACAGTCTGTTAAAACTTGGGTTACAAGAAAACCTATTCCAAAATAAACCTTTCCTTTAATTCGGGAACGATTGATTAGCACCTTGCATCTTCTATTTTAAAACATTCAAAAATGTGATGATGTTGGTTCAAAATCATCTATCCGAAGCCTTTTGCTATCTGCTATATTCGGAGGATCGGTACTGTCAACTTTTATGTGTAAATTTTTCATAGGCCAATTCTCTAAAGAATGGCAGGTTGTTATGCACTTTTCCTACAGGGTTTGATCTCCAATGTAATTCCATCTTTAAAGATATAAAGGCCAGGAGACGGTAGCAGGCATTCTCACCAGCTACTATCTCCATCGGTTTTGTCCTTCGTTTAAATTTCTTGTTCAGTCGTTCAATAATGTTTGTGGTTCTCAATGAAATCCATTCATCCGCCGGAAAGTCGAAGAAAGTCAGACAGGAATCTATGGATCTCTCTAAACAGTTTACAGCAGAAGGAAGATCTTTCCTCCATTTCTCTTTGAATAAATCAAAATGTCCAAGAGCCTTTTCCCTTGAAGGAGCATAGAAGATAGAACGTAAATCATCAGCTACATCTTTTTTCAGTTTCTTCGGAACCTTGGCCAGGACGTTCCTGTCAATATGTACCGTGCAGCGCTGTACCTTGGCCTGTGAGAACTCTTCTTTGAATACTGTCTCCAACCCCGGCAGACCATCCATGATTCCCAGTGTGACTGTCTGGCTGTCCAGTCCCCGTGATTTTAAGTCCTTGAAGAACTCTCGCCAGCTGGAAGCGGATTCCTTGTCTCCAGACTGCATGCCCAGAACCAGTTTGTGCCCTCGCTTGGTTACGCCAATGGCAACAAGTACCGGAACAAGCTCTATACTGCCGTGCATGCGCATACGGAAATTAACGCCATCAACAAAGATGTACTTGATGGTCTCTTTTGAAAGATCCCGCATGCGCCATTTTTCAACTGCCTCTGTCAGGTCTGCATTGGCGCTGCTTATTTCCGTATGGGAAATCTTCCGACCTATCAGTCTTTTGGATATCATGGAAAGACTGCGTGTGCTTATCCCCGCCAAGAACATCAGGCTTAAGTCACGGCTGAGCTCCGCTTCATACTGTTTACTACGAGGGATTACTTGGGTGGTAAATTCCCCCTTACGATCTCTCGGTACTTTAACCTCGACCTCTCCAAGGTTTTTTAACGTAAAGGCACGATCATAGGAACCATTACGATGATTAACATCTCCCTGACTACGTGCATAGGGCTCTCTTCCCAGAAAATGGGTAAGTTCCGCGTTCATCATCGCCGTCATATAGTCTCCGACAATTTCTCTGACATCCAGTCGAATCATTTCAAAGATTTGTTCCGGCTGCTTCTGAATCTCCTTGAATACTTCTACAAGCTCAGGTACACTCACTTCCAGTTTCATGGCGCTTTCTCCTTTTTATTTAGGTTTTGGGATAAACCCTTTTTAAAGGAAAAGCGCCTTTTTTTCTACACCTTTAAAAATTTACACAAGATATCTTACACTACCCCCATAATGCCCTTGCGCATAAACTAGCCAGAGCAGCTTACTATATTATGAGAGACAATGTTCCTTTTGAGAAGGGGAAACTATATGCATGATAATCTGGCTGGAACGGTGAACCATGTATATAGCTGGGATAACCACAGTGTCTGATTGGTAATCCGTTTCGGCCCCGGTATCGTTACAATGTCTTTACTGCCCATGCCGTGAGCCCCGA
>Ga0265594_1000576_pt1 | contig 30094 bp, 27 predicted proteins | sample saktaG_11_FD_190147 | JGI IMG/M metagenome (GOLD analysis project Ga0265594, IMG submission 190147) | Saline water microbial communities from Sakinaw Lake, British Columbia, Canada - sak_2011_5_24_80m | ecosystem: Environmental > Aquatic > Non-marine Saline and Alkaline > Saline ... | reverse complement strand
AACATCGTCCGCGGTCCATCTGGTGCCCAGGACACCATTGCATTCCTCTATCATGCCTTCGTAACCACTGGCAATATCGAGGATGGCAAAGGCGATGAACAAACAGTGACCGGTGGTGTCAATGAATGCAGTTGTTGCCTGGAAGGCACGGCTGAGGCCTGCTTTGCCTTCGGGGCTTAGTGGGTCGAACTTGCCACCTACGCTCAGAATTTCCGGGGCGATAGTATAGCCTGCAGTGTGGTCGGCACCCATGGTGCTGGTGGCGTAGGTAATGCCAATACCTTTGACAGCCCGTGGTTCATAAGCAGGCATACTCTGTCCCTTAACAGTAGGTACATGGGTTAAACCAAAGACCTTCCCGGTAGTCTCAGTGCCGCTGCCCAGGATATGGCCTATAGGTGTTCCTTTCTCTATTTCACGCATCAGTTTGATGGCTTTCTTACCATCACCGAACGGGATTACTCCAGCTGCCATCGCCACAGCTAGGGTAGTACCGGTCTCAATGGTATCTAGTCCATATCCATTACATAGAAGCACCAATTCGGCAATATCATCTAGACTGTCGATGCCACAGTTGGCACCCAAAGCCCAATCAGATTCATACTCAACACAGGAGACATGCTCCTTACCATCGGCTTTGTGCCAGGTATTGGAGCACTGGATAATACAGCCCGGGCTGCAGGCATGGTTATAGAGTTCCTTGCCCAAGCGCTGCTTGTTTCCATCGAAAATTGCCTCTCCAGCGATTTTGCCAGCGCCTTCAAAACGACCACTGGTGAAATTACGGGTGGGCAGGCCGCCAGCTTCATTAAGAATGTTGATAAGAACGGCTGTACCATAGGTGTTCAGAGCGCCCTTGGGTTTGGTAATAGCATGAGTTCGCAGGGCGTCAACCATCTTCTTGCGCCCCTGCTCGAACAAATCTCTATCAGCAATTGCTGCACTGGGAGCTCCCGCATTATTCACAACAATAAACTTGAGTTTCTTACTGCCCAATACAGAGCCTAGACCACCGCGTCCGGAATAGCGGCTGGGACGCTTTGCCATATCGTTGAAAACCACACCAGCGTTGCAATAACCACGCTCACCGGCTATGCCACATCCAGCAATAGAGACCTTCTCACCAAAGCGTTGATACAATTTGGGGAAAACATCGTAAAGATTTTTGTTAGCATATTCAGTGGCATCGAAAAACTCCACCTTGGGCTTACCAGCCTTACTATCCCATGTCAGGTAGACTCCCCAGAATCTATCCTTTTCGTTTGGCTGTCCCTCCACTACCAAAGCTTTAATTTGCATGGACGCTAGGTCGCTTGCCCAAGATGTGCCAGCATTCGATTCTTTAATGCCGCCGGTCAAGGGCGATTTGGCTCCCACGGAGACGCGGGCTGAAGTCGGCGCAGGAGTGCCTGTGATAATCCCAGGGGCAAAAACAACCTTATTCGCAGAGCTAAGAGGATGAGCCAGAGGTGGTACCTCTGCCGCAACGATGGATGATGTCATCCAACGACCGCCCATGTTTCTATACGGCGCTTGAGCTCCCTCCAGGTGATACGTGCGGTCAGTCATGTTCAAACGTAGAATATTCATATCTTTTTATCCCTCCTTTTCAAAGTTGTCCGGGCTATGTACCGAAAGGTATAGTGGTTCGGTCTTTTTCAGACAAATCGATGGTAACAGAATTGTATAACTCGCCTCAGTTCTTGTCAAGCTAGTGTGGTTGCGCATGCATGGTTACCGGCACCTTATTGAGGCTGGGTATCTGTGTCCCAATATATTGGACTGTCCGAGATTCAAGCTTACTCATCTTTCTGGCATCCGCCAGTGGCTTCTTAAACTACTTTAATAAATGTGTCCTCGTCTGCCCTTTGTCTCCTTCGCCTAATATGGTAGCTATAGCATGATTCTAGCCCTCCACTCAAGACTATCATCAATGCTACCCTTAATAAAGGAGGAAAAGTCGGTACTCCCTGATTGAACTTTTCATCTTTAAGTGCAATAGCGAGAATTGAGAGTACGACTCAGACATCCAATACCTCTCTTATCTCCAGTATCCGGTCAATCCGGAAGACCCTCTCTTCATTCCGCTTCAGGCAGAACCCCCGCATACCGAGGTACTTTTTACCACGGTACTCCATTTCCCCCACGACCTCAGGCCTGACAACTCTCGTCGTCTTATCGTCGCTGGGCTTTAGGTACACTATCTCCAGCAACGCCCCGTTCTCAATGGCTTCCCTGATTGCCTCGATTTTACCGTCCACCGGCCAGGACTGCTCAGCTTTCTTGTATTGGTACTTAGTCAGGAAATCCATCACCTGGTAATTCGTCCAGATATGTTTCTTTAGCGCCGGCTTCTTAAGGATAATGCCGCCCAGCGTCGTGCATCGGCTGAGTGCCACATACATCTGGCCATGGGCAAAGGTGCCTTTGCCGATATCAATAATCACCCGGTCAAATGTCTTCCCCTGACCCTTGTAAATGGTTACCGCCCAGGCTAACATCAGCGGGTACTGCGTAAACGTACCGATGACTTCCGACTGTAGCCCTCCTGCCTCAACGAAGAACCGGAAGATTTCCCAGGTAAAGGGTGTAATCTCCACCTCCTCACCGTCAGTAAGCTCGGCTACAATGATATCTGCACCTTTCCTGTTCTGAGTTATACCGGTTATTTTGCCGATACTGCCGTTAACCCAGCGACCCTCAGTATCATTGTTGAGCATCATGATCTGCGCCCCCACCCTGACCTGGAGGTCAATTGCGGTGGGTAGATATTCCTGGCCGAAGTCTCCCTCGATACTGCCGGTGAAAGTGTAAAGCTTGCTTTTCAGTTCTGCCAGACGCTTGCCGTTGATCTCTTCGGCGAGCCTGTTGGTAGTGGTCAGGCAGACGTAGAAATCGTCCGGCGGTGGCTCAAACTCCGGCTGATACCTACGGTTGAGAAGAACTAGCCCTTCCTCGGTGACGGAGTTATTGCGAATGGCGTTGAGCAGGGCGATGAACTGCTCATCGTGCTGGCGGTAAATCTTCTCCAGCTCCACGAATTCCATCTCGAAGGAGCCGAACACCCGGGCACCGTAGAAGTAGGGCGTCTCGTAAAGAGACTGGAAAACTGCCTTCTCTCCGCCGGTAACTACCGGCGGCAGCTGGTAGAGGTCACCGATAAAGGCCATCTGGATACCACCGAAGGGCTTGTCAGCCGCAGGGCCGTTTAGCCGCAGGAACCGGTCCACGCAGTCCAGCAGGTCAGCCCTCACCATAGAGACTTCATCGATTACAATGGCATCCAACTTGTGGTAGATGTTCTCATTATCGGTCAGAAGAGCGACGTTTCTTAATCTGGTCAGGGGTGATGCCGGGCTTGAACCTGAAGAATGAGTGGATAGTTTGCCCTTTGACATTGAGGGCGGCGACACCGGTGGGTGCCAATACCGCCACTTTCTTTTTTGTGACATGGCGGAAATAGTTCAGCAGCGTTGATTTACCCGTACCGGCGCGGCCGGTAATGAAGATGCTCCTGTCGCTACCTTCCATGATATCGAGGGCGTGCCGGAACTGTTCGTTGATGTCTATTTGTGGTTGTTTATGCTTCGTGTTCGTCATAGGCCATCTACGCTAAGGCGCTGAATCTGGCTACCTGGGGAGCCTTCAGGAACTGCCAATCGCCTCTCACCCCGCAGTTCAGCGCCGCTACCTCAATATGCAGCATGGCAATCCCGCAATCAAGACGCTTGGAGACATTAAACTCCGGGCCAGTGGTTCTAACATAAACTGTGATACTATCGTCTTCCACGTCAAAACCCCAGGGCTGGCGATTCACCGCAGAAGGACCCAGTCTGGCAGCCTTAATTGATGCCTTTACCCATTCCGGCAACTCATCTCGGCCCGGCCCGCTAATTAACCTGGAAATAGGGAGGCGCCGATGGGTACGTCCAAAACCAGTCATCAATTTCTCTTCCAGTGATTCGAATCTGCGTGCATAACCTACCGGGGTCACGGCCAACACCCGTTCGTTACTCTTGATTTCCACCAGTGAAGCCACACTCTCAGGCTTAAAGAAACCGGCAACCCAACAGGTATTCAGGCCCAGAGCTGTGGCCTCCAGTATGACTCCCTCTCCAGTATAACCTACCTCTTCCTGAACGGAAGCACTATCCATGTTTCCAATAAAGGCAACAAATGCAGGCGCATCTTTGATCTTTCCATAGCTACCAACAATGCCTCTGAAAACGCCTTTTACCAATTCGGTCACAAGACACGACCGAGCATTGGGAAAGAGCCTGAACCGTTTACACACTATATCAAGAGCTGACAACGTGTCAGATTCGATTGGTCGGCTTTCATCAAAATGCCTGCGGGACCTTCGCTTTTCAATAGCGGGATACCATCTTGAGGAAGGAATATCCATACAGTATCAAGATTAAGGCATTGGCATACCCATTGCAACTAAACAATCCGTCAATTTGTGCAACACGAGATTCAAAGATTAGGATAGGCGGACTATATACCCTTTTGCCTGTGGTGTAGCTGTGCTTGGAGTTCATGGTATTTGTCGATATATTCGTGGATCGCTATCACCACGGCGGCATGGCTCCAGGTCAGCGGTGATACACTGAGCGGGGTATGGCTGTGCGGATGAACCTGCTCGGCAAGAACACCACTTGGGAGAGCACAGTGTTTAGCCCAGGTGAAGATTTGGAGGGCTGGCTTTAGGTCATCCACCGATTGAGCCCTGGCAATATGGTATTGTGCTACCCACATAGTGCAGATAAACCAGGGGTTACCGGGGACATTGGCGATGTCCTGACTGATTTGCTGATAACGGTCGTTTTCATAGCGGGCGACACCTCCCACCTCAGTCTTGCACCAAAGCCTGTCTGTAAGTGCCGCCATCGTGCTCTCAATCAGAGGATCAGTAGCTTGGAGCATGCCGAAAAGAAAAGGACCGCAAATGCTGCTATCGATAGTGTAGTCCGGCTCCACCACACCATCAGCGTCAACCGTGATTGAGCGCAGGAAGCGTCCCAACTTCTTGTCAAAAAGATACTCAATAGCAGCCTCTTTTATCTCAGCAGCAGCCTGGCGGTATTGTTTTGTGAGTGCTACCTCACCAAACGTTTCCGTGAAGTTGGCCGCAGCTTGTAAGCCTGCCCAGACCGCAGCAACCGTAAAAGAGTGGATACCACGGCGTTCCTCCCAAAGGTCATATGAAGGTGCCGGAAGGTTCGTATGAGGCTCTCTATAGCTAACCATAAAGTCGGCAGCGTTTTTAATCAACCTTCGATAATGAGAACGGAAGAACTCTACATTTCGGAACTTCTTGTAATGGTGCCAGAGACTCCATATTACTAAAGCAGTCTGATCTTCTTCAATTGGCAGTTGCTGCTTACCCTCCCCGTCTGCCCATGGCATCCATTGGCCTGCCAGAGATCTATCAGCGGTATACTTGTGAAGGAGATAGCCTTCACTGGTAATGATATTGGCGCAAAAATCAAAGAACTCGTGGCTGACTTCATCATAGTTGGCCATGTCAAGAGCCTTAGCGGCGAAGGCGCCATCACGACCCCACACATAAGAATAGGTATCCCCCAAGGTGTCGGTAATGTCCGAGTCGGCGCTGGCGATGATAGCACCACGGTTATCGATCTGCACACGCATAGTAAGCAAGCTGCGTCGGTAGAGCTCGGATATAGAGGCTGGCAGATCAGCAAAGTCCAGCGATTCCTTATTCACCCAAGCTCGCCAGTAATCGCGGGTGCGTATGATGAATGACTCAGGTCCACGTTCCTTGACCAGAGCGTCGAGTTCCTCGACTCCATGGAAGCGGGTACTGGCCGCCAGCCAGTGGTATATGGTTGAGCTTCCTCTAGCGGGCACAGTGTCATATAGCCCGATGACGCCGTCAGCGAATCCGCAGGTAAGAGGCACCTTCTCTAATTTGCCATCTTCGGCATCTCGTTGTGCACTTTGCTTATCTTCTGATTTTGTGCTTCCGGTTGTCCAGTCGTCGAGACCAATCCTTCCATTTACCTGGCCACCTGCCAGGAAATAACGCTGCTCCTTGTACATCACCAACGCTCTCAGTCCTGGGTGGTAGTAGATAGTATCGCCTATTTTGCTACCTAGAATCCGCAGCTCATAATGGAAGAACAAGCGTACGTCACGGGGGCGGTCTCGGTAATTGGCAATATTAACCCGCCTGAAGAAGATGTCCCGGTGAAAGTCCACGAGGTCGGAATAGATGAGGGTAAGGCCTATCTCTGGATTAGTGGCCGTGACCTTGGTGACCAGACTATCCCTTTCATAGACCATTTCCTTTTGCCACTGGGGGCTGTCAATCCAGGTGAAGCCGCCATCAACCCAGATGCCAGTACGTGATACACAACCTTCGGTATGGTTCTCCTTGCCAATGTAAGGGTAGTAGATATCCCGGATGTTGTAATCAGTATCGAAATTGATGAGTAGGTTGCCATTGCTTACAGGTAAGTCTCTAGGCATCTTAGTTTTGGATTATTCTCCTCTCTCGGTATAATACACTATTATAGACCTCTAGGATTTTCTGAGATGCTCGATCATGTGAAAGTCTCTCTGGCAGTCTCTCTGGCACGTTCACCCGTAGCCCTTCTAAGTCCGGCCGATTTAATAAAGTATCATAGACCTCCAAGGTTTTCTGAGCTACCTGATCCCATGAGAATTTTTCTGCGGTTTCCCTGGCACGCTCACCCATGGTCTTTCTAAGTTCAGCATTTGAAAGCAGCAACTCGATTTTTGCTGCCAGGCCGTTGACATCGGAGGGGGCTCTAAGTAGGAGGCCATTTACCCCATCGCTTATGAGATCGGCAGCTCCGGCAACCCTGCTGGTGATTACAGGCAAGCCGCTGGCCATAGCCTCGACGATGACCAGACCAAAGGGCTCATATATGGTAGGAAAAACGAATATATCGCTAGCAGCATAATATTCCCAAATATTGCTGCTGTGGGGGACAAAGATTATCCTCTCCCTCACCCGCTTTAGCTCCGCAAGCTGGCCGTAGAATTTCTCGTCATTGCTACCAATAATTATAAGTTTGACGTTTCTTTTCGAAAGCAGTGGAAGTGCTTCTATGATATACCGAACTCCCTTCCTTTCCCAATCGCCTCCAGCGAACATCAGTAATGGATCACTACGGGATACACCATGCTTTTGCCTGATCTGGTCTCTATAGAGCAGCCGATTAGTCGGGTGGAATCTGAGAGTATCTACTCCATTAGGGATTACGATGATGTTTTTGGCGGCATCACCGTAATGACGGGCAAACTCTTTTTGCATAGCCTGAGAAACTACAATACACGCTTTAGAGCTGCTGCGATGAATTATCAGCCCCTCAACAAAGCATAGCAGGCTGCGATACAGCCTGTGGTCCAGGGCTTTCAGTTTTTGCCAGACACTCCTGCATGGTATCTTAATTATGTTAGCTTCTTCGAGACGGCGGCACTCCCTCTCACAGAAATGAGAGGTTATAACGTTTGAAGAAAAGGCAGAGTCATACCCTGTCGAATGGATGATGTCAAAGTCTGTTTTTCTGAGAAGGGAAAGAGCGGCAAGGAGTAAGGTACTGGATATCAAGAAGGTAATGTATGCCAAAGACTTGGCACATCTGAGTGCTGGCACCTTATAGTGCTTAACTTTGAGTAAGTCAATTCCATTTATAGTATTAGAAAAAACCGAAACCTGATGATCCTCACAAAGCCTTTCGACTAGGTGAGCGGTGACGGTTGCTGGCCCTGCTTCAAAGTTAACATGATGCGCAATGAACGCGATCTTCAAACTGACCTCCGGAAGCTGCCTTCGGCGTAGCTTAGTGTATAGTCCTTTTGCAGCAAGACAACGTGTTTTGACTCCGAGAGCTAGTGCCGACTCCACCCACTGGGGCCCATCTCTGGCGTGGTGTTTATCGTTTGGAGCCATAAAGATTATACCACAACGAACACGGTGCACGTACAAGCCTCCTCTATGTGGGCTGCTTAGCAAGGTCTAGTTCAGATAAAGGGGGGAGTTCCAAAGGAAGGAATACAGTTCACATTAAGGTGAACATTCCGTCAAAATGTGCAGTCAAATAAGCTGAACCAGGTATGCTATCTTCTGGTCGGGAGATAAAAACTCCTTTATAATTACTATTCCACAACAATGGGAGTCTAAGAGGGGCGTTAGCCCCTCTTTTTATATTCCTCCCCCTCTCCTTTGAAGGAGAGGGGGATTAAGGGGGTGAGGTAGATAATCTCATAAATACACCTACTTGCCCTATTTACCTTATATGATTATAATATCAACTGAGATAGGCTGGAGAGGATAAGTGATTAGATGAAGCAATACGCCCCGGAGAATATTCGTAACCTCGTCTTACTCTCCCATTGTGGTGCCGGCAAAACATCACTATCAGAAGCAGTCTTGTTTACGGCTAAGGCAATCACCCGCTGGGGTAAGGTTGACGATGGAACTACTACCTCAGACTATGACCACGATGAAATAAAGCGCAAGATTAGTATTAACCTGGCTATACTTCCCTGTGACTGGAAGGAAACTAAGCTCAACCTCCTTGATACCCCCGGTTATTCTGACTTTGTTGGCGAGGTTAAAGCCGCAGTTCGGGTCAGTGAAGGAGCAATAATTACCGTATGTGCCGCCGCTGGTGTTGAAGTTGGCACTGAGCAGGTGTGGGACTATACCGAGCAGGCTAAACTTCCTCGCCTTATCTTTATTAACAAGATGGACCGTGAAAATGCTGACTTCTACCGAACATTAAAAGAGCTTCAGTCAAAGTTTGGCTCTAGATGCCTGCCGTTGCAGCTACCCATAGGTGCTCAGAATGATTTTCAGGGAATAGTTGACCTGCTGACAATGAAAAGCTACATCGGCTCTCCACCCACGGAGGCTGAAATACCCTCGTCGCTGCAAGACCAGGCTGTTTCTTTTCGGGAGAAGATAGTGGAAGCCGCTGCTGAGGTTGATGATAGGCTTATTGAGAAGTATCTCGGCGGTGAAGAACTTAGTCAGCCGGAACTGAGTGATGGCTTACGCCAGGCTGTAATCACTGGCAAGACTATACCTGTCTTGGTTGGCTCGGCAATACAAAACATAGGCATTACCCTGCTACTGGATGCAATATATAGCTATCTGCCATCGCCCGAAGAGCAACCGGATGCCCCCTTAGCTGCCCTGGTATTTAAGACCAGCGCTGACCCATATGTCGGTAAACTTACCTACCTTCGGGTTTATACCGGCGCTATCAATAGCAATTCTCAGGTGTGGAATGCCACACGAAGTGGAACGGAGCGCATCGGTCAGCTATTTGTTTTGAGAGGCAAGACCCAGGAGCCAGTACCCCAGCTCGGGGCTGGTGACATAGGAGCGGTAGCCAAATTGAGCCTGACCAGCACCGGAGATACCCTGTCCACTCAGGCTCAACCACTAAAAATTACCCCCATTCTGTTCCCTGAGCCGATTTTTAGTAAAGCGGTGCATCCCAAAACTAAAGCTGACTTAGACAAGCTGGGAGTGGCTTTATCTAGGCTGTCTGAAGAAGACCCTACCCTTCAGGTGCATAGGGAGGCTGATACCAGTGAGACTATACTATCTGGGCTCGGTGAAACCCACATTGAAGTAGCTGCCGAGAAAATGATGCGTAAATTCGGGGTAGGGGTAACTCTGGAAACACCTAAGGTTCCCTATAAGGAGACTATCACCACCTCAGCCAAGGCTGAATATAAGCACAAGAAGCAAACCGGTGGGCATGGTCAATATGGGCATGTCGTACTGGAATTAGAGCCTTTACCCCGCGGCAACGGTTGTGAGTTTGTTGATAAGGTAGTAGGTGGTGTCATACCCAAAAATTATATCCCAGCCGTCGCCAAAGGGGTTAATGAAGCCATGGGGGATGGAGTGCTGGCTCATTACCCCGTTGTTGACATAAGGACAAAGGTATACGATGGCAGCTTTCACCCCGTTGACTCTTCGGAAATATGCTTCAAAATCGCTGGAGCCGGGGCACTGAAGAAGGGATTATCTCAAGGGCAACCTATTCTCCTTGAGCCAATAATGAATATTAAGGTGAGCGCCTCCGAGGACTTCACTGGCGATATTATCGGTGACCTTAATACCAAGCGAGCCAAGGTGCTGGGCATGAACCCTGAGGGTGGAATTAATGTTATTGAGGCTCAGGTGCCACAGGCTGAGATTTTGCGCTATGCTATAGACCTCAAGTCAATAACTCAGGGCAGAGGTAGCTATACTATAGATTTTAGTCACTATGCTGAGGTCCCGTCTCACATTACCCAGAAGATTATCGCTCAACAGCAAGCCGAGAAGGCTTAACTAACCCCACCATTACTTACTTTGTTTATCAGGGAGGCGAAGCCCCTTCAAAAAACAACTTCCCCCTCCCCTTATCAAGGGGAGGGGGTCAAAGCAGGTGAGGTTACTTCCCTCACCCAGCTAAAAGCTCTTTAACCTTACTGGTGAAGGCAGGTATCACCTTCTTCCAGTCGCCGACCACACCAAATTGAGCTACTTTAAAAATATTCGCCTCAGGGTCTTTATTTATCGCCACAATATTCTTGGAACCAGAACAGCCGCTCATATGCTGGCTGGAACCGGATAGGGCTACAGCAATATAGACCTCAGGAGCCACAATCTTACCGGTAAGCCCTACCTGTAACAACTCTGATACCCAGCCATTATCGCAGGGAGGTCTGGTAGCCCCTACTGCCCCCCTCAGTATTTTAGCCAGCTCTTCCAGTTGCTTAAAGCCCTCAGCACCACCAATACCCCTGCCTCCACTGACCACTACCTCAGCATCCTCCAGCTTTATCCCTTCTACCTTCTCCGGCACCTTCTCCAGCACCTTGGTCCTTATTGCTGATGGGTCTAGGTCAGCCTGAATGGCAACCACCTCCCCCTGCCTTGAGGTATCTTGCTCTAGGGGCGTCATTGTCTTAACTCTAACCGTCGCCATCTGTGGATAGGACTCGCAGGTAAAGATAGCCTGGGCATTCCCTCCATAGACAGGCTTGGTTTGTAGCATCAGCTTTGAGTCGGGGTCAATAGCCAGCTCCAGGCAATCCATAGCCACTGCTGTATTCAGCTTAAAGGCTAACCTTGGTGCTAGGTCACGACCGATAGAGGTCTGCCCCAGAAGGAGAATTTGGGGCATCACCTGCTTAACTACCTTTTCCACAACCATTATATAGGAATCTGTCTGGTAATCTTTAACTATTGGGTCATCAACCACATATACCTTATCGGCGCCAAAGGCAATAACCTCTTGGGCTAAGCTGCTCACCTCGCTGCCGACTAACACAGCGTATAATCCCTCCCCCAGCTCATCAGCTAGCTTTCTACCACACCCCAGTAGCTCGGTAGAGATTGCCATCAGCTTTCCTTCGCTAACCTCAGCATAGACCATGACCCCCTTATATTCAGCCATAGATTTACCTCCTTAACTTACACTGTTGAAAAAGCCCCCCGCACCTTTTCTCCCCTCTTTACATAACATAAAAAACAATTCAAAGCTAACTAGATACGAATTGTTTCCCAAAATTTTATAGTACTTTGGCTTCCCTGAGCTTCAGGGCTAGATTAACTGCTGCCTCTTCAGGATTCTCCCCACCCATAATCTCACACTTACCTTCATGAACTGGTTGGAATAGCTTGACCAACTTGGAGCGCCTGCCAGCCGCCCCGATTTGAGACGGCTCAATCCCGATATCAGATGGCTTCCAAATAGTAGGCTGCTTCTTACCTGCTGCCATTATCCCCTTTAGCGTGGCATAACGAGGCTCACCAAGCTCATTACTTACTGTAATCAATGCCGGCAAGGATACCTCAACAACCTCGTAGCCGTCAGCGGTTACCCTCTCCACTCTTGCCTTGCCATCGGTAATATCTATTTTCTTGGCTAGGGTTACACTGGGTAGCCCCAGTATCTCAGCCACTCCTGAACCTACCTGCCCGGCGTTCCAGTCAGAAGCCTCCCTGCCGCAGAAAATAAGGTCATATTCACCTATTTTCTTGATAGCCATAGCCAGTGCAAAGGCTATTGACCAGCTATCACCCTCGGCAAAAGCCTCATCCTCAAGCAGGACAAGCTCATCAGCTCCCATAGATAGCGGTTTCTTTACTATCTCTCGCAGCAAGTTTATCCCTAGACTTATGGCTGTGATTTTACCACCTTGGGCATCCTTGACCTTTAGTGCTGCCTCTACAGCATATTCACCATACGGGTCAATTACCGGTGATATACCAGTCGGTGGCATCGCCTTGTTGGTTGAAGAGTCAATCTTGAAGCTGGCTGGCGGTGCCTCAGGGTCAATTACCTGCTTGACGCAGACAATCATATTCATTACGCCTATTCCTCCTTTTAGTTATTGCCTGAACTCTGTCCCCGAGGTAGAACCCAATTGAATAATTTACCATCAGGCCAGTTTTGTGTCAAATTGAGCTGTGAGGATATTTGCCAAATGCACCATCATTATCAGGTGATTAGTATTTTGGTAAAGGCGACAAGCCTAGATTACTCCCTCTTCCTTAAGCTTACCCAAATCCTCGCCGCTATAGCCTAACAGCCCGCAGTATATCTCCTCATTATGTTGCCCTATTGCTGGGAATGAGCGCTCTATCTTGGGTGGCGTTTCTGACATCCCCAATGGGGGACTGGTAACCAGAACCTTGCTCGTTCCATCAGGGGAGAGCACCTCTGTCAGCATCTTAAGTGCCTTCACCTGGGGGTCGTGAGCTACCTCAGTATGCTCATAACAAATACCACACGGGATGGGTATTTTCTCGGCTACATCAATTACCTCTTTAGCTGTTTGTGAAGCTACCCATTCCTTGACTATCGGGTCAATGGTATCGCGGTGTTCCCACCGAGCTAGGTCATTGTGGAACCTGGGGTCAGTAGCTAGGTCATCTCTACCAATAAACCTGCAAAACCTCCTCCAGATTGTGTTAGTTATTATGGCTAGCATTACCCATCTTCCATCTTTAGTCTGGTAAAGGTCGCAGGGTCCCATCCAGTAGGCTCTATTACCTGCCTGTTCCCGAAGACACTTGCCTGTTTCCCATTCCCCTATGTATGGAGCCATATAGGTAACCGCAGTCTGCAAAAGTGCGGTATTAATCATCTGCCCTTGCCCGGTTCTTTGCCGATGATAAAGGGCAGTCAGTACACCAACAGTAGCTAGGCATGCCGTGCTATAATCCACATAGTATACTTGGTCACGGCACGGGGTGCCGGGGAACCCACTTACTGCCATTGACCCTGACATCGCCTTAGCCACCATATCAAAGCCAATGCGGTGGCTATATGGCCCAGCGGGACCAAAGCCGGATATATGGGCAAAGATTATATCAGGCTTGATTCTCTTAAAGTTATCGTATGTGATACCCATAGCCTTAGCTGCCTCAGGACTGAAGTTCTCAGTCACCACATCACAGCGCTTGACCAGCTCGTTTAATATCTCCTTGGCTTTAGCATTCCTATCAAAATTAAGAGATATAGCTTTCTTGTTGCGGTTTTGATTGACAAAAGTGTAGCTATCCCCGCTGGGGGTTAACAAGCCTAGGAATCTGTCTTCTTCGCCAGTAGACCTTTCCACCCTGATAACTTCGGCACCTAGGTCAGCGAGGAGCATGCCACAAAAGGGGCAGGCTATAAAGCGTCCAAGTTCAAGCACCCTGATTCCGTCTAATGCCCCTGTCATTTTATGAGCCTCTCTGTAACTGCGGTTTTTCACCTGCTTGGTGAACTGTATCTGAGGCAAGAGTTAGGCTTATCATCCGTTCTATACCTCCTAGGTCCGGTGTTACCTCTATCTTAGCCGAGGGGAAAAGGCTGTGCAACAAAGTAGTTACTGCTTTTCCTTGCCCCTGCCCAATCTCCACAAGTAGATAGCCCCCAGGGCAGAGCTTATCCCTCAGTTGACAGCATAACCGACGTATCTTCCCCAGCCCGTCTTGACCCCCGTTTAGCGCCAGCATCGGCTCAAAACTCCCCTCCTCTATCTCTGCTTCCTTCACATAGGGGAGATTAGCTACTATGAGGTTGGCAGGCTGGGGTAAGGGGTCAAGCATATCACCCTGGAGAAGACAAATCCTATTTACTAATCCGTGTTTTTGGCAGTTAAATAGGGCGACCTTGAGGGCAGAGGCTGATATATCAGTGGCATAGATTCTAGCTTGAGGCAGGCTTAGAGCCAGACTAATGGCAATAGCACCACAGCCAGTGCCAACTTCAGCTATAGTAGGTGATGTGTGATTTTGAGCCAGTGTGACCGCCCTTTCTACCAGTAGCTCACTCTCCGGTCGGGGGATGAGAACGCTGGGGTCAACACAGAAATCAAATCCATAGAACTCACGATGCCCGGTTATATAGGCTGTAGGCTCACCATTTAGTCGGCGTCTAATCAGGTGCCAGAAGATTTCCTCGTCTTTAGGACTTAACTCATTGTTGAGGTCTAGATATAGCTGAACTCGGTTTATTCCTAGCCTATGCCTTAGCAGTAGCTCACTCTCTAGAGGGGCATCTTCAATGTTGTTGGCAACAAGAAGCCCTCTGGCATGACTGAGTGCCTGTTCTAGAGTCACACTAGTTGCTCTTCTAATTGTTTCGCCTGGTCATTGGTAGCTAGGACATCAATAAGTTCATCAAGCTTCCCTTCCAGAATTCGGGGCAGGTTATGAAGGGTTAGGTTAATGCGGTGGTCAGAAACACGGTCCTGAGGAAAATTGTAGGTTCGTATCTTTTCAGAACGGTCGCCGGTGCCTACCTGTGAGCGACGCTGGTTGGTTATTTCCTCTTCTTGTTTCCGCTGCTCTAAATCCAGGAGTCGGGCTCGGAGCACTGACATCGCCTTCGTCTTATTCCTTAGTTGTGAGCGTTCATCCTGGCAGACAGCTACTATACCTGTAGGCAGATGGGTGATGCGCACTGCGGTAGCTACCTTGTTAACATTCTGCCCCCCAGCACCACCACTGTGGTAGATGTCAACTCTGAGGTCATCAGGATTAATGGATACATCTATCTCCTCAGCCTGGGGTAAAACAGCTACCGTAGCTGTTGAGGTATGAATTCTACCTGAAGATTCGGTAGTAGGCACTCGCTGCACCCGGTGAACTCCCCGTTCATGCTTGAGCCGACTGAAAGCATCCTTACCCTTTATTTCAAATATAATTTCCTTAAAGCCGCCTATGCCACTTTCATTAACATTGATAATATCTACATCCCAACCTTTAGATTGGGCATACCGACTATACATGCGGAACAGGTCACCAGCAAACAGACCGGCTTCATCACCACCAGCCCCGGCCCGGATTTCCATAATAATGTCTCTTTCATCATGAGCATCCTTAGGCAAAAGACCAAGCTTCAGTTCTTGAAGCTGTTGGCTTAGTTGGGACTCAAGGCATTCTATCTCTTGTTTGACTAAAGCAACCATTTCTTCGTCCGCCCCACCACTTAGCATTGCCCTTGTTTCTTCTAGTGACTTGGCGGTTGCTTTGTATTCCCTATACCTTGTTACCAGGCTTTCAATACCCGCTCTTTCCTGAGCCAGTACCTGCAATTGCTTCACATCACCTGCCACCTCAGGCATAGCCATCTGCTGATTCAGCTCCTGGTAACGCCTCTCTATTCTTTCTAACCGGTCTAACATGATTTATGCTACCTTCGCCCCCTCAACTACTACCACATCCTTTAGGGTAACGAGATTACTAAAGCCTTCCCCCCGGCTACTCTCTTGAAGGCATGCGCCTTCTCTTCCCGCTTCTTATTTTAAGCAGAGCCTTAACAGAGTAAACCTCATCTTAACCGTAGCGTCCTCTCCTGAACACTACTATCAGCTTATTGGTCACACTATGTTGGCTAGTGTAAAAGGCACCACTGTATATTTTACGCCGCTTTTAGTCAGGCCCTGTGTATCCCACCGCTTTCTTGAGCTCCTCCACACTGTCTGGATTCTCAATAGTGGTGATATCCCCTATTGGCTCGTTCTTTACCAGGCTCTTCAGGATTCGGCGCATAATCTTGCCGCTCCTCGTCCTCGGAACTGCCTTGGCAAATATAATCCTATCCGGCCGACAGGTAGGGCCAAGCATCTTAACCACCTGGTCCATAAGCTCCTTGACGAGCTTATCCGATGGCTCTCCACTCTTAAGCCTGACGAAAGCCCATGGTGTCTCACCCTTAATCTCATGCGGAGCTGCCACTACAGCACATTCAGCCACTGCCTCATGCCCACCTATTGCATTCTCCACCTCAGCAGTGGAAAGTCTGTGACCGGCAACCTTCATTACATCATCCACCCTGCCAGTAAGACGGAAGTTATCTTTTCTCACTAGCCGCGCCCCATCACTGGTAAAGTAAGCCTTATTTTTATATTGACTCCAGTAATTTTCCTGATATAAGTCAGGGTTTTTGTAAATACCTCTGAGCATGCCTGGACCAAATGGGCTCCTCTGAACTAGATAGCCTCCCTCATCTAATCCCAGGGATTTACCTTCCTCATCAAGGATTTCATGTCGGGTTCCAGGAAAGCTCCTGCCAGCAACAGTAGGGATGAACGGACCTATGCCAGGTAGGGCATTAATCAGAGTCCCTCCCGTCTCTGTCTGCCACCAGGTATCAAGTACAGGGCATCTGCCGCCGCCAATTTTCTTAAAAAACCACATCCACGCATCCCGATTGATTGGCTCGCCCACAGTAGCTAACAGGCGGATACTACTCAGGTCATATTTTTCTGGCCACTCCTTCCCCCACCCCATGAACATTCTTATCAAAGTTGGTGCAGTATAAAGTATATTCACACCATGCTTCTCTATTATTTGCCATACTCTACCTCGGTCGGGGTAATCAGGCGCTCCTTCATACATTACTAGGGTGGCACCCACTGACAACGGACCATAGCAGTTATAAGTATGACCGGTGACCCAGCCAATGTCAGCAGTGCACCAATAAACATCCTCATCATGAATGTCAAAATCCCACAGCGTAGTCAAATAAGCCTGTGTCAAATGACCGCCGGTAGTATGTATCACCCCCTTAGGCTTGCCCGTGGTGCCGCTGGTATAAAGGATGTATAGTGTATCTTCGCTATCCATTACCTCAGGCTCACAATAGAGAGGAGCCTCCTTCATTAGCTCATCCCACCACTGGTCTCTGCCCTCAACCCAGCTCACCTCCTGACCTGTCCTTCTAACCACTACTACATTCTCTACTGTTGTCCCCTTTACCGCCTCATCGGCACCGGCTTTCAAATTTACCGGGCGCCCACGACGATAGTAACCATCGCATGTAACCAGAGTCTTGGAGCCGGCATCAATTATCCTCTCTTTGAGTGATTCAGCACTAAAGGCAGAAAAAACAACACTATGTGGGGCACCAATACGAGCACAAGCCAGCATAGCAATCTGGACCTCCGGTATCATTGGCAAGTAAATGCTAACCCTGTCTCCCCGTTTAATACCAAGACCTTTCAGAACATTGGCAAACTTATTGACTTCACGATAAAGGTCATAATAGGTTAATATCCTGCTTGGTTCTCCACCAGGCTCTTGCACCCCTATTATCGCTGCCTTATTCTTCCTCCACGTTTTAATATGCCTATCTACACAGTTGTAGCAAGCATTCAGCTTACCACCAACAAACCACTTAAAGTATGGTACTTCCTCTTGATAACCTTCATTCCATTCTTGGTACCAATCCAGCCCTTCACGAGCTCGCTTTTCCCAGAATGCCACCGGATCCCTCTCCGCCTCAGCATATATGGATTCATCACTTACCCACGCCTTCTTCTTCATCTCCTCAGTTGGCCAGTATATCTCTTTCTCATTTGCATCTTCCTGAATCCACTTGATAGCCTCTTTCACTCGTTAACCTCCCTTTTATTTATAATCTGGGCTAATTTTACCCTATATTCCCCTGAGTTGTCAAAAAGGATATACTCTCACCGTAGGGGAGTAATTAGTTGGCAGCGCACTAATCTTCATAGGTTCTACCCAGTTCTTAAGATGGTGTTACTGTTGTCCCCGGCCAGATTTTGCTGCCTGGCTCCAGTTTACTACCACTGCCCACAGTTACCTTATCCCCCAAAATTGAGCCCTCTATAATACTATTGGCATTCAGACAGCAGTTGTCAGCCACAATAGAGCTCTTCAGCTTAACCCCCCGTCCTAGCCAGGCATTTCGCCAGATAATGGATTCCTCAATCACTGCATCTTCCAGAATTGTGCATCCACTACCGATTACCACTGGCCCAATCAACTTGACCCCGCCCCCGATAGAGCAGTTGTCGCCTATCACTACTGTTCCCTTTACCTCAGCTGTAACCTGGATATGGCTTTGCCCTCCGATGAGCACCTCCTCACCTGAGGCAAAAGTATACTGGCTACTTTTGCCACTGAGCAAGTCCCTATGTAGCTGGAGGTATTTTTCTGGGGTGCCTATATCCATCCAGTAGGCAGCAGAAGGATAAGCATAAATTGGCTCTCCCTGCTCTAAAAGCAAAGGAAATAAGTCACGCTCAAAGCTGAAATTGACTTGTGGCGGGATTTGGCTAAGAACCTCAGATTCTACAACATAAGTGCCGGCATTTATCATCTTAGTAGTTACCTGACTCCAGCTAGGCTTCTCCAGAAAGCGTGTAACCCTGCTCTCGGCGGTGGTCTCTATTAGACCGTAGCTGGTGGGGTCATCCACTGGAGTAAGGGCAATTGTTACCTTCGCCTTCTTTTCCCGATGAGTGCCTATCATAGCCGTGATATCCAGGTCAGTGAAGATATCGCCGTTTAATACCAGGAAGGTCTCATCTAAGTACCTTTCACCGTTTTTCACTGCCCCCGCCGTTCCCAGTGGGGTATCTTCAACTGTATAACTAAGCTTGACCCCAAGCTGGCTACCATCGCCAAAGTAGCTCTCAATAGATTCCAGAAGATAACCCTGAGCCAGGATTATATCCCTTACTCGGTGCTCATTGAGATAGCGGATGACATGCTCCAGGAATGGTATATTAAGCACCGGAACCATAGCCTTAGGTATATTGCAGGTAAGGGGGAGTAGTCTGGTTGCTTCGCCACCTACCAGAATAACTGCCTTCATTTCAGCTCCCTTTTTACATCCTTTTTAACCTCTGGCCCACTTATGTTAGCACAGCTTATATTTTGCCACAACCGCTTCTTGACAACGCATTAAATGGCATGCTATTATAATTATAGACATATGTTCATATTACCCTCTTTATGAACTTACGTTCGTAATAATTAAAGGTGGAGACGAGAACATTGTGGCTAGGATACCAAAGTGGCGCCGTGTCGCCTCTATACCTAAAGTAACCTACTTCAAACCGGCAGGAATACCGTATTGTGCTCTTGATGAGGTGCGTCTCTCTGTAGAAGAGGCTGAGGCTATACGCCTTAAGGATTTGGAGGGGTTGGAGCAGGAAGAATGCGCCCAGAGAATGAGCATTTCACGACCTACCTTTCACCGGGTACTGGGAGCAGCCCGAAGCAAGCTGGCTGATGCCTTGCTCAATGGGAAGGCAATACGGATTGAAGGCGGCAACTTTGAGATGGCGATACGCCACTTCAACTGCATCAACGGCCATCAATGGGATGTCCCCTTTGAGGTTATGGTAACTGCGCCTCCTCACTTCTGTCCCACCTGTAACACACCAGATATCCTGCCCATCCGACCCCCTGGATTTGGTTGGGGACGAAGGGGTTGGAATAGGTATCAAGATAGGGAGACTAGTCAACAACGGTAAGGAATAGGCACTTGGCAACGAAGATTCTTGATGATTTACTGCTGACACTTAGGCAGGGAGACATAGTGAAGGATATACGCTGCGGACCTTTTCAGCTAGCAGTGCTGACGCGTAGCTGTGGGCTGGCATCAACCGGTAACTATGGTCATCATCAAAATCATGCCCCGGTGAAGGAAGCAGGAACACTGATGGAGAAGGAAGCATCAGAGCTGGCTCAAATGTCCTATTCACCCAGTCTCCTTGAGGCAGCAATCGGTATGGCAACTATTAACTCGCTTCTTGAGATTGACGAAGAGCGCTGTATTAGGCTTAATGCCAGCGACCTTCTTGCTGAGAAAGGGGAGAACAGAAAAGTAGCCCTTGTTGGCCACTTCCCCTTTGTGCCAGAACTCCGCCAGGTGGCAAAGGAGCTGTGGGTAATTGAGCAACATCCGCATCAAGGGGACTTTGCTCAAGGCATGGCTGAAAGCCTTATCCCTCAAGCTGACGTTGTCGGTATTACCGGCACTGCCTTCACTAACCATACCATTGAGCACCTGCTCAGCCTCTGTCGCCCTGAAGCTTATGTTATCATCCTGGGAGGCACCGCTCCACTATCACCTGTCCTCTTTGACTACGGCGTTGACGCTATTTCGGGCACAAAGGTGGTCAATCCAGAAGCAACACTCCGCTGTATCAGCCAGGGGGCGACCTTCCGCCAGCTCAAAGGCATTCGGTTACTGACTATGAAGAGGTGAATAATGTTCTATATAGATAGTAGTAAGTGCAGCGGATGTGGTATGTGTGCTGATACCTGCCCACAACGAGCCATCACTATCTATAATGACCTGGCAGTAATAAACCAGGGGCTATGCAAACAATGCGGCACTTGCGCCCAAATATGTCCTGTCGGCACTATCTATGAGGTAGCACCAGCATATGCACAGCTAGGTAAAGGGGGTGATAATGTGAGAGGAAGAAGCTGGTTCGGTTGGAGCTGGCCAGGAAGGGGCAGGGGTAACCCCTATTCCTTCTGCCGCTTTTATCCCTGGCTTCCTAGGCGATGGTGGGCGGCACCTTATGTTCCTCAATATATAACGACTACTCCTTATATGGGATATAGATACCTTGGCTATGCTCCTTACTACCCAGCCTATATGCCCTACCGATTGTGGTAAACTTCGAATTTTGGGAGCTAATCTTTAAAATGGAGGCTGTTTAAAAATAGAGGTTGAAATTCCCTTTGGGCACTTTGGGTAAGCAAACTAACAGGAAAGTGGCTTTGGGATTACACTGTGTCAAATTCTGGCTAACAGAATTACAGCACCTTAACAGCAGTTCATCAGCCCTATCCCCTGTATCCCCTTCCCCTTGCCAAGGGGAAGGGGAGGAGATTTGAAAGAGGGGCTAGCGCCCCTCTTAAATGCCCGGCTATTTTACTCTGAGAAGAGTCAAAGAGAGGCGGAGCCTCTCTTACCAAAAATCTTCCCCCTCTCCCTTGAGGGAGAGGGGGAAGATGGGGGTGAGGGTCTTAGTGATTGGGCTGAAAAGCCCAAAATCTGAAGCTAAAATCGAGGCTTTTGAAAATTAAACAGCCTAAAATATTAAAGGAGGTGACAGATATGCCTAATGGAGGTAGAGGAAATCGGTGGATGTATCAATTAACCGGGCTCCCTGGGTGGATGAGGTTTGGTTTTAGCCCCGGTTGGCAGGGGAGAAGCCCAACTGGGTTGGGACCTGGCGCTAGTTATCTTATGACCGGCCAGTGGCCCACCCCGCAGGCTCAAGCCTATTGGCAGGCAATGCAAACTGGGCAAGCACCCTACCCCGCTTATGGGGTACCAGCAACGGCTCCTGGGGCAGCACCATTTGCTCCTCAGATGAGCGAGGAGCAGGAGCTTAGTTTCCTTAAGAATCAGGCTGATACCATAAAAAGCCAGCTTGACCAAATAGAAGCCAGAATGCGTGAGCTTGGGGCAAAGGAGAAATAGACCAAAGCTAGCCAATGTAGTTAGTAGCTAGCCAATGTAGTTAGTGAAAATAGGAGGTGATATTATGCCGGGATTTGATGGAACCGGTCCTAGAGGAATGGGACCGATGACAGGAGGCGGTAGGGGATTTTGCAGTCCTTGGGGGATAGGGGCAGCTCCTCGCCGATATGGAGTTCCTCCAGGGATAGGGTATGGCTATCCTTATTACAGTGCTGCAGGAGCACCCTACCCCGCTTATGGGGCACCAGCAACGGCTCCTGGGGCAACACCATTTGCTCCACAGATGAGCAGGGAACAAGAGCTTAGTTTCCTTGAGAATCAGGCTGATACGATAAAAAGTCAGCTTGACCAAATAGAAGCCAGAATGCGTGAGCTTGGGGCAAAGGAGAAACAAATATGAAAATTGCCATATCAGCTGTGGGGCCAAGCCTTGATGCCGAAGTAGAACCTCGTTTTGGCAGATGCCCCTATTTTATCATTGTTGACCCCGATACAATGCAGTTTGAAGCTCTGGAGAACTCCAGTGCCATGGCTGCTGGTGGAGCCGGCATTTCTACTGGCCAGATGATTGCCGCTAAAGGAGTGCAGGTGGTGCTCACCGGCAACTGCGGTCCCAATGCCTATCAGGTATTATCAGCCGCCGGTATTCAGATAATCAATGGAGTTAGTGGTAAAATCGGGGATGCCATCCAGGCTTACAAATCAGGTCAGTTTCAGGTTACATCCCAACCCAATGTAGCTGCCCACTTCGGTATGGGTAGTGGTATGGGCATGGGTGGTGGTATGGGTAAAGGCATGGGAATGGGTCAGGGAATGGGTCAGGGAATGGGTCAGGGAATGGGAGCTGGCATGATACCCGGAGTGGCTCCAGCCCCTCAGCCACCGACAAACTTGGAGCAAGAGCTACAGGCGCTCAGAACCCAGCTACAGACACTGACGCAACAGCTATCTGATGTCCAGCACCGTATTGAGGGGCTGGAAAAGAAAGGGGAGTGATAGTCATGCCGATATATGAATACCAGTGTACTCAGTGCGGGGACAAGTTTGAGATGCGTCAAGCCATTGGTGAGGACGGCTCTAAGTTGAATTGCCCTAAGTGTGGCACTCCGAATCCGAAGCGTCTATTTTCCTCATTCTTCAGCCCGGGCTCAAGCGCATCTGAGCCTTCGGAGATAAGCTGTCCTACCTGCAATACCGGCACCTGTGGATTGCCGCCAATGTAGTATAAAGCTAATTATTTATTGGAGGTGTAATCATGCCTAGGAAAGATGGAACAGGTCCACCTGGGGGTGGCGGTCCAGGAACAGGAAGAGGCACTGGCCGAGGAGGCGGCGGTGGAGGCAGAATGGGCGGAACACGCCCTGGAGCTGGACCCAGTGGGAGCTGTGTTTGCCCTAGTTGTGGCGCTAGGCTTCCTCATCAAGTAGGAGCTCCCTGCTATAATGTGAGTTGCCCTAACTGCGGCACAAAGATGGTGAGAGGATAATGTGATAATATCCGTTGCCAGTGGCAAGGGTGGCACCGGGAAAACCCTGATAGCCACCAGCCTAGCTATAGCCCTGCAAGACAAAGCACCGCTTCAGCTTCTTGATTGTGATGTAGAGGAGCCTAATGCTCATATCTTCCTCAAGCCATCCTTCAGCCACCGCCAGATGGTCGCTATCCCTATCCCTCAGCTAGATGAGGGGAAGTGCACCTACTGCGGCAAATGTGCTGAAGTCTGTGCCTATAATGCTATCGCTGTCTTCCCTGAACATGTTTTGATTTTCCCTGAGCTTTGTCACGGTTGTGGAGCCTGCAGTTACCTGTGCCCTGAGAACGCCCTCTCCGAGGTGAACAAGGAAATAGGTGTCCTGGAGGAAGGCTATTCAAAAGGGGTTGAGTTCGTTCACGGCAAGCTTACTATCGGCGAGGCGATGGCTCCCCCCATAATCAGAGAGGTGAAGAAGCATATCCACCGGGAAAGACTTGCCATTATTGATGTCTCTCCTGGAACCTCCTGCCCCGTAGTTGAGGCGGTAAAGGGTAGTGATTTCTGTTTGCTGGTGACTGAGCCCACCCCCTTCGGTTTCAACGACCTGACGCTGGCAGTAGATATGCTGAACAAGCTGGCTATCCCCTGCGGTGTAGTTATTAACCGGGATGGTGTTGGAGATAACCAGGTTGAGCAATACTGCCATCAGGAAGGTATCCCTGTTCTGCTGAGGATTCCACTGGATATGGCCATTGCCCAGCTATACTCTAAGGGCATTACCCTGGCGGAAGGAATGCCCCGGTGGCAGGCAGCGTTTATTAAGCTCTATGACGACATTAAACAGATAGTGCCAGCTGCCCAAGGGAGAAAAACTGAGTGAAAGAGATCGTAGTTTTAAGTGGTAAAGGCGGAACCGGGAAGACAACTATAGTAGCCTCTCTGGCTGCCCTGGCTAAGAGTAAGGTCATGGCAGACTGTGATGTAGATGCTGCTGACCTCTACTTGCTCCTCCACCCGGTTACTCAGGAAAGGCAGGAGTTCTGGAGTGGACAGTTCGCCTTTATTAATGAGGGAAAGTGCACCCGGTGTGGACTCTGCTCGGAGGTGTGCCGCTTTGAAGCTATAAACGATTTCAAGGTTGACCCTATCTCCTGCGAGGGCTGTGGCTTCTGCTACAACATATGCCCCGAAGGGGCTATCACTATGCAGGAGAACCTCTCGGGCCATTGGTTTATCTCTGAAACACGCTACGGACCCCTGGTTCACGCCAGGCTAGGGGTGGCTCAGGAGAATTCGGGAAAGCTGGTGGCAGTGGTCAGGCAACAGGCTAAGCTACTTGCTAAAAAAGCGGGTTTTGATTATATTATCAGTGATGGACCACCCGGCATTGGCTGCCCCGTAATCTCTTCTCTATCCGGGGTGAACCTGGCGGTTATTGTTACTGAGCCTACGCTCTCAGGAATGCATGACCTGGATAGAATTATCGCTGTTTGTCATCACTTCAGCCTCCCGATTTTAGTTTGTATTAATAAATATAACATCAACGAGGATATTACTCACCAGATTGAAAGTTACTCCCTCAGCCAGGGAATAGGCCTAGCTTCCAAAATCCCCTACGATAATGTGGTAACCGAGGCGCTGGTTCAGGGATTGCCTGTGGTGGAATACTCCCATAATGGTGTCTCGCAGCAAATAAAGACACTATGGCAAGACATTGCCCGAGCCCTAAGAGTATGAATGCGAAGATTAATATGGATAATCTGACTACTAGCCCATTATTGAGTGTCTATTAAAAACTCCCTTCCCTCTCTCCTTATCAAGGGGAGAGGGATAAAGGGTGAGGGGTTGGTAAACAATCTCTAAATTAGGAGGATTTAGAAATGAGGTATGCAGTGCCAGTGAGTGATGACAGACTAGCTACGCACTTTGGTCATTGCCAGCAATTCGCCTTGATTGATGTAGATGAGGCATCAAATACAATTACCAGGAAGGAGCTCATAGCTTCGCCGGGGCATGAACCCGGGTTGCTACCAGTATGGCTGGCAGAAGAAGGAATTTCTGTAGTTATAGCTAGCGGTATGGGCTCCAGAGCCCAAGACCTTTTTAGACAGAACCATATTGAGGTGGTTATTAACGCTCTAGAAAGTGACCCTGGCAAAGCTGTTCTGGACTACATAAGTGGTAGGCTGGCAATAGGCGATGACGTGTGCGACCACTAGCCTAAACCAAGAAATAAGGATAGCAAAAGGAGAACCCAATGGTAACCGAACAACAGGTAACCGAGAGCCTAAAAGAGGTGTTAATCCCCGAGGTTATGCGTAGCCTGGTAGCATTGAATCTAGTGCGCCAGGTTGTAGTTTCTGACCAAGCAGTCAATATCACCCTCGCCTCAACGGCTCTGAGTGCTGGGACTCAAGCCTGGCTCACAGCCAAAGTAAAAGCTACTGTAGAGAAACTGCCCGAGGTAAGTAAAGTAGAGGTAGAATTTATAGATGCTAAGCCCACAGAGCTAAACCACATTGACCATATCATTGCCGTGATGAGTGGTAAGGGGGGAGTAGGCAAATCTCTGGTGGCTAGCCTTACTGCAGTTGCTCTTAAGCGTCAGGGCTATGAGGTAGGTATTCTGGATGCTGATATAACCGGCTCCAGTATCCCCAAGATGTTCGGCATTGCCGCCCCACCCGGTGGCAGTGATACCGGAATTCTGCCTGTGCTCTCAAGGTCAGGGATTGAGATTATGTCCATCAACCTCCTTCTACCCCATGAGGATGATGCCGTTATCTGGCGTGGTCCTCTTATGTCCAAGGCTATCACCCAGTTCTGGGAGGATGTAGTCTGGGGCAAGCTTGATTGCCTTGTGGTAGACCTGCCGCCCGGCACCGCCGATGCCCCCCTTACCGTGCTGCAAACAATCCCTGTGCTTGGAATAATTATTGTTTTTACCCCCCAGGATTTAACTACTATGATAGTTAGAAAAGCAGTAAATATGGCTCAGAAAATGGGTAAACCTGTTCTGGGTGTGGTTGAGAATATGGCTTACTTATATGTACCTGAGATAGATAAGAAGATTGAGCTCTTCGGCAAGAGCCGGGGGGAAGAGATGGCGCAGGCAGCTAAAGCTCCTCTTCTGGGGCAGTTGCCTATAGACCCTGAGCTAGCCAGGCTCTGTGATGAGGGAACTATAGAACGCTATAACTCTGATGCCTTCACCGCTATGACTCAAGCCCTTACTCAAACACTACATTGGGAGGCAGAGAGGTGACTTCAGAATTTGATGAACTTCAAGAACTTATTACAGCGGATATGCGGAAGACCTATACCGAGGCTACTATTGACCACGCCCTAAATCCAAGAAACCTGGGAGATATGGAAGATGCTGACGGGTTTGGCAAAGTAACCGGCCCCTGTGGAGATACCATGGAAATATGGCTCAAAATAAAAAATGCTATTCTGGCTGAGGCTACCTTTTTAACTGATGGCTGTGGAACTAGTATCGCCGCTGGCAGCATGCTCACTGAATTAGCCAGGGGAAAGAGCATCTCTGAGGCTCTGAAGATTACTCAGCAGGATGTTTTGGATGCCTTAGGTGGGTTACCCCAAGAAAGCGTGCACTGTGCCCTCTTAGCAGCCAATACGTTGCGGGAAGCCCTCAAAGACTACTTTGGGAGGCAGAGAGGTGACTTCAGAGCTCTTAAGGAGGAGCCTTGGAAAAAGGCTTACCGTAAGCATTAAGGAGGGAAGAGAAAATGCCACCCATAGTTTCCATTGTCGGTAAATCAAAATCAGGAAAGACAACCCTCATAGAAAAACTGATTCAGGAGTTGAAATCAAGAGGCTACCGAGTAGCTACCATCAAGCATGCCCCCCAGGGTATGACCCTTGATGAGTTGGGTAAGGACAGTTGGCGCCACATTCAGGCTGGGAGCGAAGCTACAGCCATCAGTTCCCCCGATAAGCTCGTGTTAATCAAGCCAGCCACACCCGATATTACCCTCAATGAGCTGGCTCGTCTCTTCGGTGAAGACTATGACATTATCCTTACCGAGGGTTTTAAGCAGACCAGCGCCCCCAAGATAGAAGTCCACCGCTGGGAGGTCGGCCCACCCCTTGGCACTATTAACAAGCTTATAGCTATAGCCACTGATGAACCCCTCCAGACTAAGACCCGGCAGTTCTCCCTGCAAGATGCTAAAGGCTTAGCTGACCTTCTGGAGAAAGGCTTTATAAGACCCCAAAGGGAACGAACCTCCCTTTATATAAATAATGTCCCCATACCCTTAACTGCCTTCCCAAAGGAACTCATTACCAATGTCCTTCTGTCTATGGTCTCCTCCCTGAAGGGAGTGGGAGAGGTCAGGAGCCTTGACATTTCCCTGAGAAAAGCTCCTGAACAAAGCTGAGAAAATGGAGTCTATTATATTTGGACCTGTCCCATCTAGGCGATTAGGCCGTAGCCTGGGAATAAACCATATCCCCCCTAAAACATGCACCTATTCGTGTGTTTACTGCCAACTCGGCAATACTATAACCATGCCGGTTAAAAGAGAAAATTTCTACCAGGCAGAAGACATAGCTCAAGCGGTAAAAGAGAAGGTGAAACAAGTCAAAGCAAAAGGAGAATTGATAGACTATCTAACCTTTGTTCCTGATGGTGAACCTACTTTAGATGCTGACCTCGGCAAGGAGATTGAACTTCTCAAGCCATTAGGTATCAAAATTGCAATTATTACCAATGCTTCTCTCATCTGGCGTAAGGATGTCAGGCAGGATTTACTGAAAGCAGATTGGATTTCACTGAAGGTAGATGCAGTAAGCAATGGCACTTGGCACAGAATTAACCGACCACAAAAATCGCTGAAGCTTGAGTCAATATTAGCCGGAATGCTCAACTTCGTTAGTATCTTTAAGGGCGAGCTAACCACGGAGACCATGCTTATCCAGGGTATTAATGATAATAGTAGCCAACTGGAAGAGATTGCTGACTTCTTGGCGCAGTTAAAGCCAAGCAAGGCTTATCTAGCTATTCCGACAAGACCGCCGGCGGAAAAAGAGGTAAGAGCGGCAGGCGAACAGGCAGTAAATATGGCATACCAAATTTTTACCAAGAACTTGAGTGATGTTGAATACTTAATCGGCTATGAAGGGAATGCTTTTGCTCTTACCGGTAAGGTTGAGGATGATTTGCTTAGCATTACTGCGGTGCATCCAATGAGAAGGGAGGCTGTTGCGGAGTTTCTGAAGCAGTCTGATACCGATTGGAGGGTTGTAGAAAAGCTGATAAAAGATGGCAGCCTCGTAGAGTTGGAATATCAAGGAAGAAAATTCTATGCCAGGAAACTGCCATTATATAGGAAGAATCCCTAGTCTATTGGCTACTTTGACAGGCGGGGGGCAGGGGTCTATAATCGTCGCCATAGGGGCAAAGCGCTGGACTTAGCTTCTAAATATTGATATGATAAATTTTACTTAGTATTTAAAAAAGAAGCTGTATAATGAGCGAGGTATCTAAGATACAATACCAGAGTCCTGAAAGCGTTGAACAAACCTGTCCTGACATCGCACGTGGTAAAGAGATTCTATACCTGACCCGCGGCGAGATTGAGAGCCTTGGTTATACTCCGAGCGACATCATAAAGCTAGTACGAATGGCACTCACCGAGCATGGCAAAAAGAGGTGTGAGATGCCAGCCAAGATAGGCATACATCCGATAAGTAATACCCTCCATCATGCTATGCCTGCCTTTGTTCCAGCGGCAGGGGCCTCCGGCATGAAGTGGGTTGCCTGCTTTCCTGAGAATTATAAATATAACCTGCTTCAAACATCAGGGCTTATCATCCTGGACGATATTCAGACTGGTTGGCCAATTGCGGTGATGGACGGCGTCTGGGTTACGGCAAAGCGAACCCCAGCGGTTTCAGCCCTTGCCGTTGAAAAGCTGGCACCCAGAAACAGCTCGGAGGTAGGAATACTCGGCTGTGGTGTGCAGGGTCGGGGGCATGTGATGGCGCTTGCTACTGTCATGCCCGATTTAGAAAGAGTAAAGGTACTGGATATCCGTCCCGAGATAGCCCAGCAGTTAGTAGATGATTTTAAGGGCCATTATGACTTCCAACTGGTGGTAGCCTCTTCTACCGAGGAGCTGGTGCGGAACTCTGATGTTGTAGTAACCGCCACAGCAGTTCTCAAAAAACCCAACCCTCTGATAGAGGATGAGTGGATAAAAGAGGGAGCTTTACTTCTGCCAGTTGACATTGATTCTGTTTTCTTCTGGAAAACTATGAAACGAGCCGATAAATTCCTGGTTGACAGCCTGGATGAGATGAACTACTTCATGTCTATCGGATATTTGGAGCATGGCTTGCCTGAACTTTATGCTGAGATTGGCGAGGTTGTCGCTGGTCTTAAGCCAGGCAGGGAGAATGATAAAGAGCTTATCCTTGATATGAATGTCGGCATGGGTCTTGTAGATATGGTGGTTGCCAGAGATGTATTAGACAGAGCCATTAAGAGAAGTATTGGCACGAGGCTGCCCTTGTGACCGCCTTGAACCCATTACCGAAGATAGGAAGCACTGCCTGAAGTAGATTAACCAAATAGGGAAGCAATTTAAGAGAAAGGAATAATACCATGAGCATATTAGATGAACTAAAGACCAGAGTAATTGACATGGATGTGCCTGGGGTGGTGGAGCTAACCAGGAAGGCATTAGATGAGGGCTCCAGTGCTGAGGAGATTCTAAATAAATCACTTATTCCAGCCATGGAGATTGTGGGCGATGAGTATGAGTATGGGGATAGGTATATCCCCGAGATGCTGCTCTCAGCCGATGCCATGAAGGGGGCAATGAATATCTTAAGA
>Ga0265594_1000575_pt1 | contig 30105 bp, 23 predicted proteins | sample saktaG_11_FD_190147 | JGI IMG/M metagenome (GOLD analysis project Ga0265594, IMG submission 190147) | Saline water microbial communities from Sakinaw Lake, British Columbia, Canada - sak_2011_5_24_80m | ecosystem: Environmental > Aquatic > Non-marine Saline and Alkaline > Saline ... | reverse complement strand
ATATGCTAAAATATCCGGGCTTCTACAAAATTTAATTGATTATGCCGGTCATTGGATGCTAAATCGACATTACCGATTGAATATTATGCGATTTAAGATTTATGGTTTTTAGACAGGACTCATTAATGAAAGATAAAGGATACATTCTAATTTCAAACATGTATTTATCTTTTTTCAATTATAAAATTAATAACAATAAAAAAGTTAATGATTTTAATACTGAAATTACAAGATTAGGAATTACTGATACAAAATCAGCATTAACCCAACTACTAAATGATAAAAAACGTGAACAATTTAAAAAGAGCTATGAAATCATAAGAAAAGATATAAATATTACATCATTGGTTGCTTATCAAGGTTTTGTTTTACCTTTCAGAAAATGGAAACCCTCTTTTGCTATTCGCAGTTTTAATACTTTTCAAGATGACTTTTTCAATAACTTATTCTTTTGTAATTGCGATGGATTTATTGATGGACATTTTCACGGTCATTTTATGAAAGACAATAAATACAAGTTTTATTTTGATTGTTTCTGTGATTGTCACAAACATTGTAATTGTTCAAAAATGATAGGAACACTTTTGTTGGGTGATATTAAATTGGATTATAAAAGTAAAAAGCGAAAGGACATGTTTGCTCATTTCAAAAACCTACTTCCATCGGTTAAATTGGTTCAGCTTTCACACCATGGAGCAGAAAATGGTTGGAATGTTGATTTAATAAATGAAATTCTGAAAGATTCTATATATGTAGCTTCTTACAAAACGAATAATAAATATCACCATCCACATAAAAAAGTGATAATGGAATTAGCAGAGAATAATAGAAAATTCATATCAGTAACGGAAAAAAATGAGTATTGTAACGAGTTTGAATTTGATAACTAGCTGAATTACAAGGCATAACAATGTATATAAAAAATAGGCGTAAAAGTGGTAAAATCAAGGTTTGTTGCCCGTTTCAACCTTGTCATAAATTGAAAGATTTGTACTTCGCAATCGCCTACTTTTCATATACTTAACGTTGAAAACAAAAAACATATAACGAACCTGCTTCGCATCTAATCGAGCAGCGTCAGCATGCAAGCCAGATTTCGAGTTTGATCAAATAACCACAGGATGTGGTCCAACTTGAGTGTTAAGGATTGATACTCTTTGCAAATGTAAAAAGTCTCTTGTATATTTTTGCATGGTGAGTAATAAATCTTTTAACGACGTACAATTACAGGAGAAAAGTAAAAATTTCACTTTCCAATTCGGACGCTTAACAACAACCCGACGTGAACTGCAAGGTAGTGTAAATATAAGTAGAATCAAATCAAGTGTTTTTTTCTGTTACACCATATTTAATATAGTGATTATTAATGAATTTGAGGCATAATCCATGAAGAACAAATTTAAAATCTATTTGATAATAACTATCCTATTCTTCCAATATAGAGGTAATTCCGGTGGTATAATAAAATATTTTAGTAAAATCAAAATAGATGGCACTTATGAAATAATTGGATATTACACAGTACCTTCCGAATATTTAGATCGGGTTAATTGTTATCAATTCATTTATAATAATGATAATAAGTTGATAAAAGTCCAATATCAAAAGAAAGGAGAAATTGCGGACAATGATCCCTATTTTAATATAGCAACCGTGAATATTGAATATTCTGAAAAATCTGAAAAGAGATTTTATTTTGACAAAAGAGAGCGAAAATCGCTATCAAATGACGGTGTTCATAGTATCGTTCTTTATTTGAATGACGACGGTCACCGTATATCAAGATTTAATTATGACAAATATGGAAATATAATAAAAGATAAGTTGGGAATAGGTCAATATCAATGGGAGGTTGATAGTAAAGGACGAAGAATTACTTCGAATAGATTGGATGAAAAAGGGAATAAAATCACAGATAAAGATAATGTTTTTAAGCTAACCTTGAAATACGATGATAGGGGGAATACAATAGAAGCGCGTTATTACGGCGCCGACGAAAGACTAAGGAATCAAAAAGACGGATACGCTATAAAACGTTGGAAATACGACGATATAGGAAACATGATAGAAACGAGTCATTATGGCGCCGATGAAAGACTGAAGAAGCATAAAAATGGATACGCTATAAAACGCTTGAAATACGATGATATGGGAAACAAGGTAGAAACGAGTTATTATGGTACCGATGAAAGACTGAAGAAGCATAAAAATGGATACGCTATAATCCGCTGGAAATACGATGATATGGGAAATACGATAAAAGAAAGTTATTATGGCACCGATGGAAGACTGAAAGAGCAAAAAGACGGATACGCTATAAAACGCTTGAAATACGACGATGAAGAAAAAACGATAGAAGTAAGCTTATATGGCACCGATGAAAGGCTGAAGAAACATAAAGATGGATACGCTGTAATCCTCTTTAAATACGATGATAATGGGAATATAATAAAAAAAAGTTATTACGACATAGATAAAAGACTGAAAACGCATAAAGATGGATACGCTATAATCTGCTGGAAATACGATGATAAGGGGAACGTGATAGAAACGAGTTATTACGGCACCGAGAAAAGATTAAAGAAGCATAAAAATGGATACGCTATTGTACTAATTAAGCGCGACAACAAAGGAAATAATATTGAGCAAAGTTATTATGATACCGATGAAAGACTGAAAGAGCATAAAGATGGGTATGCTATAAGACGCTGGAAATACGATGATAAGGGGAACGTGATAGAATTGAGTTATTACGGCACCGATGAAAGACTGAAGGAGCATAAAGATGGGTACGCTATAATCCGCTGTAAATACGACGTCAATGGAAACGCGATAGAATTGAGTTATTACGGCGCCGATGAAAGATTAAAGAAGCAAAAAGACGGGTACGCTATAAAACGCTGGAAATACGACGTCAAGGGAAACACGATAGAAACGAGTTATTACGGCACCGATGAAAGATTAAAGAAGCAAAAAGATGGGTGCGCTATAAAACGCCGGAAATACGACGTCAAGGGAAACACGATAGAAACGAGTTATTACGGCACCGATGAAAGACTGAAGGAGCATAAAAATGGATACGCTATAATCCGCTGGAAATACGACGATAAGGGGAATACAATAGAAGAAAATTTTTACGGTACCGGTGAAAAACTGAAGGAGCAAAAAGACGGATACGCTATAAAACGCTGGAAATACGACGATAAGGGGAATACAATAGAAGTAAGTCATTACGGTACCGATGAAAGACTGAAGAAGCATAAAAATGGATACGCTATAATCCGCTGGAAATACGATGATATGGGAAACAAGGTAGAAAAGAGTTATTTTGGTACCGATGAAAGACTGAAGAAGCATAAAAATGGATACGCTATAATCCGCTGGAAATACGATGATATGGGAAATACGATAAAAGAAAGTTATTATGGCACCGATGGAAGACTGAAAGAGCAAAAAGACGGATACGCTATAAAACGCTGGAAATACGACGATAAGGGGAATACAATAGAAGTAAGTCATTACAGGTACCGATGAAAGGCTGAAGGAGCAAAAAGACGGATGGGCTATAATCCGCTGGAAATACGACGATAAGGGAAACAAGGTAGAAACGAGTATTTATGATAGAAATTTAAAAGTAGTTGAAGTATTAACATACTGATCCTGAACTATATTTATTTAAAATATGTTTTTCAGGTAGGTTAAGCAACTTACACTTGGTACTCGTACTGTTTTCTATTGATTTAAAGGGACTGACGTGCCTGTTTCGCTAGAAAAAGATAAATTTAAGAGGTTTATTAAGATGTATTAGGATATTTTAAGAACATTAACAGTAAAATGTTTATAAATATTAATAATTCTTGTCGTAAATGTGCAACAATAAGTAATAGAAGGAATATGTATTATGAAAAACCTTACTTGGCTTTTTATTTTCATTTTTACATTTCTCGCAAATTCAATGGCCCAAAATTTTGCTAAGTTTGAATCGAATTTTTATAATTCACGTGTGTTTCATGAGAAAATGCAAACCGTTGATGAACAACAACGCAAGATAATAAATAATCATCTTAGTAATAATTACAATAATAATAAATTTGTTAAAGTTACAGATTATGAAATTATGTTATATAGAGGTAGTAAAAAAGTAACAGAAACAACTCAAGATGTATTTATTAGTTTATTTCATCTTCTCTCATCTTATAAAATTTATGATTATTCAGACCTAAATCAATTTGAAGAAAAAAGGCTGAAAAATCAACACACCTTAGAAGTAAATAATAAACATAAACTATATACATTACTTGGTGATTACTATTATGAATTAGAGATACCATATTCATCTTTTGGTGATTACAATTTTGAAGAAAATTCTTTCGAGATTGATACTGATCTATTTAAGTTAAATAGCAAGTATAAATTACAGGATTCACAATGTGAAATATTAACACCCCGGGGTTATGTTGGACATTATTATGTTGAGCCTTTAATCTCTTTTAGTTATCCACATTTACGTATCTATTTCAATAATTTGGACATGGCTGAAAAATTTGGCCAAAGTAATTTTAAAATTCGTGTCAACATTCAAATAACAGATCAAATTATCATTAATTCAGGAAACAATTTTTACGATAAGGACACAGGAAACTTTGGCTATGACAAGTTTATATATGAGGGGAAAAAGAGTTTTATTGCAAAGGGGAAAACTCAAGAGTTTAACTCGATCAGTGAAGAATCTAAAGTGCTTTCATATATACTGTATTTGGAAGAACAGATTCAATCAAGCCCAATGCCAGAGTATGCAGAAGCGTTGTTAGATGGAGCAGGAGCAAAAATTGTATATAATAGGATATTTCCTCATTATGTAAAATGTAAAATTTCTTCTCTTGAGATTTATTCAGATTTAATAGGAAGATATTTCTGGAAACCTAATGACTGGTACTCAAACTTTGTTATACATGATTAATTTATTGAAAGAAGAATATTAAAGAATTGTCGATCGCATTTCAGAAGAATTGAGACATCAAAAGGATTAAAAGTTAAGAGATAACACAACACTATATTTCTGATATAGAAGCCCGATCTAAAAATCGGGCTTTTTCTTTTACTGTTCCCATATTCATTTGTCGGTATTTGATATTTTCCAGCCGTAGGTTCGCCAATCCTTGACTTAAGGCAGCGTCAGATGGATTTTTTGAATAAGCATGAGTGTTTGTGACTACTTGAGTTAAGAGCGATAGTGATACGAATTAGTTGAATTGGTTATTGGTAATTGGTTGCTGCCGGATGATGGATAAGAAATTTTCGAATACCTTGAAAAGGTGAAATTGATGTATCGACACAACTCGGAATTATTCTTTTTACCTTTTCAAGGTGTATTTGATCAACTGGATGTCGGCTTGCCACGTGAAATGCGACGCCTGCCCTGTGAAATTTGAGGTACGAAAATATTTCACCGGGGAAGGAGCATATTTCACTGTGGATAAGAAAAAACAAGAAAATGACTGGTAGTGATCCGACTTAACTCAAGCCTGCCGGGAAAGTTTGGAGATCGGCTTATGTTCCTTGATATGGCAGTCTTAACCTGAATTATTCATAGCCACAAAGGCACCAAGACACAAAGTGGTGTTTAATATAAAAATAAAGATAAAAATGGAAGGTGTAAAGTTTGATTTGTTTCATATCTCAATATCTATATTTTTATTAATTTTTGGAGCCTTAGTGTCTTTGTGGCAAGAAACAGGTTAAGTCAAGTTTCGGAATGCAATTATTTTAGTTCTCCACCTCAAGCTAAATATCCTTTCCAAAATTGATGTAAAAATGCCGCCCTTTATCTAAATTAGTGGGGTATGAGACGCAATTTACGATTAAACATTAATATTATCTGTCTGCTTCTGTTTCTCGCATTCGGAGTTCAAACCATTAATGCTCAAGACAGCGCCCAAAATCCTGTAGAAATAATCAATCTGGGTATTTTGGGCGAGTCCGATACCCGTCAATGTATAAATCACGCTCCCCAATTTCAATGGTCTCTGTCGGACACCTCCGGGAATCTGCAGATGGAAATGTTTATTTCTCAACCTGCCGATAGTGGGGATTCCATCCTGTGGCGTTCGAGTGTCCATGGATATAGCGGCTGCCGGTTCCATTTTATCAGTCTTGGCGCATTAATTGACGGCGGGACATATTCTTTTTCAATTCATCTGTTTTCGCCGGATTCGGGTTGGTCTGCTGAAGAATCAATATCTTTCACGATGAACACACCTCCAACAATTCCACGAATTGATTTGCATAAGCCACCGGTTTTTGAAAGCATTCACTTTTCTTTCCCGATCGTACAATCCGACGATCTCCAAATCCCGTCTTCCGACCTTTTCTATAATTTCCAAATCACCGGAGATTCATCCGGCAACGATCTGCAATTAGACACATTGCTGTCGGCGTCGATTATCCAAACCAATCAGATTCGTATCCCTGTCACGATTATCCTGCCGGACAATTCTACTTACTACGCCAGAATTCGTTCGAGTGACGGTGTTGAATACTCCCCGTGGAGCAAGGCGCAGCCATTTCACATCAATAGAATTAACGATATTCCCGGTAAATTCGATTTAGTCTCCCCCGTTGGCGGGGATACATTAATTGAGTTCCCGACTCTAACTTGGTGTCCCGCCATCGACCCCGATGAAAAATTCGGAAAAGGCATTTCAAAGTACGTTGTCGAATATTCCATCGATCCATCCTTTAAATATCTCGTCAAAACCGCCCAAACGTCACCACAATTTACAAATCTGTCCCCGGGAGATTTCGAAAACCACCGGACATATCATTGGAAAGTAACGGCAATCGACCATGGCGGTCTGAAACAAACCGGCAATCAGAGCGGATCGTTCACGCTCAATCTGGGAAACCTACCGCCGCCGGTTCCTGTTATAATCTCTCCCCGGAACGGACAAATTCTTAGCCCTGAGCAATATATTATCTGGCAATTTGAAGATGATCCTGACAAAGCTGACCGGTTATCCTTCGATGTAATTATTTTAAATCATGATACAAAAGAGCCGGTATTTATCGAACATCTCTCAGACACTCTTGTTGACGTGTCAAGATTCCGGTTGGTGTCCGATTTCAGTGTCGGTTACAATAATCTCGTTCGCTATCAGCTGTGTCGTATTGATCTTAGTAAACTGATTGACGGACACTATTATGATGTTCAAATAAGCGTCTTCGATAATTGGGGTGGAAAGGTGTCATCTACCTGGAAAAACACATACTTCCGGTATGATGATAACATGAACAAACCGCCCCAACAACCGCAGTCCGGCTTCTTCCCCGATTCAGCCCTTGTAAAAACGCAACACCCGGTATTTCGCTGGCACGCAGCATATGATCCTGATGTATCCGACCAACTGCGCTATCGGGTTCAAATCAGTCAAAACCGTTCGTTTACCGGAACAAAATTTATCTTACAGGACAGCCCATATAACCACACCCAGGTCCGCCTGAAGACCGCATTGCTCGAAAACGCTCAATATTACTGGCGCGTCCGGTCGATAGATCTTGAAGAAAGTAAATCGCCATGGTCGGATGTCCACACATTCTGGATCAACCGATATAACGAACCCCCGGCGGGTCCTGTGAAATTGATTTTACCACGAGATCTAATGGAAATTGGACCAGACGACGATGGGTTTTGGTGGGAAGCCGGCGCGGACCCCGATCCGGGTGATACTATTTCTTATATTATCGAAATTGACAATTCTTCAAAATTCCGCCCGCCACTAATCAGCATCCGTGTGCCTGCGCTACAAACAGCAACATGGCCGGACACATTAACTCCACCCCCATCAAACGGGATCAGTGTTTTCCTTCATGAGATTCCCGGAAAAAGCAGATTAAAGGACAACCGGATGTATTACTGGCGAGTATTTGCCGAAGATGGATCTCGGATTACAAGTCCGCCCCTGAAAACACCCCGAAGATTTATATACAATTCTCAAAACAATCCTCCCGAAGCCGTCACGGGCGGTTTCTCACCGTCGAATGGGGAGATCGTAAAGTCTCAAACGCCTCTAATTCGCTGGAATCCTGCCCGCGATCCTGATTTCTCCGATTTACACCTGAGTATTTCATATCAACTTGAACTTTCTGAGACCGCCTTATTTCCCGAAAGCCAAACCTGGATATTTACTACCGGCGCCGGTGAAAACTATTACCAGACTACCGACGAGCTTATTGAAAACGCCAAATGGTTTTACCGCGTCAGAGCAATGGATTCCCACGGGGCGCTTTCAGCGTGGTCAACCATAAATTCATTTATAACCAATCAGATACAGGAACAACCTTTTCCTGTCACTGCCGGCTTTCTTCCGAAAGACTCAATGATTGTAGAGACACCGACGCCTCTAATCAGCTGGACGCCGACTACCGACCCCGACCCCGGGCAATCCGACAGAGATATTTATTATATTACCCGGTATTTTCTAACAGAAAAACCAAAGAAACATTACTATAGTCATAGTGATTTAGGTGTGCCCGGCATACAGCTGCCCCATTTGAAAGAGGACGTTTACTATGGCTACCAGATTGCGGCGATAGATCCGGACGGGAAAAAATCCGACTGGTCAACAATCCAATATTTTGGGGTAAATGCATACGACAATCCGCCAAGAAATTTCCAGCTATTATCGCCCCGGTTTTATGAAGATTCCGTCAGAACCGATGCGGAATTCATGTGGCAGGCGACCACCGATAAAGACCTGGCAAGCGAGCTAAAATATATTCTATTCTACGGTACGGACAGTCTTTTTCAAACAAACAAAAATGAAATCGTGCTTTCTTCCGAGGACAGCGCCATTGTATCATACTCTCCAATGGGAAATCTCGACCGGCAAACGAAATATTTTTGGAAAGTCGTGGCTGTTGATAACAGTGGAAAGGAAACCTGGGCTTCCAACAGCGATAAAAACCCGTTTGTGTTTACAACAACCGGATATAGAAGACATTACGATGAATCCGCACCAACGAATTATATCCTCCATCAGAACTATCCAAACCCATTCAACCGCATTACAACTATTCGGTACGAAGTGTCGGAATTCGGCTCCGTTGATGTGACAATCTACGACATTCTTGGAAAACGCATCAAAACGATTGCATCGGGTGACCATTCCCCCGGTATTTATGAAGCTTTGTGGAACGGTACCGACTCATATGGGGTTTCTGTTCCCGGAGGCATGTATTTATGCCGCATGAACGCCCGCAACTATACCTCCCATAAAAAAGTACTGTTGATGAAATAATCGGATCAGCTTTTTTGTTGCCGAATCTCTTTCAGGAAGCCGATGTAGGCAGAGGGCAGCGACCAATATTGGGCCTGTTCAATAATAAAATCAATGAGTGATTGGTTATACGATGGTCGATCGCCGACATCGGTAATGTATAAAAACGCCTCGGCGCTGCGCCCATCTAAAAAATCGACATGTTTGCTGACTTTTTCAAATGTGCCGAGAGTGTCAACTTCTTTCTCGTCAAGCAGGTGAATGTCTCTCATCGAAAGACACCACACAACTCCCCATATCGAGTGGAAATCATCGTCGGTGATAGTAATATTTCCCTGCGAGTTGAATGTAAGGCGCTGCCTTTTTAGTTCGGCAATACCTTCGAAAGAAACTCCTGGACATATCTTCCGAATAATATCTTCGTTCATATTATCGGCATAGGCAAAATACAGCCGGGTGTCCGTCATATCACTCCCCTCAAAAAAAAATTATTCTCCATTTCAAAATCGTACAGTAAAAATATTAAAAATAAACACCTAAATGCAAGTTTATTGTCACAAATTTTATATGAAAATATTGGACGTTTTTGGTTTAGGAAAACACGCTTTCCCGAAATTAGAAATACAGGAGATGTTGCAGGAAAGATTCTATGGGATAAAAATATATTGTAAGGCTTAACCTGCTATTTCATATAAACTTCAAACGATTCTTCGAATTTTAAATAATACTCGTCTTTATTGTTAAAAAACGTCAATCCGACATTTTTACAAACTTTTATTCAATTCCGAGTTCTTTTTTAATAGTGTCGTGTTTTATCCATATTTTATTTGTTATCTTAGTATCAAGGGCGGTGTAATAGTCATTCCGATCTTCTTCTGCTTCTCTTAATCTAAGATATTCCTGGTAGTCCATTAAGACCATCTTGGGTTATTTATTCTCTTTGATTATTGGCGTTTTAGTGATTTTCTATCAACCTTATGACTATTAAATAAACTCAAGACGCGCTACAAAGTGACGCAATGCCGATTCGCCCTGCTCAACAATACGCATACCCTTCATGCTATGCCGGATTGCATATAACTTTTTTAACGATTCTGCAACGTAATCCAGGTGCCCGCCCGTATAGACTCTTCGCGGCAGAGCCAGGCGCATCAGGTCCATATCGGGATAAATTATCTCTCCGGTTTTGAGGTCTTTATGGGCAAACATATAGCTCCCTATTTCAGTTGCTCTAATCCCGGAGTGAAGATACAGGTTGACCACCAGAGACTGTCCGGGAAACTCAGATTGAGGAATGTGATCGAGGAATTTCCGCGCATTAATATATACGGCGTGTCCGCCGGTGGGTTTTAAACAGGGAACGCCGGCATCTTCCAGACAATCGCCAAGGTACTTTGCCTGTCCTATGCGGTACGCCAGGTAATCTTCGTCCTGAGCTTCAACCAGCCCCCGCGCAACGGCTTCCAGGTCACGCCCCGCCAATCCGCCATAAGTAAAAAACCCTTCTATCAGGATAAGTTTTTCTTTCAGCCTTCCTGCCAGTGAATCATTGTTTACAGCAATAAATCCGCCGATATTGACAAGTGCGTCCTTTTTTGCGCTCATGGTACACCCATCAACATAGGAAAACATTTCCCGCACGATTTCCGAAACCTTTTTAGTCCCGTATTCCGCTTCTCTCATTTTAATGAAATAGGCGTTCTCCGCAAAGCGGCACGCATCAAAAAACAGTGGAATTCCGTACTTGTCACATAGTGCCCGAACATTGCGAATATTTTCCATGGAAACCGGCTGTCCGCCACCGGAATTATTGGTAACGGTAATCATAACCAGCGGAATTCTTGTCTGTCCGTATTTACAAATCGTATCCTCAAGTTTTTCAACATTCACATTGCCTTTAAACGGATGATAGACGTCCGGATCTTTTCCCTCCTCAATAACCATATCCAATGGAATCCCGCCATTCGCCAGAATATTTGCGCGAGTCGTATCAAAATGATTATTATTGGGAACAACCATTTCCTTTTTTAGAATTGTTGAAAAAAGAAGATTTTCGGCAACCCGCCCCTGGTGCGTCGGAATCACATGTTTCAAGCCGGTAATATTCTTCACTGTTTCTTCAAAATGAAACCAGTTCCGGCAATGAGCATAGGATTCATCGCCGAGATGTATCCCCGCCCACTGATTATCGCTCATGGCGCCGGTGCCGCTGTCCGTTAGTAAATCAATATATACTTTCTCGGACGGTATATTAAACACGTTATATCCGGCGGTTTTTAATATTTGAGCCCGCTCTTCACGGGTGGTTTTTTTTATGGGTTCGACGACCTTAATCCGAAACGGCTCTACAACATATTTTGGCATTTGTTCTTTCTCCTGTCTGACGTTTTTCTTAATTGATAAAATAAACGAAATGGGACAAACACCTGTTTTAACTGGGCGCTCTGCGAAGACGTATGAAATAATATTTGTCCGTCGAGAAAAAACCAATGTTTTTAGACATTATTTCTGATGATTTATTTTTTTGTCTTATCTTTGATGTTTTCCTTCAACTCTTCCACGGCTTTTTCGGCTGCTTTTTCACCCTTTTTCAACACTTTTTCTTTAAGGCTCTCGCCTTTCTTCAAAAAATCTTTGACGATCTTGGGTTGTTTCTGGGCTTCATTATATGACAGACCGCTTGCAACCGCCAGGATGATAAATGAGATGACCGCCCATTTTATCAATTTACGGAAAACCATAAACACAAATAAAATAAGCACAATAACCAACGCCAGGGCAATAACGGGATTGGCGGATAAATAATCAATCCATTTGTCCATGTCTCTCTCCTGTTGTTAAGTTTATAAAAGCGCCAACAGCTCCCGAATCCACTTGCGCTCTGCCTGCCACAATGAAAGGGGACGCATGATAAGGGCTCTTTCAATGACACTCGGATTATTGAAACGGGTTATTTCTTTTACTTTCGTCTGGATTAGCCGGCTTAGTTCAGAATCGTAAAGCGATAACGCCTCTTTCATTTCCTCCTGACTTAAATATTCCCCAAGGCTCAGTCCGGTTTCAAATAGCGACTGTTCCCTTTGGGGCAGTGACAGCGCTTTTTTAAGCTCCTCCGCAAATAATTGCCTGCCTTTATAGGTAATTGTATAGACGCGTCGTCCGGGAAGCCGTTCCTGTGTTTTATACCGGCTTTCCAGCCAGCTGTTTTTTTCCATTTTTTTCAATGTGGAATAAATAGTGGAGAACCCGATCTTCTGACGATCCCGAATGCCTTTTTTCTCGATCACTTTTTCTACATCATAGGCATGGCGCGGTTTTTCTCTCACGATTCCTAAAATTGTCATCTCAAGCTGGGTCATGAATTTCTCTCTATACTATAATTTTTTCACCGTTTCGAACACTGTTTGATTTTAAGTATTTGATAACATAAAAGCAAAAATTTGCATGAAAATAATCTGCCCCAAATGCTTTAGGGGGTGTGATAGAATAAAGTTGTCATTCATGGTGAATTATCATTGTGTTATTTATAAAGTTACAATATTAATAATGTTCAGGATGTGAGAAAAAACTAATTATCATTTACAGAATTATATTCATAATATTTATATTTCTTCTCACCCCCTTAAGGTTATTTTATCACACCCCTTTATTCTTCAAATAACGAATCGTCAAGCCCCTGGTTGATTTGATAATCCTCAAATGTTATCAAAACCTTTCCGCGCACCGGTCCGGATCTTTTTTGATTATGATGATCAATTGTCCCGACCGGATTTTCTATGGTTGGGCGATTCATGTGTGGAATACCGCGCTCCATATTGAGATATACAACGGTTGATTCCGGCAACCAGAAGCTATTTACCTGTAAATAGTAAAAATTGATCACCGATTCACCGGCATTCTCGACCTGAAACAATACTTTCTCCACAGTCCACCGTTGACTGTTTACCCATATGCTTGCAGTTGTTTCCACGGGCAATTCTTTTGGGGTGATGCCCAGAACATAAAGCGTGGCGCCATCTTCACGCAGAATGTTTTTAATGATAACATCCACGTCTTCGGCAATTAAATCTTTGACTGATGGTAAAAACCCAATTTTAGGAACGATGGCAAAGCCGGCTGTTTTTACCGAAAGCTTATCCGGGCTTTTATAAAAGATCGTCAGCTTCTTATCAGGCATGCGTAAATTTGGAATGTCAACATTTACACGGGCGGTCACGCGGTAATCATCTATTTGTTCAAGCCGCGTTTGTATTTTCTCGATTATTACTTGCGGATTAGGTTGTGTCAATTCAGACGCCGATATCGTGGTTTTGATAAGCGCAGCAAGAGCGATTATAAAAACAAACAATTTTAGGACCTGGTTTTGTCGAATTCTCATGTGGTAATGTCTTTTCTTAAAAATATAACCGTACTGATGATATAAAAACCAAAAATATAGCACAACAAGTATCCGACTTTATGCAGAATTTCACTCCAGGGTATCGGATCGCAAAAAGGCGCAAAAAATACATCGAAATACGATGTGAACAGATACGGGCGAATAACTTCAAGTGCGCTGATCTTTAACACCGATAAAATATAAAACACGGCCAGAACCGCATATGTTCCGATAATAGGACCAATTCCATTGCTGGTTATTGTGGAGAATAAAAATGTCAGCGAGGCAACCACCATCTGCACTACAACCGCCAGCACGTATGCCAGCAGAAATCTATAAAGCGCCTCGCTTTGAGCAAGAATCAATATTCCCTTATCAAAAACAAAAAGATCGCCGCCGCCAACGATCACCATGCCTGCGCCGATACTGAACAATCCCAGGAAAAAAACGATTGTAACGGTATAAAAAAATGTCGCGCAAAATTTTGCGGTGATAATCTGAAACCGGGTAACCGGTCTGGTCAACAAAATCCGGAAGGTTCCAGCTGCGCCCTCGCCCGCCATAATATCTCCAGCCACAAGCACGATGAAGAACGGAAAATGCACCCAGAGCACGTTCATCAGATAATATGAAACCAACAATCCGTTTACTAAAGACCCCACAAACAGGAAGGAATTTTCAAGTGATCGCAGCGCCTGGTCCTGCACTTCGAAACCATATCTCCGGGCTAAAAACATGATCAGCGGTATCAGAACGGCAACCGTCGCAAAACCAATATATGTTCTCAGACGGCTGAATATTTTCAGAACCTCGAAATATGCAGCTTTAAGAAATAATCGCATGAACTATTCCGCCTCTTTCGTCTTTAACAGGGATAAATAATAATCCTCCAGAGATGTCCTGGGCACGACCGAATAAACGGCAAAATGATTGCGAACAAGGAATTCCGTTAGTTGTGGTCGTTCTTTTGCTGGTAATTGAACCTTTACTACATTTTCCGCTATTGATACTTTTCTTGTCCAGCGTTCCAGTTTTAATAAGTCACAAGCTCTTTCCGGTTGATCTACAATTACCTCTGTGACATAAAAATCGGTCTCGCGAAGCAGCTCCTCCACGCCCCCCTGAACAACTAATGTTCCATTATCTATGATTGCCATATGAGTACAGGTTTGCTCGATTTCATGCAGCAGGTGGGACGATAAAAAAACCGTGATTTCCTGTTCTTGTGCAAGCGTTACAATTAAATCACGAATTTCTTTTATCCCCTGGGGGTCGAGCCCGGATGTTGGTTCGTCCAAAATAATCAGTTCCGGATTGGATAACAATGCCTGTGCAATGCCAAGGCGCTGATTCATACCGTGTGAAAAATTGCGTACTTTATCCTTTGCCCGATCGGCAAGTTTAACAATCTCCAGCACCTCATTTATTCTATCGGGAGACATATCTCCGCCTAAAGACCCCAGAATCCTCAGGTTCTGTTCAGCAGAGAGATAGAGATAGAAATCGGGTTTCTCGACCAATGCTCCAATATTGGAATAGATCTTCTGACCATGATCTTTTACGCTTTTAGACAATAATTCAAACGATCCTTTCGTCGGCCGTATGAGATTCAACAACATCCGGATTGTTGTGCTCTTGCCGGCGCCATTGGGACCGAGAAATCCGAATATTTGTCCTTTTTCGACGGACAAATTCAGGTTTTTCACCGCCCAGCGATTTCCGAATCTTTTACTTAAATTAAATGTTTGTAGAATCAACTTCCCACCCTAAGCGGTTTGAAATATAAGGTCGGCAGACGAAGAATTCAATAGAAGGTTGATGAATTTTCGCAACCATAATTTGGTTTCTTCAGTCTTGCCAGACCATATCTGATGACGCTTCTGCCGGTTTAACAATCGGCTATGGAGCTCAACCCCGCATCCGGAATGTCTCACAGTGACAACTTGTAATCTCGTTCCGGGGGCTGTGCTCCGGAACGGACATCTATGTTACAGAGTGCAACCCCGTAGCCAGAAAAAGGCTTTATTTCTGTCAAAGCCACAGCTGACGATCAAGACTGCGATACTGGATGGCTTCGGCTAAATGTTCCGGGCGGATTTCAGCAATGCCCGCCAAATCCGCAATTGTGCGGGATACTTTCAAAATACGGTCATACGCACGCGCGCTGAGCCCCAATTTTGAAATAGCGTTATGCAGCAAAGTTTCTCCCGTCTTGTCAATTCTACAAAATCGTCGGATCAGCTTCGTCTCCATATCCGCATTAGCATATATTCCCTGTAAATCTTTAAAACGGACAGATTGTATCCGTCTTGCAGCCTGAACGCGTTCACGTATTTTCTCTGAACGCTCGCCCAGATCCTTATAAGCCAGATCTTTGAGCTTAACCGCCGGGACTTCGATATGAATATCAATTCGATCCAGTAATGGACCGGAAATTCTGGACATATATTTCTGAATTTGCGCCGACGAGCAGGCGCATTCATTATTCGGATCCGTACTATATCCGCAAGGACATGGATTCATTGCGCCAACAAGAATAAAATTCGCCGGATAGGATAAAGACATTTGTGCCCGGCTGATTGTAACCATACCGCTTTCCATCGGTTGGCGTAGCACCTCCAGAACATTTTTTTTGAATTCCGGCAGCTCGTCCAAAAATAAAACTCCGTGGTGACCAAGACTTACCTCGCCGGGGCGCGGAATCTTGCCACCGCCAACCAAAGCAGCATCAGAAATAGTGTGGTGTGGAGCGCGAAAAGGACGGGTGGCAATAATGCCTTCTCCCGGCGGCACCAGGCCCGCAACCGAATGAATTTTTGTCGTTTCCAGCGCCTCTTCAAGCGTCAGGTTGGGCAATATCGACGGAAAACGTTTAGCGAGCATGGTTTTTCCGGAGCCCGGGGGACCGATCATGATAATATTATGTGAGCCGGCAGCTGCTACTTCGAGCGCCCGCTTTGCGTGCTCTTGCCCCTTTACATCGGCATAATCCAGGTCATATTTACGCCTCTCCTCAAAAAGATCTTGTACATTTACACTAACCTGAACGGGCAAAAATTTACCATTTAAAAAACGAATGGCTTCCTGTAATGATTTTATACCGATTACGGAAAGACCGCCTGCTATTGCGGCTTCTCTGGCATTATCCACCGGTAAAATAATTCCTTTTATACCGGAATCATTTATGGATACTGAGATAGGTAGAGTACCTTTTATCCCCCGCAATGAACCATCAAGAGATAATTCTCCAAGGATGACATAATCGTTCAGCAAATCAGGCGACACTATTTTTGCCGCGCTTAGAATTCCTATGGCAATCGGCAGGTCAAAGGCGCTGCCCTCTTTCCGGATATCCGCCGGCGCCAGGTTTATCACAACCTTATTGCTGGGAATATAATATCCTGTGTTTTTAATTGCAGATGTGACCCGCTCCTTGCTTTCTCTAACGGCGCCTTCCGGCAATCCGACTGTTATAAAACGCGGTAGCTCTGCACGACTGAGATTACATTCCACATTCACTATATATGCGTCAATACCTAAAACTGCGGCGCTCTTGACAAGCGAAAATCCAGGCATAATGTGTAGTCCTCTTCTGCTTATAAAATGTTCTATAAATATATCGGTTTTTTAAATTTGTTCCAACCGATAAATCAGAAACGCTATTGTTAAAACACAAATCGCCTAAATATGATATTGCCGACCGGCTGGTAAACTGGAATATTCGCCGGGCGGTTATGGAATTGGGATTACAACAACCCAATTTATCGCACAAATTAAAATCACCGGGAATAAAGAGCTCTATAGAGAAAAAATTATTTTAGAGATTCAAACTCTGCGATCTCCTTTTCAATTCTCCCGCAGATATTATCGCGATGAGATTTGGCTGCTAATTTAACAGCATTCGTGATCGCCTTGGCCTTTGAACGTCCATGCGCTTTTATTACAATATCTTTAAATCCAAGCAGTGGAGCGCCGCCGTATTCGGAGTAATCGGTCAGTTCTTTTAACTGTCTAATACCGCTTGAAAGGGCAATAAGCCCGAGTCGCCAAATAAACCGGCGCTTGAAAGCATATCGACCAAGATGAGAAACCATCTCGGCAATTCCCTCCATGGTTTTAGTAACGATATTTCCGACATATCCTTCGGTAATGACAACATCCGAAAGTCCCAACATGACATCATTGCCCTCGATATTACCTATAAAATTCACACCCGGATGTTCATCAAGAATCTTATAAACCCGCGAAAGTATTTTACCGCCTTTGTACGATTCTTTGCCAACATTCAAAAGTGCCACGGTTGGATCCTTTATTCCTTTAATATCAGATGCATAAATCTTTCCCATTAACGCAAACTGAACCATATCTTCTGCAGAACAGTGAATATTTGCGCCGATGTCCAGCAACAGCGAAAAATGATCCTTGCGCTTTTGTGCGTTTCTCGTCGGATAAACGGTGGCTATAGCAGTTTTTCGAATCCCTGCGATACGGGGAATATTTAACGAGGCGGAAAGCACATATGCTCCGGTATTTCCCGCCGAAACTAATCCCTGCGCCCGTCCGGTGGAACATAATTTAGCCGCCAGCACCATAGACGCCTCGGGTTTCCGCCGAATAGCCTCGCGCGGTACGTCTTCCATCGTTATCATATCATCTGTATGAACGATTTCAAGCTGTTCCGGACGATATTCTACTTTTTCTAATATAGCCCTTATGCGATGTTCATCGCCAACCAGAATAACATTTACCGGTGATTCAACTGTGGCTTCAGCGGCGCCTTTAACAATTTCGTCAGGCGCATTATCACCACCCATCGCATCAACAGCAATAACGGTCTTTTTACTCATATATAAATATACGCCTTTTATTGAATCATAAAAATTTATTTTGATATAAGAGCCAGCAGGTTTCGTCTAAACCGATCAAAGCGCAGGCGTTTAACAGAACTGTTTGTAAAAAGACTCTTAAATTCTTCCTCTGTAATTTCCAGCCATTCATTTAAGGACCTTTCAATAATTAAAAGTCGATCAATATACCTTGTATCGTTCGTGTTTTTTACCCACTTTTGATTCCACGGACAACATTCCTGACAGACGTCGCAACCGAACAACCAATTATTCAACAATTGCTCTTCTTTGCTTGTAAAATCGCCCTTCTTCTCAATTGTTAAATAAGAAATGCATTTTCGGGAATCTATTAACCCGGGCTCAATAATTGCACCGGTTGGACATGCTTCTATACATTTCGTGCAATTGCCACACAATTTTTCAGTTTCAATAGATTTTTTTGCCTGAACATTTAAGATCAGCATCCCAAGAAAACAATAGGACCCGATATCGTTTACTATCAATGATGAATTTTTCCCAATCCAACCCAATCCCGCCTGAGCTGCAAAAGCTCTTTCAAGTACCGGTCCAGTATCAACGTACACTTTACCAACAATCCCCATTTCAATCTCCTCCAATGCAGATAATATATTGAGAAGTTTCTTTTTAACTATTTCATGATAATCGCGGCCAAGAGCATATCGGGAAAACCGAGGGTTATGCATAGGAACATCAATATGGTTAAAATAATTATCTGCCACCGCAAGTATCGATTTCACCCAGGGAAATCTCTTGCGCAAATCCAATCTCTGGTCGATATTTCGCTCAATCCATTGCATGTCGGCTTGATAACCGGCATTTATCCATTTCTTAAAATGCCTTATATGAGCAGGTTTCAATGTCGGATCCGAAAACCCACAGGCCACAATTCCCTCTTTAAACACAATCGCACGTATCTGTTCAGCGCTAATCATAACCAAATATACAAACCATCGCTATTGATTAAAATCTGTTTATCAAAGATTCAATTTGTATAAAATCACATGAAAAGGTTATATTTCACGATAGAAATGGAGGTTTAATGAGCAACTTAAGTGAACTTTTCCGCAACGAGCAAAAAACAGAACCGATGAGCGAACCAAAACATTCGGATGGAAAGAAAAAAGTTCTTTTCATATGTACGGGTAACTCTGTCCGCAGTCAAATGGCTGAAGCATTATTGAAAGCTCTCGCCGGAGATATATTCGATGTTCACAGCGCCGGTATAACTCCCGCCGGAGTACATCGTCTCACCAAACAGGTCATGGCGGAAATCGGCATTTCCATGGAGGGGCATCAATCAATCCATGTAAACGAGTACGCTGACACAGAATTTGACTATGTGATTCCGCTTTGTGAAGTTGCCGCTTTAAGCTGTCCCGATTTCCCCGGTGATTTTAAACGAATCAACTGGTATATTGATGATCCCATACGCATTCTCGGCGATGAAGAACGTAAATTGATGGCGTTTCGAATCACACGCAATATTTTAAAACAAAAAGTTAAAAAGTTTATAAACGAAAACGGGTAATGAAAAAGCCCTTAAAAACAGGGCTTTTCTATACTTATTTGTAAATTCTGCCGTTATTTCTTCCGTAAAACCCACAACTTCCCACAAAGATCTTCCAATGCATCTCCGAGCCTTTCATCTCTGGCGGTAGTTATATCATTTTCATTCTGCAGTACGACATACGGTACTTTATGTCCTTCAATTGTGATAAATTCCGGGTCGTCTCCCTTAAATGCTTCCCAGTCAATCTCGCCATATAAACGTTTTAGTTTTTCATCGGGAAGACCGTGTTCCAGAATACTGTCCGGTCGATCAGGATTAAATCGTTTCCTGTTTTTACGCAAGGATTCGTCAAATGATACTTCAATGTAAAAAATAGCCGCTTTTTTTAAAATCTCATCGGACAAATATTTATAGGCTTCAGCGTATCCACCATGCTCGGAACCCCTGGAAAATTCTACCAGAGATGTATATTCATTATGATAATTTTCAATGTCTCTAAGTCGTTTGCCATATTCCATGGAAATTCTTTCAATCAGAAGATGCCATTGATATTCATATAGAAAGTATCCCTCTTTATCCGTGTGCATCCTTGGTTTTTGCAAAATCTTTTCCAGAATAGCATCCTCCTCAAACCAGGTCCAGAGCATGGGAAAATCGTCGATTTCATCTAATTTGCCAATGTGAAAACGTCGAATGCGCTCATCGACAGGTGTTTTTTTCAAATAGTCAATAACTTCTGACTTGCCCGATCCGGGACGTCCGTTTAGAATAATGATCTCAAAATGATATTTGCACATTATGGCCTCTTATTTATAATAACTGTTTATCTGGATTCGTTCAGCGCCAACTCCCGAGAACGTTTTTTCTCAGCCACAGCAATAAAGGACACTGCGGTTAAAATAAATATCAGGGAAATCCAATCCACAATTACTGGCTTCTTGCCGCCAAAAGCCAGCCAGAAAATGAGAGTCGAAACCGTTCCGGCAATTAAAGACGTCAAGCGGTTAACAAGCCCAGCAAATGTAGCGGTTCTGCCCCTGAACATAAAGATGAAAACCGAGAAAAACGCCACGACGCCAAAAGCTGTGCCGAAGATCATCGCCCAATACCACCAATCCGCAATGGGATGAAAAAATGAATTCGCAAAAGGCGTGATTTGCTCACCGGACCAACCAGTAGTTTTTACTATTATTAAAAGAATAATCGTGATAAGATAGAGAGTTGTTGTAGATGTAATTTGCTCTACTGCGAAGAAGCCCTTATTGTTAAATTTTACGTTTTTCGGTCGAGTATTTTTATAATAATTCATTATATAAATACGGATGGCGTAGGCAATGATATAGGAGATAAAGATAATCATCACCGGAAGCGACGTAAATGGATTTGCCTTGTCATTGCCCGAACTGCTTAACACCTTGATGCTGATAGCCAGCAGGGCAAATACAATAGCAATGTTTTCTTCTTTGTAAACTTTTTTATGCAGAATTCCCTGCTTGATCTGAATGGCGTCAACGATGCGTCCAATTACAATAACGGCGCCGCGCATGATTACCATCGCAACCATAACGGAAATTGCCCCAAAGGAATACATCAGAGTAGTGGTCGGAATAACTATAGCAGTGCAAATTCCGGATGGAATAATATATAAAAATTCCGAGGGAAAGGAAATTTTACCAAAGTTAATTCGTCTTACGGATTCCATCCTATACCATTTAAGAAAAAGCACGACTGAAGTAGCAAGCAGGGTGCTGCTGGCTGTGCTGTAAAACAGATATTCCATTCCATGCATGCCCGGACGTCCAATTCCCGTCGATAAGAAAAACTTGACGCTTAGACCGGTAATAATATAGAAAATAAAATAACCTATACAGAGCTGAATGAGCCTGCCGGTGCTGCCTTCATCTGTTCTCCACATAACATTCCCTTATATAATACTAAAAATACCCACTGACGTTAACGCATAATGATCAAAAATGCAACCGGTTAATTTAGACAGATAGATACGCGAAAAAAAAAGAGTTTAACCTTCTTTAATAATGCCGCCGGATAATATAAAGCCTGAAAAATTATCAATCTTGAAAAACCAAGCTTTATTTTTATTACTTTTATTCATATTTTTACACCCATGAAAACAATAGACATATCAATTGACAAAAGCCGGCACATCAAGGTTAAAAAGGGACTAACAATAAAAGACATCTTGAAAAAGTACAACTGTGGCGCGCCCTATCTTGAATATCTGGCAATTAAAAACAATACGTTTGCATCATTAAACGAAACGGTTAATGAGAATGCCGGCATCGGAACGATCCAGAACTTCTACGACTCTTCACGCAGAGCCTATGAAAACACCGCAATCTGTATTCTTCAACATACCGTTGAAAAAAATCTACCCGGAAGAAAATTATATGTTCTTCATAGTATGTGCGACGGCGTTTACTGCAAACTTGACGGTCAAAAAACACTCAGTGACAGCGCTTTTGAAAAAATTAAATCGGGCTTTAAAGAAACCGTAAGCGCCAATATCCCAATACTTCCCGAGCTATACACAAGAGGTGAAGCACAATCGTATTTTCAGAAAATTGGGAGATGCGATACAACCGAGCTCATTAAACACTGTTCACTAAACTACGTCATGCTTTATACAATAAACGGGCAGCGATACTGGCTGCCAAGCCCGCCTGCCCCGGAAACAGGTTTGATCAAAACATATATCATTATAAAGTACAAAAACGGATTTGTTTTTCGCTGTCCCGTGGAAAACGATCCTTTTTCAATGGAGCCTTTTTATAATCAAGAACGTTTATATGAGATTTTTAACGAAGCGGAGCAATGGGGCGATATTCTGGAGCTTACTAACATTAGCCAATTAAACGATTTGGTAACCGGCAACAATATTTCTGAAATGGTTAAAATTTCCGAAGCATTGCATGAGAAGAAAATTGCCGCCATTGCGGATACTATTGAAAAATCACATAACAAAAAACGATTGATTTTTGTCTCAGGCCCCTCTTCGTCCGGCAAGACAACTTTCATGAAAAGGCTTTATATTCAGCTTCGAGTTCTGGGACACCGGGTTATTAATTTATCTCTTGATAATTATTTCAAAGACAGAGACGAGATCGTCCGCGAGCAGGGAAATAATATAAATTTCGAGGTGCTGAACGCATTAGATTTGAAACTACTGAACACACAATTAAACGATCTTCTTACAGGCAAACCTGTTGCCACGCCCGTCTATAATTTTATAACGGGTAAAAAAGAAATCGAAAAAAAATCAATTCAGGCATCGCCAAACACCTTTTTCATTATCGAAGGAATACACGGCATCAACCCGGGTCTAACGAAAGACATAAATGATGAATATAAGTTCAAAATTTATTTAAGCGCATTGACACATTTAAATTTTGATGATATCAACAGAATCCCGACGCACGACACCCGCTTGATACGCAGAATTGTCCGTGATTCTAAATATCGTGGATACACTGCCGCTCAGACGATTAATATGTGGAAAAAAGTCGTAGAAGGGGAAAAGAAATATATTTTTAAGTATCAGGGTGAAGCGGATATTATGTTCAATTCTTCTTTGCCCTACGAAATCGGTGTTTTAAAGCAAGCTGCCGAATTTGCATTAAAGGCGGTCGAAGAGGAAGACCCGAGCCATCCAGAATCAGAACGGCTTCTCCATTTTCTTTCATACTTCCTTCCCATCGATGATAAGGAAGTGCCTCCAACCTCTATTCTAAGAGAATTTGTTGGAGAAAGTTCGTTCAAATATCATTAAGAGCGGTTAAAAAGGAATCTCTTCATCCCCGGTTTTGTCGGTACTATTACTCTTGTCGGGAGCATCTTCACTTTTATTTTTTCCAACAAAAGCGCCAAGAGTTGTAATTTGATCAACCTGGATATCTGTTTTGTTACGTTTTTGTCCTTCTTTATCTTCCCACTGTCTGTTTTGAATGCGCCCTTCAACGTATACCAGCTGACCTTTCTTTAACCATTCTTTTGCAAATTCTGCCTGGGACCTCCACATCACAAGGTTGTGCCATTCGGTTTTTTCGTTGCGCTCACCATTTTTATCCTTGTAATATTCTGTGGTCGCCAGAGATACGTCGGCAACAGCATCTCCATTAGGTGTATAACGCACCTCGGGGTCTCGTCCCAAATGACCTACCAATATAACCTTGTTAACGCTTCCTTTGGGTCTGGCCATGGCTTATCCTCCTCATAAAAACTGTTAATAAATTCACCGCATTATTAAAAAAATAACGGTTGTCGGGTGTATTATACTAATAATTATCTTATTTGTCAATTTATTTTTTAATAACTATTATATTTTTCAAGCTATATTGCGTTTCTCACATTTTCCTGTATAGAAACCACTCTGGATGAAAATTGCTCATTGTCCGTTTTTTTCTCTTCAACACATTTGCATGCATGAACAACCGTTGAGTGATCGCGTCCACCGAAATATATTCCAATCGTTTTCAAAGATAGATTCGTATGTTCTCTGGCAAGATACATTGCTACCATCCGCGCTTCGGCAACTTCCTTTGTCCTCGATTTTCCTACCAGAGAATCCAGGTTAATGGAATAAGATGTGCCAACGATTTTTTGTATGTCTTCAATTGAGACGACGCCCTTTTTCTCAACAGCGCCGGTTTCTCTGAATACTTTTCGCGCCAGGTCTAAATCTATATCAACCTGCATTAGCGAGGAATATGCCAACATGCGTATAAGAAAACCTTCCAGCTCACGAATATTTGACTTTACGTTCTGGGCTATAAATTCTATAACATTATAGGGTAGATCCAGACCGTCAGAGGATGCTTTTTTATTTAAAATTGCAATTCGCGTCTCAAGGTCCGGCGGCTGAATGTCTACCGTCAAACTTGATTGGAAGCGGGACAACAATCTGTCTTGAAGACCTTTCAATTCCATCGGAGGACGATCGGTCGTCAGTACAATTTGCCTGTTGTGTTGATACAGATCATTGAAAATGTGAAAAAATTGTTCCTGGGTCTGCTCTTTGTTTTGAAAAAACTGGATGTCATCCAATAAAAGCATGTCCACGCGGCGGTAATATCTGGAGAAATCCGTTGTTTTATTTTTCTGAATGGCTGCGATAAAGTCTAGTGTAAACGTATCGCTTGATACATAAACAACTTTATTTGCATGTCCGGCCGATAATGCCTGATTTCCAATAGCCTGTAACAAGTGGGTCTTCCCTAGCCCTGTACCCCCATATAATACAAGTGGGTTAAATGGTGTCTTGCCAGGATTATTTGCCACTGCGATTGACGCTGCCTTTGCAAACTGATTGCTGTTTCCTTCAACGAAATTTTCAAAAACATAGTTCTCATTGATACGGGAACTGCGTTCGATCATACCTGACTGCGCGGACTTTAGATAGATGCTGGGGTTATAATTTTCAGGAATCGCTTCTACTGTTTTTTCTTTTTCCCCTGAAGGTGTATCCGTAAGCAAAACAGTGTATTTTATTGACAGTCCGTTCCCCGTCACTTCTCGCAGAGAACCCTGAATTGTCTCTTTATAATGGCTATCTAACCAATCATAGAAGAACTTGTTCGGGACTTGAAGAAAGAGAGAGCCGTCCGTAATAGAAATTGCTTTTATGGGCTGAAACCACGTGCTGTATGTCTGCGGCGGAACACGCCCTTTGATCAGTTGCAGACAGTTACCCCAGATATGCTGATAATCATTCGTAGAATACATATATATTGCTACACCTGTTCATTAGTTATCAACACTTCGCAACAATAAAAGGGCAGGCATCCCAAAAGTATGCCGCCACCGACGATGAGTCCGTCGAGAAAAACGAAACACCATCCAAAATACAAACACGAAAAAAAGACCAAACAGTCCTCATAAAAAGATGTTATCAACAATTTATCAACAACGGGTGGTCCGCACTCTATATAAAGTAATTATCCATCTTGCAATGTCAAGAAAAAGGTTGAAATATTTTTTAAAAACAAGGATCTGTTGATAATAATAAATTTTATTTTAAATTACGTAGCTTTTTAAAAGTGTTTGGTAATATAAAATGAAAGGAACACATGAAGCGTACATATCAGCCAAGCAACCGGAAGCGGAAAAACAAACACGGATTTAGAGAAAGAATGAGCAGTAATGGCGGCAAAAGAATCCTTGCAAAAAGACGCGCAAAAGGAAGAAGGGTTCTTTCCGCCTAATCTACCTAAAAGCGAAATTATATCTGAAAAAAAGAAACTTCTCGCGATTCTTAACCATAATCAAAAAATCCGTGTGAATTACCATTCGGTTATTATTGTTGCCACCCCACAAGAAAAGTGGGAAATGATGATTGTTTTGAAAAAACGCATCGGTAATGCTGTTAAAAGGAACTTAATAAAACGCATCATTCGTGAAACATACCGAAATACAAAGCCATTTGTAACCACACCGCATGGAATTATTTTTTCTGTGGCTAAAAATACAGGGCGCCTCAACATTAAGGAGTTTAAAGAATACTTAACCGCTATTCTAACAAAAAATGTCAAAGCTCATAAATAAACTTGCCGTTTTCATTATTAAGATATACCAGGCGGTTATATCGCCCCTGTTTCCGTCCTCTTGCCGTTTTTATCCCTCCTGTTCCAACTATGGCGTCATGGCGTATAAAAAGTTTGGTTTCTTAAAAGCGTCATTATTAACAATTAAGCGAGTTGGCAAATGTCATCCGTTTCATCCCGGCGGATATGATCCATTGCCAACATGTAAGGAAGATCATTATGGATAAAAAATCTATACTGGCATTTGTTTTAATTTTTCTGATTATTCTGGCAATGCCGTCCTATTTTAAACTTTTTAATAAAGCTCCGGACACACTACCGGAGAAAGAAATACAAATTGAACCTCGAAAAGAACCTGTCTCAACTATATCCGCAGATCGCCTCGCGATCCCCAAAACACAACATCCAAAATTTACCGAAGCGAGCAATGCGGAATACATTACGGTCGAAACGGATTTGTACACAGCCAGACTCTCTTCAATTGGCGGAGGAACACTAACCAGTTTTGTTTTAAAACAGTACGATATGTTTACAGAAAACGATACTACGCTCGTTGAACTCATAACCGATCACCATACAGCCCCGTTAATTGTAAAATATATTTCTATAGATGGCGATTCGGTAACATTAAAACAAAACTTCGTTGTTGACAAACTCCTTGCAAAAAACACAGACGGCAATACAATTTGGCTGTCGGGAGCCGATTCCGCCACAATTTCCTTCGCACTAACCGACAAAAATCAAATAAAGGTTGTTCAAAAAACTCTGGTTTTTCACGGCGACAAATATATAATTAATGTTGAAACCGATCTTCGCAATCTTCAGTATGATATGGCTACAAAATATTATAATCTTTCATGGGACGGCGGAATTGCCTATACCGAACCTAATATTGTTGATGAAGTAAGATATTCAAAAGCCTATGCCTACAGCGGTGGAGAAACCGAAGCCCTTGATGTAAAAATCAATAAGTCGGCAGAAACCCAGCTAAATGGGCAAACGAACTGGACCGCTATAAGAACAAAATATTTCGCGGCGTCTTTCATTCCTCAAAACAGTTGTTCCGGATACAAATTATCGGCAAAAGGAATACCAATATCCGGCAAGGATTATTATAAACAGTACTCTATGCAGATATCCCTGCCGGTGGAGGATATCGGACAAACAACGTTGTTTATCGGTCCCCTGGACTATACAACAGTTAAAAGCTTGGGTGCCGGCCTTGAAAATATAATGAGCCTGGGCAAAATTCTACGACCAATAAGCAAGGGCATTTTATGGACGTTTATTCACCTCAGAAAAATCATTCCCAACTATGGCTGGGTATTAATTGTTTTCTCATTTCTAATTAAAATTGTTCTTTATCCGCTTACCAACAAATCCATGCAGTCGATGAAAGAAATGCAAAAACTTCAGCCAAAAATAGAAGAGATTAAAATAAAATTTAAAAACGACCAGCAAAAAATTAGCGCTGCGCAAATGAAGCTCTATAAAGAACATGGCGTCAATCCCATGGGTGGCTGCCTGCCCCTGCTGTTTCAGATGCCGATTCTTATTGCTCTTTTTACTGTTTTTCGAACAACCATAGAGTTGCGACACGCTCCTTTTATTTGGTGGATCACCGACCTTTCGGCGCCGGACACCATATTCACTCTCCCTTTTACAATCCCAATATATGGAAAATACGTTAATGTTCTTCCGGTAATTATGGCGCTATCAACTGTTTTACAACAGAAACTCAGTGGCAGCTCCAGCACAAATCCACAACAAAAGATGATGATGTACATGATGCCGATTATGTTTTTCTTCATGTTCAATCAGTTCCCCTCCGGACTAAACCTGTATTACACTCTCTTTAATCTTCTTACGGTTGCCCAACAAAAACTTATTCCGGCCAAATCAAGACCGAAAAAAAAACGTCCTTCGACTATTGAAACTCTCCGCAAAATCCAGTCAAAAACCAGACGCAAATAGCACATGAAACATGAGCGTAGAAAACAAATCAACAATTGTCGCGCTGTCCACCCCTGGCGGGTTTGGCGGTATCGCCGTTGTCCGGCTTTCCGGAGATAAATCCCTGGAAATAATCCAGAACCTCTTTAAATCCAAACAGCAACTGAGACACCGACTTGCTGTTTTCGGCCGGCTTTATGACAAAAACGGTTATATCGACACTGCCATTGTCACATATTTTAAAGATCCGAATTCTTATACAGGCGAGGATCTGGTCGAAATAAGCTTACACGGCAGTCCGTTTTTATGTGACCTTATTATTACAGCATGTAAAAAAGAGGGCGCCTGCGGTGCCGCGCCGGGCGAATTTACACAGCGTGCGTTCCTCAACGGAAAAATGGATCTTAGCCAGGCAGAAGGTGTTGCTGACATAATCTACTCTGCTTCTCGTTCCGCACAGACCGCTTCAGCAAGCCTTTTAGAAGGACGGGTTGGAAAAATAATATCAAAGATAAAATCTGCGCTTGTTGATATAGTTTCCGTGCTCGAGCTGGAGCTCGATTTCCAAGAAGAAGAAATTCAGATTACTCCCAAAGATGAAATCGTTAAACAAATTAACAGTGTTTCGGCAAAAATAGAGACTCTGATAAATTCATATGATTATGGTAAAATCATCCGAGAGGGAGTTGTCTGTCCAATTATCGGCCCGCCAAATAGCGGAAAATCAAGTCTTTTCAACGCCTTTTTAAAAGAAGAACGTGTTATTGTGTCTCCTTCGCCGGGAACAACCCGAGATTTTATCGAAGAGTCGATCCGGGCTAGCGATTATCAATTCCGATTAATTGACACCGCGGGAATTCGCGACACCAACGATGCTGTTGAGTCTGCCGGAGTTTCAAAATCCAAAGATCTTATAGATAAAGGAAATATCATCCTTTATGTTTTAGATGTTTCCGATCTCAACGCCAACGTATTACCCTTACCGGATGAAATTTCCGAAAAAGTGATTTATATTCTGAATAAATCAGACCTGGCAACACCCCAAATAATTAATAAATTAAAAAAACAATTTGCCCGGCAACAACACTATTTTTGTTCTGCAAAGCATCTCACCGGTATTCATGAAATAACATCCGGAATGGTAAAAAAGATAGAGCGGCTTCGTAACGAAAGCGAACCTGTCTTTATTACACGGCTTCGACATAAAGAAGCTCTCGCGTTGGCACAAAACGGCCTGTTAAAATCTATCGATAGCATTAATGCCGATAATCCGTCCGAAATTGTTGTAATTGACCTGCGCGAAGCTCTTGATCACTTAGACGCCATCCTGGGAAAAACAACAAATGAGGATATTCTTAACAATATTTTTAGTCACTTTTGCATTGGTAAATAGGGTTTCACGTGAAACATACTTTTGAGAACATAGTGGTTGGCGGCGGACATGCCGGCGTGGAAGCATCGCTGGCTTCTGCAAGAATGGGCATAAGCACCTTGTTGATAACCATGGAAATATCTGCCGTAGCTAGAATGTCGTGCAACCCGGCTATCGGTGGGCTTGCAAAGG
>Ga0265594_1000574_pt1 | contig 30109 bp, 25 predicted proteins | sample saktaG_11_FD_190147 | JGI IMG/M metagenome (GOLD analysis project Ga0265594, IMG submission 190147) | Saline water microbial communities from Sakinaw Lake, British Columbia, Canada - sak_2011_5_24_80m | ecosystem: Environmental > Aquatic > Non-marine Saline and Alkaline > Saline ... | reverse complement strand
AAACCAAGGGGGACAAGCAGTTGTTCCACCTGTGTAAAAAGGGCCAGGCATCTTTCCTCATCTGACACCTGTGCCCAGATAACGCGAGGATTTCTCTTCGAATTGGCAGAAATTGGCCCGATACGAATCTCAAAGGAAGTCATTGATATCTTTTTCAGAACAGTGGCAATGACTTTTATCCGTTCCTCAGAAACTTCCCCTAAAAATTTGAGTGTGATGTGCATCAGCAAAGGTGCGACATCTTTTATCTCTGCATCACTCTGGTGCAGTACCTCTCCCGCATGTGCTATGCTCTGTTGTATCATCTGTGGAAGGGGTAGTGCAATAAATGTCCGAACCATGTTTATTTCTCCAGTCACCGACCGAAACGCTGCTATGAAAAAGCTGCATTGTATCTATACCTCAAGCATCTTGAATGATGTGATATGTCACTTCCTGTATCTTCTCCCCCTGGGACAGACATTGTAGAAACCAAATGAAAAGAATCAATGTATAAGATTATGACTAACTGTTACAGGATAAGGTGTGGTTATCATGAGTGATGGGTCTGATGTAATTGTGTATACACTGGAATTTTGTCCCAGGTGTGAGATTCTTAAAGAGTATCTTCGCGGCCGAAATATAGCATTCAGAGTGGAAGATCTGAGTTCTGCTGAGTCAATGACAGAGCTTAGAATAAACGGGGTCTTTGTCAAAGAAGCGCCGGTTCTTCAGAAGGGAAGAACATTTCTTACATCAGAAGATCTGTTTTCAGGCGATACGGTGATAGATGAAAAAATGCAGGGGCTGGAATAAAGGGGCTGCATTGTGGTACTAAAATCGCGCCAGACAACACTTGATGGCCTTGCTATACCTACGATGCCCTCTGTCAGGACGTCAGAGGGACATATCCTTGAGTGGGATGCAGACCTGATAGTCAGACAGATACTGACTGAAACTCAGCTTGTTGAGACATTTTACGGGGCTACCGGTGCAGATAGCACAATTGCACATGAGATTGCAACTCTTGTTGAGGAGCGAATCCGGCGCTTGTCGTTAAAGACATTATCAGGACCGCTTATCCGTGAAATTGCCAATATTATCCTTCTTGAAAAAGGACTCATTCAATATCGTAATGTCTGTACAAGGGTTGGAACTCCGGTGTATGATGCACATCAGATAGATGTGGGACAGGGATTTGAAGCAAAAGACAATGCAAATCTGCAGGACAATGCTGAGACATCGCATAAGAAGAAAGCGGATAAAATTAGCAAGGAACAGTATCTGCTTCAGCTTCCGCCTCATCTTGCGGATCTGCACCTGTGTGGTGATATTCATATCCATGATCTTGAATATTTTGGGACTCGCCCATTTTGTCAGGACTGGGATTTGCGATATTTCTTTTATTATGGTCTGATGCCAGACGGTAATGGTACCAAAGCGTCAGTTGCAGGACCTGCCAAACGCGCAGAGGTTGCAATTCTCCATGCTGTCAAGGCACTTGGAAGTGCCCAGACCAATTTTGCCGGTGGACAGGGATATTATAACTTTCTTACCTTCCTTGCACCCTTTTTTGAGGGTTGGCATTATGAGGATATCATCCAGATGATGCAGATGTTTGTGTATGAGATGACCCAGATGATGGTAGCACGAGGTGGTCAGCTCGTCTTTTCCTCAGTTCAGCTCTCACCCGGAGTCCCAACCCTCTGGCGTGATAAACCCTGTGTCTATCGTGGCCGGGTCTGGGATGGGAAACGTGCACCCTTGAGAACCTATGGAGAATTTGAGCGTGAAGTCAGGCTCCTCTTTAAAGCTATGATGGAGGTGATGCTACAAGGAGATTACTGGGGCAAGCCCTTTAACTTTCCTAAACCTGAAATCAGTATCGAACCTGATTTCATGCATGAGGATGAAGCGTATAATACGGCACATCCGGAACTTCCCACTTATAATGATCTCTATCTTCTCACCTTTGAGCTTGCTTCAAAGTTTGGCACTCCCTATTATGATAACCAGTTGCCCGCCTACCGGGGAGCTGGTCAGGGGATATCCTGTTATCAGTGCTGTGCATATCAGTTTTCAACGCTGGCAGATGAAGATGATCTCTTTGATAAAAAGCTCTTTTTTGAAGATGGTCTGCACTTTTCCATGGGATCATGGGGGGTCGTCTCTCTTAACTGTCCCCGGGCTGGATACCGGGCAGAAGGGGATTTAAACCGCCTCTTTGCGGAACTAAAATCGCTTATGGATGGTGCTGTAGAGGTTTTTAAGATAAAACGCAGGTGGATGGAACTAATCAGGTCTACCGGACGGATGCCTTTTGCAATGCAGCGGCCAAAAGATCCTGAAAGTGGAGATCGGGGGACCATTGCCGTGGATCTGGAGGGGCTGGTATATACCATCGGTGTCGTAGGGTTAAACGAGCTTGTGGAACATATGACCGGGTCGCAGTTGCATGAATCAGATCAGGCACTTCGCCTCGCTGTCAGAACCATGACTGAGATGGAACTCTACGGAAAAGAACTCAGTAAGATGCATGGAATGACCATTGCATTAGCCAGGACACCTGCTGAGACAACTTGTCAGCGATTTGCGGTTTCTGATCTACTGAACCGATCGTATCGTGACCACGCAGTTAAGGTCATTAAGGGCAATATCACAAGCGGATTACAACAACTCGGGACAACACGAAATCTTCCGGTGTATTACACAAATGGTACTCATGTGGCACCAGGAGCTGACATTTCACTAGCCAGACGGGCAGAGATAGAACATATCTTCTTTCCCATTGTAGATGGTGGCAATATCTTTCATATCTGGCTTGGTGAAGCCAGGCCAGATCCACGTGGTCTCATGGAAATGGCAATGAAACTCTGCAAAAATACTCAGATCGGGTATTTTGCCTTCACTCGTGATCTGACCGTCTCACTGCATCAGTTCCAGGAATATAAGGGAGAAAAAAAGGGAATTCCTGCCTGGGTACCTGATGCATCAGCAAAAAGACAGACTGATAATGAATCGGCAGGTGAATCCCTGGCGTTCCCCTGATACCCTAAAAATATTCATGGATACCCAACTTTTTCATGGATTCATATCAGGCTTAACCGGTGAGAAACGAACCCGGGTATTTATCTGCCAGGTATGTTCCATGTGAAAAGCAAAAAATGATGACATCCTCATGGTTTCGTACTCATTCTCTTTCTCACATTGTCATGGGAATACTTCTGCTAATTTTTGTTGTATTCACCTTTGCTATATCGATTTATTCATACACCATTACGGCAGAGAGCCTTGATACCCAGTTTAAAGACAGGATGGATAATATTGAAAAAGAACTTGCTCGTTCTGCAGTTCTTGTAAATCTTGGGCTCAGACTCTATGATATTACTTACGATACCAGCTTAAAAAATGCCTTTGTTCCATTTTTGGCTGCATATTCTACTAATGGAGATACCATTGAGAAGATAAACCTGTCAGAGCTTAAAAAAATGATGAGCCCTGACATCAGAGATACGATTGAACTGTACATCATCAATGCTGATGGCCGGATAATTGCAAGTACATATCAACAAGATATCGGACTTGAATTTTCAGAGTGGCCAGATGCCTATCAGCGCCTGACAGATGTCAGACTCGGTTCATCGTTTCAATCAGATCGGGTTGTGAAGGGTACCACTAATGAGGGGTCACTGAGGAAATTTGCCTACATGCCTACACCTGATCACCGGTATATTCTCGAACTGAGTCGAACCATTGATGAATTCAGTGAAGAGAGAAAACTGTTTTCATATATGCAGGTGGCACGTGTTCTTATTGAACAAAATCCGCAGATCATTTTTTTGCACCTTTATAACAGTGTCGCGAATCGTATAGGGAACGAATCAGAAACAGAACCATATAAACTAAATACGGCAGCTGTTGCAGAAGTGAATGCCGTTCTCGCTGATACGATCTCACGTGAAGTCATTGATGACGGGAATAAGACAATTATCCATTATATCTATCTTGACGTGGGTGAAACCGGTTCGGTCTCTGCATCGATGATGAACCTTGTGGCAGAGATCCAGTACTCAACAGAGGATATTAACAGGCAAAAACTCCTGATTCTTCTATCTCATCTCTTTTATGCATTCTTTATGATGGCCCTGGCGATTATTACGGCATATCTCCTCTCCCGTGTTATCACCCTGCCTATTCAGCACCTTGTCAGTGATGTAAACAGGATAGCAGATGGAAATCTGGATAATACCATCAGGGTTGACTGGGGATCAGAATTCGCGGTATTACAGACGAGTCTCAATAAGATGGTTAGTAGCATTTTAGAGCATGAAAACAGACAGACGTATTTAAAAGAGGTCATTTCACAACTCAGATCAGTGATTGAGTATCTTCCTGTTCCAACAATGATACTTACCAAAAAATCCATAATAATCGGATGGAACAGGGCGATGGAGGAATTTACCGGAATCTCTCAGAAAGACTGTATTGGACAGACTGATAACTTATATCGTGCAGTGTTTTATGAGAACGCCTCCCCGCTTATCATTGACTATCTTATCGATCCGACTCTCAAACGGGTCCCTGATAAGACGATCCACCAGTCAGGTATGCTCATCTATCAGGATGCTTTTTTTCCACATGTAAAAAATAAAGAAGGAGCCTACCTTAGGCTCATTTCGGCACCCCTTCTTGATAAAAATGGTATCCTGAAAGGTGCGATTCTGACAATTGAGGATCAGACTGATAGTAAGAACCGGGAGAATGATATCAAAGAGAAGAACAAAAAATTGCACCTGCTCTCTTCAATCACAAGGCATGATATCCTAAACCAGGTCACCCGGATTATAATGGTCCTTGAAGAAATTCAGGATTTTTCTGTTGTTCTTGCAGATCAGGAATTACGTGAATATATTGATGTAATCGATGAATCAATCCGGGTTATTCATGATCTTATCCTATTTACCCGTCAGTATCAGGAGATAGGGGTTATGGAACCGTTCTGGCAGGATATTGAGAAGGTTATCGAGTCTGTTATATCCTGTATTGATACCGGAACCATTACGATACACAATACAATATCCGGACTCATGATTCTTGCTGACCCGCTCTTTAAACAGGTAATCTATAATTTGATCGAAAATGCAGTCAGACATGGGCAGGTTGTAACAACAATTACGTTTTCTGCGGTACAAGAAGGGGATTTGATAGTAATCATCTGTGAGGATGACGGGATTGGAATTGAATCAGAGGATAAAGAAAGAATTTTTGAACAGGGATATGGGAAAAATACCGGCCTTGGAATGTACCTCATTACTGAAGTTCTCTCTATTACCGGGATCTCAATTCGTGAGACCGGAATATATCAGAAAGGAGCCCGGTTTGAGATGGTTATAAAGAAGGGGCAGTTCAGGATGGGCAGGACAGAATCATTGGATTTTGTATAACAGCCATCCGGTTTATAAGCAGGGATTAAGTATATAAAATCTGGAGGCTACTCTATCGATATGCGTCCTGGCATCATTATACTCGGTATTGTGTTGCTGATGATTGGAATCTTTCTTCTCGCGTTCACGGTAGAGGCAGGAGAGATGATGTATGGGATTATGTATCTGGCAGGGGTTACATCTGTTTCTTCATTTTCCCCTGGTGAGATGTGTTCTCTTTTATTCAGAATCATTGCTTTTAGTTCTTTCATTATCGGGCTGGTCTGCCTGCTATTTGGCATTTTATCTGAACCAAGGGCACATTCATCAATCTAACATTTTCATTCCATCTGATCTGCCAGGTATCGTGCAATCCATATAAGGCCATCTGCTGATGGGTGAACCTCAATACAGTCTGAAAGGTCTTTTAGGGTCACTTTTTCATTCATCAGGAGTGCAAAATAAGCTGCAACCGCTCCAGCACCAAAAGATGCCTCATATATTCTGCATATCTGGTTTTTTTCATCGATCTCCATCAATGCTTTTCCGGTTTTCCTAGACGGAACTGACCAGAACGTCCCTGGACCGGCAGGGGTCGGGATGGTTACTGCACGTGATCGTTCTCCCGGGACCGACACAAACCCATGTTCATGTCTGAGCCGAATCACCTGGGGAATGGCAGGCGGGATAGTTCCAATATCCCGACCAAGTATTGCATCTGCTGCAATGATTCCCTGACGTCTGGCTACCGGTGTCAGGTACGGTGGTCCGGTCACATCACCTGCAGCATAGATGCCTGAAACACCAGTCTGCATGGATTCATCAACTGCAATTGCACCGGTATTGTCAAGGGGTATCCCGGATATCATACTGGTATTTGGAATGAGTCCTGTTGCGAGGAGCACGCACCGGGTAGAGATAACCTCTTCTCTTCCATCTCTGACAATCCTGATGCCGGTTACCGATTTTTCACCAAGAATCCCTGTAACCTCAGTACCTTCCATAATTATGACATGCTCAAGGTCTTTTTTGATTTCTTCTCGTTCTTCTTCAGGCATTTTTCGTAACAGGACACTCCGTGCAACCATGACAACCTGTGCACCAAGTTCATTCAAAGCATACGCATACTCTGCAGCTATGACACCACTGCCAATTATCGTAATATGGTCAGGCAGATAGTTCATAGTTGTGATAGTGTGTGGTGTATACACTCCTGATATATCAGTTCCGGGAATCGGAGGGACAGAGGGAACCGATCCAGTTGCGATAATCACTGCTTCAGCCTTAATCTCTTTTTCATCAATAAAAACCTGGTTCCCATCCACAGAGGCTGATCCGCAGAGTACCTTAACGCCTGCATTCTTTGTCTCTGTATCCAGAATGTTTGCTATAAGTGCCTGTATTTCCTGCATGCGTGAGGAAAGCGCTGTATATGAGACCTTAGGTACCTGATCAATAACACCAAGGGAAGCGAGTTCCTGCATTCGGGAGATGCTGGTTGCAACATCATTGTGGGCATTGATGACCATACATCCATGATGAAGACACTGTCCGCCAAGACCTGATCTGCGATGGTCAACAAGAGTCACCTCTCTGCCGGCAGCTGCTAGTCGCATCGATGCCATACGGCCGGCCGGCCCTCCACCTATCACAACTATCATATAGAGTAGTATTCGCACCAGATGCGCTAAAAGGATCTGGTATATGCTATACCAGAAATCCTTGGAAAAGTCGAAGTGATATAGATTATGTAAAAAAAGAAAATCAATTCTATTCCGAATCTGTAAATTTTTCTAAAGATTATCAGGCCTTGATATATCAAATGGTAGCAATAGTTGCCAGATCAGTAGTAGTTGTGGTCAGGATCACAACACTGACTAAAACATGTAGGATCGCAACGACCATAAGGATCACCTGGAATCAGACACCATTGGCAGCATTGAGGTTTACATTCACACTCACATATATTATCAGGTGCTCCCGGGTTATACTCAAGATATACCCCGGTCATTAAAATCGTTCCGTTCATGTCTGTACTAAAGTCCTGCTTTTCTTCCATAAAATTGGTAAGGACCGTTCCTTCATAAAACTCAAGTGGTTGCACCTCAAGTGTTAACACCCTGGAATCTGCAGAATAATGCGGATTTGAGACCTGAACGATAGACACTGTCTCCCCACCTGGCCCGCTTTGAATCACAGCCGCATTCAATGATCCGTTGATGTCCGTAATGATAGTACCAATGGGCATGATAAAACTGTTATCAAGGAGATAAACTCCATACGGTACCATATTCTCGATGGTCAGAATTATCATACCGTCTTCTCCCTCTGCAACAGAACTATCAGATCCCTGTAGATAGACCTGATGTCCCAAAGCCTCATCAGCCATGCATACTTCCGGAAAGAGAAGCAGGGTCATGATTACACATACAATTCTTACACATGCCTTCAATTTCATACTTTTTTATTTCTCACTTGAGTTTACATATTATTTTATTTATGCATGTAAACAGGGTCCTGGATTATAAAACAAAAAGATCCCAATTATCAAATGACCCCTGACCGCTCTTAAAAAATGAATGATACAAATCACCAGAAAAATGATGTGATGTTAGGTACGTGATGTAGTCAGCAACTCAAACCGTTCGCCCCGAAAAACCCAGTGATCCAGGGCCGGGCTGACTGCATGATTTTATTAAATACCTTTGGCCCGGATACTCCATAGTAGTGGATAACACTCAGTCCTTTTTGAATGGATGACGCATATATAGCCCCATTCTCTGAACCACGTCTCATCGCCTCAGCGACTACCATCATGGAATCATATTCATATCTGGCAACACTTTTTGCTGGTTCGAGACTATATCGCTCCTGATACGCCGCTACAAACGGTTCGGTATGACTCCCTGGCACCAGATTCGAAAGGGCCGAGATAGTACATACAGAAAATTGTGAGAGACTGTCAGCTGCGTTCTGCTCAAGGGGTGTCCATAAACGTGGCCTCTGTCAGTATCACCTGACCCCTGAATCCCGTCTCGACAAGGTTCATAAGTATCATATCTGACTGGTATTATACACTGCAGAGCGAGTAGCAATTCTCTATATGGATGATGATTACGGAAGATCCCTGTTAGACCATATTGAGGACAGCCCTGATACAAGAGCGGTAACCATCACTACAACTGAGCCGATTGCATCCCCAAATGAGCGTTTTATCCAATACTGTTCACTTTGCATTTTTACCAGTCTATCCCATGATTGAATATGAATTGCGTTACAAAACGAGTATTTTACTTCAGAATCATCAAGTTCCCTGGCTCTGTCGATTTTTCAAGTGATATTACCAATCATGTTTTCACTCTTTACATCGATGTTTCCAGTTGAAACGACATTCGTTTGATGATTGAAATGATGTAACCGCAGAGGACGCAGAGGGCGCAGAGACTGTTTCAGCCTCAATAATTATTCATTCGATTGAAATGATGTAATCCCGGAGGGGAGTGGGGTTCACAGAGTATCTGACACCGGGTTCCCCGCTCTGCGTTTCTCTGCGGTTGGAATTCTAAAATAATATAGATCATTGTTAATATAAAAGTTAGAATGCCATGTAATTACATCCTGCCTGAACGTGATGATATGGTATCACTTGTTTTTTAGACAGAGCCGTTCCTTACAAATCAAGAGTAAAACCGGGAGAGGTTTCATAACGTCTTTATCAATTTACCTGACTTTGATTACCGTAAACTTCACTTCCAAAAAACCGGACATTGATTTTCGAATTCGCATAATTCTCCATCTGACAACTGTTTTTATGAGATCATCAACTCTCACAGGTTGTGTGTTGAGTACAGTGAATCTGGTTGGGGTTCGTCCTTTGTTGCTTTTTTTTTGGGGGATACCATATTCCGGGGAAGTGGTGTATATGTGTTCATCTGAACTAATGTCTGCTACATAGAACAGATTCAAAGTTTCAATTTTGGTGAGTAACCAGGGATGATTCCCATAAAAACCATCCATCCAGATGTGGGTAAACCGAATCTTTGAGTGAACTGCCTGAACTATCATATCATATGCCACTCAGCTTTCGTTCGAAATACTAGTTCATTATCCGGGATACCGGCGGCTTTACACCGTTGTGGATCAGAAGCCCCGGATTCTTGTTGATAGAGACGAAAATCAAGTAAAAGCCGGAATCCCTGTTTTGCATAAGCCAGAAAAACTCCGACCTGGCAGTTTTCAACCTTTCCCCAATTCCCACAATATTGACGCTTGACTGCAACAGAATTTCCACCTGTTTTTGGATTGCCACATTCATCTATGATGATTGCTCCTTTTTTCCCGATTGATCTCCACCATACATTCTGGATCCATTTTAATAGAAGACGATGATTCCAGGGAGATTGTGAAATAAAATGGCTAAAAACCTGGTTATTTACTTCACTGCACATGTCAGAAATAGCAGTTAAATGACATCTATCAGGGCAAGTAATAACTCCTTTTACATATTCCAGCGTTTTTTCCCAGCGATTATGAGTAACTGTAGAGAAACAAGATTTGAGGGATGCTTGCTCAAAAAACGCATAAATGAGACATATATGCGTTTCTATTGCATTTTTACGTGCAATTGTATCATCTGTTATGCTAGAATTAGCACATAATAATATATACTAATTTATTATATAAAGATCTACCGATTTATCTTTAATGCCATCGGTTTCGAACATGACATTTTAGAGGTATTTCGGAGTATTTTTATCATAAAAAGTGATATCAGTCGTTAGATGGTGCACAGCACTATATGCTCAAAAAAAGATGAAATAAACAGGTTAGTATGAACCAGACTGTTCATCAGGTGTCATAATCGTCTCTGATTTCTCATCAGATCTGACAACGATGACGTCAATGACTCCGTTTTTTATTTCATACGAACTCGCTGCAACGTCAGCAGTCCACGCAAGGTCAACGGTTGCAACTGATTGGCCAATAGTGATAGTAACCTGTTGTGGCGTTACGCTGACATCAGGATGTTCACTATTGGTGACTGGTAGGGGAGCAGTTATGTAAATCCGGCTGGAGTCAGACATCATTTCATAAGGAATCTGTAATGACTGTTCCATGGGAGCTTCTGCTGATTTTCCTGAGTTGAAAACCCCATGCCCGGTGAAAATGGCACACCCAATAATATGGGGAGCTCTCTTCTCTTTTGATTCCTCGAATCCCGGTTCCTCAAAGTGCGATATCTGCTCAAGTAGTAATGCGAGATTTTTGAGCAGATCATCATAGGGGTTATTCTGCATATGAGCCTCTAATTTGATAGGTTGTTCCTGTTTTATCTACGATTCCGTGTTCTGTTAAAGAACTGAGAGCCTCTTTGACCTGTTTTGGATCAGCTCCGGTAGTACTTGCCAGAGTTTCAGCATTCTGCGGACCATACACGAGTGAGATGGCAACCATTATCATGAGGTCCTCCCCACCCATTTCTGCTCCGACTCGTGCAACCTGTCCGATTTGATTATCAATCTCCTGATCCAAATGTAAAACGCGCCGTTCCAGATCTTCCCTGAGTGTGGCAAGATCCCGTAGGCGCAGCAGAAGATCATGGAGAACCTGGCTCTCAATCTGTCGTACCGGAACAATTGCCTGTTCCAGTCTTCTAAGATCAACGCTGATAGTGATATCATTTGAGAGGTAGTAATACTTCCTCCTGTGTTTATCCAGCCTGAATCTGAGAATATCTGCATGTTCGAGCATCTGAAGATGATCAATTACCGCTTTAGGACTGACTGTCAGCCTTTCAGATATCTCTGTTACGTAACAGGGTTTCAACCGAAGCAGATCGATAATACGTCTTCGGTTCCTGTTTCCCAGAAGATCCAGGAGCAGGGCAATATCTGCACGATCCAGATGCACTTACTTTACGTTAGGAAAAACTATATTAAATCCTTTCTGTTACACCCGGTAGTTAGGTGCCTCATCGGTGATGGTAATATCGTGAGGATGGCTTTCCTGATATCCGGCAGGACTGATGCGCACAAACCGGGTCTTCTCATGCATATCCCTGATAGTCTGCGAACCGGTATATCCCATTGCTGATTTAAGGCCTCCGACAAGCTGATAGATGACCTCTGATACGGATCCCACATAGGGAGTGACCCCTTCTACTCCTTCCGGCACAAACTTTGTTCTCCCCAACTCTTTCTTCTGGAAGTACCTGTCACTTGATACGCCACTGCTCATGGCTCCAAGTGAGCCCATTCCGCGGTACTGCTTATATTTTCTTCCTTTGATAGTCACCAGTTGTCCTGGTGCCTCATCTGTCCCTGCAAAGAGCTGTCCCATCATCACGGTATCTGCTCCTGCGGCTATCGCTTTTGCAATATCACCACTGTACCTGATGCCCCCGTCAGCAATGAGCGGAATCCCTACAGGACCAACAATGTCAGATACATTTGCGATTGCTGATATCTGTGGAACCCCGACACCGGCAACAATACGGGTGGTGCATATTGAACCAGGCCCGATTCCAACCTTCACTGCATCAACCACATCAATAAAGGCCTCTGCAGCAGCACCCGTTGCAATATTACCTGCGATAAGGTCACAACTAATGCTTCCTCTGATATCATGAATTGCACGAACTACATTCATGTTGTGTCCATGTGCACAGTCCACTACAACCGCATCAGCACCTGCTTGTTCAAGCTGACATGCACGATCATGATCAAAGGGGCCAACTGCTGCAGCGACCCGCAGATCTCCATCTGCATCACGGGAGGCATTGGGGTACTGTCGTTTCTCAAGGAGATCCTGCATCGAGATGATGCCAAGCAGACAGCCGTCTTCTCCAAGAACCGGCAATCGTTCTACTTTATTTTTGTACATCAAATCAAATGCATCATCCATAGAGATATCCTCATCAGCGGTGATGGGTTCTCTGGTCATCACCAAGGATATTGCATCATCCCCGCGTCTGGCTGCAATCGCCCGCAGATCACGCCTGCTCACAATGCCGATGACTTTTCCTGCATCGATAACTGGAACACCGCCAATTCCATGGACATTCATTAATCTGTCAACTTCAGCGACTGTTTCATCTGAAGTAACAGAGAAGACGTCACGTTCAATGAGTTCAGCCTCACGTTTTACCATCCTGACCTCATTCACTTCCTGTTCTGTTGACATATTCCGGTGTATCACACTGATGCCCCCGGCACGTGCAAGTGCTATAGCCATATATGATGTACTCACCGTATCCATGGCTGCACTTACAATCGGAAGTGCAAGAGGAATATTACGTGAAAATAGCGTATTCACATCAGCCTGATCCGGTTCTACTTCAGAAGCAGAGGGTTCAAGCAGGACATCATCGAATGTCAGTGAGAGAGGGACATCAAGTTTATTGGAGTACATACTAATGAACCATAGATACTGCTTTTGCGACAAGATCAGCTCTGATTACTGCAGTCCGGTCACCACCACAGACCATACCCCTGACACCGATGAGATCCGGATTGATACGTTTCAGTACCGGAAGATCCTCGAATATGAGAGAGCCTGCAAGAGCTGATTTAATGCTGTTCTCTTCATTTAACTGACAAAATGCTAATAATTCATTCTCTTTCATGAATTCAAATGTGCTCTTTCCATCTTTTAAACCAGTATCTATCATTGCATAATCTGCACCGGCATCTGCTGCTATCGGTGCCATATCCATTGGTGAAATGGTACCCAGACGATGGTAATCAGAATATGCAGCGATTACAACTGATTTTTCAGGATAAGAATCTTTGACTGATCTTACAACAGCTTCAATAACATCACGTGCTTTGTCAATGCCATCAAACATAAGGCCAATCTTGACATAATCTGCACCGGCAGCCGCTGCGCCCAGTGCAGCAAGAGCTGCTCCTCCTGGGAGATATCCATAATCACCTATGGCAGCACTTACCGGTTTTTGCACGAAATCTTTTACTGCACGGATAACCCAGGGAAAATTAGCCCCTAGTGAACCCTCTGCGGGTCTTTTGACGTCAACAATGTCAGCAGCAAGAGATGCTTTTGCCTCCTCTAAACTGGCCGGGCTGACTAATAACTGCATACATTTTATGCACCTGATATCTAAATAGTGATTGCGTTTACACCATGGAACTAATCTTAGCATTGGATGTTAAAGAAAATCAGGTAGTTCACGGGAAAAGCGGAAACCGTGCGAGTTATTTCCCCCTTGACTGGGGTCTTGCATCAACGACAGAACCAGTAGCATATGTTAAAGAGATAAACCCGGAATATTTATATGTCGCAGACCTTGACCGGATAGAAGGAACAGGGGATCATGATGAGCTGATACAGTCCTGTGCAAGACTTGTTATGAGACTCTATTGTGACCGGGGTTCACAGAACCCGAATGATATCCTGGATGATCCTGCTATTATTCCGGTATTTGGGACTGAAACAATAAGTGAAGATATACACTCACTCACATCTGGATTTTTAAGTGTAGATATAAAAGAAGGTCTGGTTATCCCTTCCGGGAGAAATCCGTCAGAAATACTTGCACTGGCAGACGACAGTCTCCTTGATGGGTGCATCATCCTTGATATTACTGGTGTTGGCACAAAAAACGGGTTAAATCCTGAGAAACTGACACAATACAGAGACGCGTATTGTGGCACGCTCTTCTATGGCGGTGGGGTGCGTGATGAACAGGATCTGGATCAGTTGTATGACTGTGGATATGACGGGGCTATTGTGGCTACTGCAGTTCATACAAAGACCATTCCGCTTGAGGCTATCAGGAGAGGCAGATGGTCCTGATCTCAATTGAGGGTATTGATGGTTCAGGAAAAAGCAGTCTGCATACCGCACTGGGAATTGAAGTATCTTCTCTTAATCCGGTTATGACACGCGAACCGGGAGCAACCTGGGTAGGGGATCAGGTCAGACGTGCGGTAGCAGAGCATCTGGATCCACTTACCGAAGCGCTCCTGTTTGTGGCTGACCATGCTGCTCATCTTGCAACAGTTGTCAGGCCTGCACTCAGACGCGGGCAGCTTGTCATTGCAGACCGGTATATTGATTCGAGATTCGCATATCAGGGAGTGAGTATGAGATCGGTACTTGATAACCCGGCAGACTGGCTCACAGCAGTCCATGCAGGATGGACCATTCTGCCAGATATGACTCTGCTTTTAATTATACCACCAGATATTGCTCTCGCCAGGATAGCAGAAAGAGCAGGACGGGAACATTTTGAAGAACGCGATTTTCTTACTGCAGTGCAGGAACTGTACCTCAAACGGGCAGAACAGGATCCAGGCAGATTCGTCCTCATAGATGCTACAAAAGATCCCGATGAAATTCTATTTTTTGCAGCAGAAAGCATCAGAGAACGGTTTTTTAGCATATAGTAGATTACGATAATCCTGCATACAGGCGACATCCAGATATTCCGGTTAGAAGGTTGATATCTCTCTGTTTCAAAGAGAGCACGCATTTTCTATCTTCCTCTTTTTTGTTTTCGATGGATCCTCTGTAATCACTGATATCAGTGGCAGAATGAGTGATTGTTGTTTCTGTTTGGAATTTTTGGTATTTGGTACTATTATGATCAAGATGGATACAGCGCATGAATTGGCATAAAAATCCGGCACTGGAAAACCTATCAATAAGAAACGCATCTAACCTGGACATTTTCAGCATCCGATGAAGCAGGATGAGATATGAAAAGTAACTTCGGATGAAAAGCAGGGTGTGAACCGGTAGTAGGTTCAGACTGCTGAATCAGTCTTGCGCGCGATGGTTACAATACAGTCATCGACCTCACGCACTTCTACTGCTTCTCCGGCCATCATATACTGAAATATCGGGGTACACGCATCCTGTGGGACTGGTATCTCTTCACCATCAACGATGACAACAGAGGGAAGAGCAGATTTCTCTCCGGGAGAGAGTGCCTCAATGGCTGCCATAAACCCTTTTGCCTTATTTCGAAGTTGCGGGCCGATAATGCCCATCTGAAAGGAAATTCCTGTAACGACCTGCTCAAGATTTGCTTCACCGGTACGATAGACAACATCTGCATTCAACGCCCTTGATGCGTCACCGTCATCATCGATCTCTGTTTTCGTATACACAGTAACCCGCCCGAGAGGTGCATTCAGTGCAAGCCCGTTGTCATGTTTATATCGGCGGACTTCTGATACCACTGATACGACCAGAGATCCCTTCTTTTCGCCTTCAGAATCTTCCGGAAGTTGTGTTATCCAGGGTTTTTTATGAACAGATCCGTTATCGAGATAGGAATAGACTTCTTCAGCAAAATATGGGGTTATAGGAGCTAGAATCCGACACAATGCATCCAGGATAATCCTGATGGTAACACAGGCACTTTCGCGTTTTGAACCCTCGCTGTACAGGCGCCCTTTAACCAGTTCAATATAATTGTCTGCAAGGACATCCCAGGTAAACTCACGAATACCTTTTAACGCCCGGTCAAACTGATATCCATCCATGGCAGTGGTAACCTCCTGTATCATACGGGAAAGGCAGGCAAGAACCCAGCGATCAACAAGAGCCGTTACCGGAGCTGACTCGTCATATGGGATTCTTTTAAGTTGTAACAGGGCAAATCGTGCCACATTCCACATCTTTGTCTGGAACCGTGAAGCTGCGACAACATCATTCCAGTTAAACTGGATATCTGAGCCAGTTGCCGCACCTGACGCAGCCCACTGACGGAGAGCATCTGCCCCGTACTGACTCAGGATCTCTTCAGGGACTGTAATGTTTCCCCGACTCTTGCTCATTTTAAATCCGTCTTCACCAAGTACCATTCCGTTTATCAGAATATTTTCCCAGGGTTTGTATCCGGTGAGTGATGCTGCCCTGAGAATTGAATAAAAGGCCCATGTCCGTATGATATCATGACCCTGAGGGCGTATCTGGGCAGGATAAAGTGGAGGAATTTTTTCTGTTCCATCCCATCCGGTGACGTTCATGACCGATATTGACGAGTCCATCCAGGTATCAAGAACGTCTGTCTCACCAGAAACATCGGTACTCCCACACTGTGGACACGGATGACGCGGTACATCAACGGTCGGGTCAACCGGGATCTCTGACTCTTTAGGAAGGAGTACTTTTCCACATGAGCTACAGAACCAGACCGGTATTGGCGTTGCAAAAATACGTTGACGTGAGATACACCAGTCCCATTCCATCTGCTCAACCCAGTTTTCCATTCTGAGAAGCATATGTGGAGGATACCAGTTCACCTCCTTAGCGGCTTTTAAAACTTCCTGTTGTGGGATCCTGACAAACCACTGATGCTCAGAGAGGATCTCAATAGGTGTTTTACATCGCCAGCAGGTCCCGACACGCTGGTCAAGGGGTTCCTGTCGCAATAATATACCTGTCTTGTCCATCTCTGCGAGGATTGCCTCCCGACATTCTGTTGTCGACATTCCAAAGAATGCACCGGCAAGATCTGTCATGTGACCGGTCTTGTCAATTGCCTTTCTGAGCGGGAGGTTATGAGTCTTCCACCAGATAACATCCTGTTTATCTCCAAATGTACAAATCATTACAGCTCCGGAACCAAATGCCGGATCCACAGCTTCATCAGATATCACCGGGACATCATGACCAAATATCGGGACTGTAAGATTGCTACCTTTTCGGCTGGTATATCGTGTATCATCAGGATGGACTGCAACAGCTACACAGGCTGCCAGAAGTTCAGGCCTGCTCGTGGCAATCTCCAGACCGTCAAAAGTAAAATAGTTCAGTTTTGTCTGACGTTCTTCATAACTAACCTCTGCAAAGGCAATTGCAGTCTCACACCTGGGACAGAAGTTTACCGGATGATCACTCTGGTAGATCTGCCCTGCATGATACATCCGAAGAAATGAACGCTGCGTCAGGCTGTAATATTCTGGCATCATCGTGATGTACTCATGCGACCAGTCAATCGAGAACCCCATTTTCCGCATTGTCTCGCGCATCTTCTCAATGTTTCCAAGAGTTAGAGAACGGCACATCTGACGAAATTCCTGACGGGGAAGATCATTTTTTGTTATACCATGGATCTCTTCGACCTTGACCTCTGTCGGAAGCCCGTGACAATCCCAGCCCTGGGGAAACATCACATTATATCCTGACATTCGCTTGTATCGAGCTAAAAAGTCGATATAACACCAGTTAAACGCATTGCCGATATGAAATTCTCCGGTTGGATACGGAGGAGGGGTATCGATAACAAACTGCGGAAGGTCTGATGACGGGTCAAAAAAATGGTCCTCATCTCTCCAGGTCTGCCGCCAGTGTTGTTCAACAGAAGCATATTCATAGCTCTTTGGGAGGTCCGGGGAAGCTGACATTGACTTATATATTGGTGAGAGCTGGTTAATGTATCTGACCAATACCTGGGGATACATTTAGCACAGATTCAGGAAAAAAGGATACAGATCCTAAAAGCTGATGCTGTTCTGACAATCAGAGAAGCCGGATTATTCGGTAAGGCCGAATACTGAGTCGTAATCAAAAAAATAAGAAATTATCCAAGTGAACAATACATTGGTTCAGGTGCACGGGGAGGAAGCCTGACCGTGTTCATACTGCCTGCTTTCCGACGGGCAGAACTCGCTTCTTCATCAAGCCCCAACGATGAGAGGGCATTTGCATATGACGACCATGCAGAAACTGAACCACCATTGATAGCGATTGATTTCTCAAGAGCATCACGCGCCTCTTCATACATCCCCTCACTCTCGAGAATTTTTCCATAATGTAACCATGCTGATGCATTATTACTGTCGAGAGATGTTGCTTTCTTAAATGCAGCAACAGCTTCCTCCTGCATCCCAGCTGCCTCAAGCGCTTGGCCATAACCTGACCAGGTGGAGGCAGTACTACCAGACATCCCGACCGCTTTTTTGAGTGTCTCTACTGCAGCACTATACTGTTTTGTTGCGAGAAGGGATTGACCATACTGTGTCCAGGTTGTCCCATCTCCCTGATCCATATCCAGGGCTTTTTGATATGCTGATGCAGCGTTTGCATACGATCCCAGTGAGTATAAAGAGTCAGCATAGCCTTTCCATGCCTTTGCATTACCACTATCCATGCCAATTGCGGTATCATAGGCATCTGCAGCTTCCTCCATGAATCCAAGCCGCGTAAGAGCGTCTCCACGGGCGGTATAATCAGCACTGGTAAAGATATCTATCTCATCTGACTCGGTGTAAATTGTATAGTCATCAGGATACCACTTTTCATCTGCTACTGAACCAGGCTTCTCGCTTAAGAGAGCCTTGATGTAATCAAATTCATACACAATATCTCCCCCTGGTATTGTCAGGGTCAGTTTTGGATAATAGATGGTTGCCTTTGTGTAGGTATGTGATGTTTGTGCCTGTTTAGATGTCTCTTTATCGCCAAACTCCCAGAGCGCACTCTTTACTGCTCCTGGGTCAGGGACTACAAATTGTACCGTAAGAGGTGCTACCCCTTCATGAGGTGTAAGATATGGCCAGGTCTCTGCCATACTGCAGACTGGAAGAAATGCTGTTAGAAGAATGAACAGAACAATGCAGGTTTGCCTGTTTCTGACTGATGAAATAGTCTCATGTATACAAATCATACTAGTGTCGTACACGTGGAAGAAGGCAGAATAAAGAGTTTCTCTCTTCTCTTGCCGGTTATTCGGATTTTAGGAATGACAAAAGAGTGGGATATCATTCCATTCTCTCTTAATGATAACTTCTGAGAGCCATTGTACTGCCTTTCTGACCGGTTTCGATACCCTCTCCCCTGGTTCACGTGATTGTATCTGTATCCCGATAATGATGATATTACTACACACTGGAGAGAGATAGGTGGTAAGAAACGAGAGTGAGGACTGGTGAGTGCCCCACCCGGCATCTTTGATATTATCCGGCTGTATCCGCCTGACCCTGCCGGGGACTAGGCCCATCTCTGCAGCATCGACAATGATAAGTATATCAGGTGCTGCCTTTCGAATTGGTCCGGTAAAATTTTCAGGTACTGTCCCTGCATGAATGACCTGCCAGGAATCTGATGATGCGGCAGAGACGAGATCTGCTACCATAAGACCTGCCCTGTCATCTGATGCCAGGGAATTTCCAACACCAAGGAGAATATCTGTCATTATATCAGCCTGTGGATACCAGGATTAGAAAAATATCTATTATGAAACTCTCTAATTCCATAATATAGAGAAAAATTTAACCTTTGTGGTGAGAAACAAAATGTACTATGGAGCTGGCTGAATCACTTGAGGATATGGTAACGATACCATATCCTCAACACCCTCATTGTGCAACCGTCCTGATTCTCGACACGTCTTCTTCGATGAACGGGACAAAGATACATGAATTAAATGAGGGGTTGCAGATATTTACCAGCGAACTGATGGCAGATGAACTGGCGAGAAAACGGGTCGATGTTGCTATCATCACATTTGGAAGTCAGGTCGATGTTGTACAGGAATTTACCGGTATTGGAGAGTTTACTCCGCCGATACTGATGGCACATGGATTCAGCCCGATGGGTCAGGCTATTTTAAAAGGGGTTGAACTGGTCAGAGAGCGTAAAGAAGAATACAGAAACCTGGGTATTGACTATTACCGCCCATGGATTTTTGTGATAACTGATGGTTATCCAACTGATATGAGGAGGGGAGATGAAATGTGGAATGAGGTCATTAATGCTGTTCATTCAGGTGAAGCTGATCAGAAGTTTCTCTTCTGGATGCTCGGGGTTGATCCGGCAGATATGCAGATACTCAAAGAAATTTCTCCAGGAAACCGCAACCCGTTAAAGCTGAAAGAGGCACGGTTTGCAGATATGTTTATCTGGCTCTCTAAAAGTCTGACAAAAATATCAGATTCTAGAATTGGTGATAGTATCATGCTAGAAAGTCCTATAGGCCCTGAAGGTTGGGGCATAATATCATTATAGTAACTTCTAAAAAGTTTTGAAATATTCACTATGAAATGAACGTTATTTTAAGCGTGGCTACCAATTTGCATACGGTTCTAATGAAAGCACATGTTCTGTTATGGTAACCATTGATTATGGAATCTCATTGTCCGATGCATAATCCGACGGATATCACCGGGCTCTTATGATAATTTAGGGTAATCATTATGATATGGCTGAAATGACCGACTCTGATAGGAATGGTTTTAAAGAAATACGGATCTATGGTGCCTGTGTTACCGGAGTTAGTCATATCAGAGACAAAGAAGGATGTGAGGATGCATGGAAAGCAGAATTAGTTACTGATTTGGGATCAAAACGAGCTGTTATAGCCATTTCTGATGGACTCGGATCTGCTAATGATGCAAAACAGGGATCTCAGATTGCCGTTACTGCTGCTATCGCATTTCTTACAAAAAACCCGGGAAAAGTCTTTGAAGCTGTCTGTTTTGCCAGACAGGAACTTGTTTTGTGTGCAGAGGACCTGGTTCTTGCTCTCCGGGATCTTGCCTGTACGCTGGTTGTTGCAGAACTGACACAAGAGAGCATTTCACTGGCACATATTGGAGATGGCGTTGTTATTGGCCAAGAATCTAAATCCGGTACCCTTCTTCTCTTATCAGGTCCGGGGCCTTCAGAGTATATTAATGAGGTAATCCCCCTCACTGCAGAGAATAGTATTGACCATATCAGATGCAGAGAAGAGAGTGGAATAAACATCTTTGTGATGGCTACAGACGGATGTCAAGGTGCCCTTTTTACTCGCAAAGATGGAGAAATATGTCCGTTTGAACCGTTTTTAAGGCCGCTTTTTACATACTTCACTCCCGATATTACAGAGGATATAGGTTCAGCAGCTCTGAACGGATTACTCAGTTCAGAAAAGATGAAGATGATATCAGATGATGATAAAACAATGGTACTTGTTACCCGGTTATAAGAACAGGTGAAGGTTCATCTCATGACGGGATTGTACGAATGGTACGTTTCTGCGGGTAATCATGAGCACCGGTGAGAATATAGTAAAGATGCAGCCGGTCCTCAGTCTGGATACTGATAAGTTTCTCTTTTTTCGTCAGGATGGTATACATCAATTAAGCGGCACAGTCCGGGTTATAAATGTAGGAAAGGGAATTCTCCTCGGATCTCTCATTTCCTCAGCCAACTGGATACAGATTGTGAGAACCAAAATAGAGACGCCATACCTGCATATTCTCACATTTTATCTGGCAGTTGATTTAGCACCAGTGGACACAACTGCACAGGGAACGATTACCATCACTACCAATGGGGGAACCAGAACTATCAGCATTGAACTGAAAAATCGAAGTTTTGATGTACCTTTACTTTCCCTCACACCAAGGCGTATCTTCCTGCGTGAGACCGATAGAGGGTCTGTTATCAAATCCTCTATAACCATTAGAAATACCCGGGGAGGTATGCTATCCGGCACCATCACCTCTCAAATGCCATGGATACAGCCCGTTAAGAAAACATTTCAGATATCGGATGCAGAAGAGATTCTACTTTATCTATCAGGTACAAAGGCACCAGACAGACCATTATGTAACGGATATATTGACATTGTATCAAATGGGGGACAAGACCGGATATTTGTCACCATCTCATTTGCAAAGAAGAAAGCAGGTGAGAAACCATGCCTCACCCTCTCTGATTCACGTCTCACCATACGGCAAGAGAAAAAAAATCAGTACCAGGATCGCATAATAACCATCAGGAATACCGGTACCGGAACCCTGACCGGCACTATCACTTCTACAGTCAGGTGGATATCTTATGAGCCGTCACAATTTTCGATACAGGATGCACAGAGGATTCGTATCAGAATTCGGCATGAAGAAGGCCACAGTATTTCATTATCAGGAACACTCACCATCAGGTCGAACGGCGGATCCGGGTATATCTCTATTACGGTATATCGTTCTGTATCATCACCGCATGTACGGCTCATCCACAGAAAAAACCGCAGAATACAGCTCTATGATGAGTTTGGAATAGCCGTCAGACTGACTGCAACCGGGAAGAGTGGGGGAGAGGGAGAAATATTTCTGATTGATGGAAAGGATACCATCTGTGCAAAAATTTTCCATCAGAACCGGAGAACAAGTGCATTATTTCAGAAGATAGAAGCTATGGTCAGTGAACCTCCCAGAGGAGACATCTATGAACACGTAACCTGGCCTGCGTCTCTGCTCTTTGATACGCCAAATGCTGGTTCTTTTGCAGGATTTGTAATGCAGCGAATTAATACAAATGAATTTTTTCCGTTACATAATTACTATGATCCAGAGGACCGGATTTCCCTGCCCTGCTCCCATGCTGCTGATAAACAGCGTCTGATGCTGTACAAAATAGCACAAGAGCTGGCTTTTATCACTGGTGAGATTCATGCAGCCGGTCACTGTATTGGCGATCTTCGCGAGACAAATATTTTTGCATCAGTATCAGGTTCCATCATTCTTATTGACTGCGATTCCTTTCAGATCCGGCACCGTAATACAAACAAAATATTCTACTCAAAGGTTGCAACCGGGGAGTATCTTCCTCCTGAACTGCTTGATATTGACTTTTCAAAGGGACTACAGGACCGATATTACGCTGATCTCTATGCCCTCTCAGTCCTTATCTTTAAATTAGTGATGGAGGGAGTGCATCCGTTCCAGGCAAAGGGAAAGATGCTCATATCAGCTCCGACAACGATTGATAAAGTCCGCATTGGATGTTTTTCGTTTGCTAAACCGAGGGCAGGGATCTCTCCTCCTGATTATGCGCCAGATTACCGGCTCATACCAGGACCTGTTGCCAACCTCTTCTCCCGATGCTTCATTGACGGATACCGTATTCCATCTCGCCGTCCTTCTGCTGAAGAATGGTGCCGTGTATTACAGACGGTATTGTATGGTATGAATAAGACCGGGTACACAACGTCTGAATTGAAGAGATCCAATCATCCCTTTCTCTCTACAAAACCGGGTAGTGAGAGTACAGGAATAACCAAAAAAGAGGAGAAAATCAGATTACCCGTCGCTGTCGCTGATGTGACTTTAGGTGACACCGGGCAGGAGAGATGCTATACAAGCACGCATGAGCCCATGATCCTGAGTAATAAACTATTTTCATCAGGGAATCACAGTCTGTATGAAATACAGGGGAATTCTCTTCTGGTTGCCACTATCTGGACTGCACTATCTGTACCAGAGAATATATGGGAGAAGATACAGGTAATGGTTAACAATCCCCCTCCTGATACCCTATTAGATGGAAAACTGGCATGGCCTATCTCCATGATCTACAAGGATCCGGGATGTACTATTCCCATCGGTTATACTACACATGCGATTAACCGGACCCGGTACTTTGAGATTCATACCTGTTATGATCCTGCAGATCGTATAGTCAGGTTTACGAAAGAATTTTCATTTCGACATCTCATTGCAACCGGTGCAAACCTTGCAGGTGTCATTGCGTCATTGCATGCCGGTGGTCACCGTACAGCCGGAGGTATGCATGTCCGGAGTCTGCTCGTCGCTGCTGACTGTTCTGTAAACCTCATTAATTGTGTTAATTTTCAGATAAAGGACCCTGCAACCGGAATCCTTCTGCCACCCGGACCTCTGCAGCCTGATATGACACCGCCTGAGTGGAGAGACACCAGGTATCAAGGGGACACCGATTATTATTCTGTCGATCTCTTTGCATTAGGAGTGCTTCTCTTTCGTCTGTTGATGGATGGAGTTCATCCATTTATGATCGCCCCTCTCAAAGGAGCTGAACCGCTGACACCAGCTGAACGGATACAAAAGGGGCTGTATCCCTATACTGAGAGGGATGACATCAGCCCACCACGCTTTGCTCCCCCGTACTCCCGGATTCCCCCTGTAATCAGGGATCTCTTTGATGCCTGCTTTTTAACAGGTCAGAATTATCAGAATCGTCCATCAGCCCTTCTCTGGCACACTACCCTTAATCAGGTTTTTCATGATATTATCCAGTGTAATGAAGAAAAAACGCACTGGTATATGCCAGATTCCGATTCCTTTCCCTTGTGCATACAGGAATCACCTGGGAATAATAGGGTGGCATCATCAAAAGAAGACACACTATCATGTAAAGAAGAAATACCGGTAGTATCTGAAGGTGACATGATTTTGACACCAATATATGAGACGAACCGGGCAGAAGATGTGATGCATCTTTATCATCAGGTATCTGCACTTTTACTTCATCTCACCGGTCTGCCAGTCTCACCTGAATTGCTCTTTCTACCGGCTCCGAAGGAACGAAAGATTCCCATAACGCCGGTGATATACTTTCCCGAATCACTTGCATTCTATTTTGAACAGATATCCGGAACTAGAAATACGTTGGCATATGCACCCATACAGTTCCGGATTATAAATTTAGATACTCACACTGATGAGAATGACTTGTTTGATTGCTGTGATACTCTTTCTGATCCAAAACCCAACCCGGAAAAATTATTGAAAAAGGCTCTCCATGAAGAGGAAGAGAGAGACAAAATGAGCATTGCTGCCCGATACAGACTGGATGCATCCACCCGGGAATATCATGAAGAAAGGAACAACCCTCTATATCACTCCACTATTCATTGCAGGCATGATGAAAAGCCGGGTGCGCAACTCTCCATTCTTCATCAAATCTCCTTGCCTCCTGTCTTCCCTCTTCAGATACAATATAAAAAGGCGGATCAAAAACGCATAGTTGAACTGATGCTGTGGCTCTGTAATGATAGAGAAATTCATGACACTGGTAAGGTACCCTTATTGGAAGATACAAGGACAAATAATGATTTTCTTTATGATTTGACACTTATAGATGAATTTTACTGGTATTGCTCACGGGAACGACAGAAAGGGATGATGCCCTTTGTTCAAATACACCAAGAAGATGAACACAGGATGCCTGATACAGAAAATGAACAGATTCCGATGACGACTATCCCTGTAATGGTAGTCCCTTTTTTGCAAGATGAAAGAGAAGAAGGAAAAACCGGAAACTGTGACTCTTCTTTATTTAAAACACCTTTACTCAAACGGGTGCAGGAACATATCAGAAATGCAGTAAAGAAGAAAGAATGGCTTTAGATGATATCCCATCGCAGGTAATCTATGGCTCTGTCTGAAAAACGAGTGATATTATACCATTATGTTCAGGCAGGAATGAATTACATGACATTCTGACTTTCATACCATATCATGGTAAGAATTCCAACCGCAGAGGAGGTTCTGTCTAAAAACCAAGTGATACCATATCATCATGTTTAGGCAGGATATAATTACGTGACATTCTGACTTTCATACCATATCATGGTAAGAATTCCAACTGCAGAGGACGCAAGAGACTGTTTCAACCTCAATATAATTTCCGATTGGACTGATGTAATACAAGAAGGGAATGCTCGTTTGCAGAATTTTAAAACCTGGGGTTCCCGCCTCTGCGTCCTCTGCGGTTAAATTATTTCAATTCTCAAACGAAAGTGATTCTAACATGACTATTTCATATCACTTGAAAAATCGACAGCGCCAATCTGTTGGTTTTTATACAATCTATAGCGACAGAGTTTTCTTTAATTGATGAAATGAAAATTGTCGTCAGACACATTTACAATCTTCAGATTCAGTATCTGAACCATAAATGCCATTATCATATGCACAAGCATTATCACATTAGGAATCCCAATGAGGATTATACCAATGAAGACAATTCTTTTTATTGATGATAATGAAGTGCTTCAATCAGTCTATAAGGATGCCTTTAAGCGGTTAGGATACCATACCATCCCTGCATATACAGGTGCCGCAGGTCTTAACTTACTTGAAGATATTATTCCGGATCTGGTATTGCTTGATATCATGATGGAACCCATGGATGGCTGGATGGTTCTTGAAAAGATCCGTAAAAACCAGGATACAAATACAGTCCCGATTATTGTTATGACTGCAAAATCTCTCCATCCTCTTGAGATTATCCAGTACGGTGAGATGATTGACGGGTATATTACCAAACCTCTTCAATTAAAAGATATCAAAGTACTTCTTGAGAAATTCTGGGATGAACAGGAGTCGGTCGAAAAAATTATAACTAATGCACGTTCACGGGGAATTTTGGATGAAACCCTTGCAGAATACAGGATACTCAGAAATCAGACACAGGTGATTGCAAAGATGCTTTCCTATATAGAAAATATGCTGGGAATATCAGGAAGAGAAGTAATTTGCGATGAGTTGTTGGATCCTGAACTAAATACTATACGAAATATGCTTGCAGAGAAGAATGAGAGATATCATATTATCCAACAGCAGGTCGAATAACCGGGTTTCACTTTTTCTGTTACAGATAATCAATATCATTCCTCGTTATAAACAGAACTTTTTTATTTCCAGGTGAGAGATATGCATTACCGAAAAAATTGCTTTTCTTTTGACATCTGCAACGGTAATTACACAGCCCAAAGTTCGTTTCAAAATGCGTAACCTGTATAATATATCCCTGTTTCTTTCTGTATTGTAAAAATTCACCCGCGTAATATCCAGAATTGGAAGATTCGCTATGATACTATGCACCTTAAAAGAAAAATTTCTAAAAAGATATACAAACCTGTATAAAAATCAGATGCGTCGACCGGGACTCGAACCCGGGTTTAGGCGTTGGCAACGCCTAGTGATGACCACTACACTATCGACGCAATACGAAGTGCTCCATAACATTGTCATTCATTGATTAAAAGAGTATCGATTATTGCACATTCTTCTTGACTGAAAACAGGATCATATAGATTTACCAGTGATCCTGATCGTACCTGTATAGTACAATGATTCCATTGATGATTGACTGTACCAACCGACAGGTAGTCATCTTTGGTGGAGGATCTGTTGGTGCCAGGAAAGCCACATTTTTTGCCGGAGAAGCAGAAGTTATTGTATACAGCAGAACATTTTCTGATGCTTTTAACGATATACCTGTCAGAAAGGAATGCACAATACTACAAAGCCTGAATGAGACAGACATAATTGGAATTATCAGGGATGTGTTTTTAGTTATTACCGCAACATCAGATACTGCACTTAACTCACGAATTATGAAACTCTGTAGAAAAATGGAGATACTGGTGAACAATGCTGATGGAGAAGAGGGTGATGTAATCATCCCTTCCCGTATAACCGGGAGAGAATATACCCTTGCTATCAGCACCGGCGGGAGCAGTCCGGCGGTTTCCCGGTTTATCAGAGAACGACTACAAGAGTATCTCCATGAGGAGCTTTCCTATATCGATTCCATGATTCAGCTCCAGAAACGACTCAGGAGACTGCTAAAAAGTACAATACCCAGTCAGGATATCAGAAGTCAGATAATCTGGCAGGCGCTCTGTGATACAGACGTGCAGAAAATGCTATGTGTGGATGAAGAGGCGGCATTTCTTCTCGTAAAGAGGCGATATATCGTATGAAACAGGATCTTTTTGCACCGCTTACCATTGCTGGTCTCTCCCATCATCACGGGAGCGTCTCTGATCTTGAGACATTCAGGTTCCCTGATGAAGAGGAATTTTTAAGAATTGCAAATATTCACATTCCTGGTGTGATGCTGCTTCAGACCTGTAACCGGGTTGAGGTCTATGCTGAGACAGACGCAGAATCACTCTCGCATTTTATGTGTACCACGGGCAGGACACAGTTTCAAATTTGGGAGAATTCAGAGGCACTTCTACATCTCCTCGAACTTGCAGCAGGCATAGATTCCATGATAATAGGGGAGGACCAGATCCTGGGCCAGATAAAAAAGATGCTGTTAACTGCAGAAACCATCGGGACTGCAAGTCCGCTTATGAGTCTCTGCATGAAGAAAGCAATTCATGTCGGTACAGACGTCAGAACGCAGACAAAGATAAACAAGGGAGCAGTTTCTGTCGGTTCTGCAGCAGTTTCACTCGCTGAAGATCAGATAGGTAGTCTGAAGGGCAAACACATCCTTGTTGTCGGGAGCGGAGAAATGGGCCTTTTAGTTGCCCAGGCACTGGCAGCAAAAGATTTATCTGCTATCTATGTTGCAAACCGGACATATGACCGGGCCTGTATACTCGCAAAAAAGATAGATGGCACTGCAGTCAGAATGGATGATCTGTACCCGTATATAACGCTCTCGGATGTAGTTATCTGTTGCACAGCAGCCCCGCATCCGGTTATTAAATATCAGGATCTTTCAGAGGCGATGCGGGGGCGGACCTGGCCTCTTGATGGTAGTATAAGGCCCCTTATCCTCATCGATATTGCCCAGCCACGTGATGTAGAGCCTGAGGTTACACAGATAGAAGGTGTCTGGCTCTTTTCCATGGATGATCTCAGAGAGGTCAATGAAAAGACGGCAGATAACAGAAGAAATGAGGCAGAACACGCAAAGCGATATGTCAGGGAAGAACTCAGCCGGTTTATTCGTCAGTATAACAGAAAAGCTGCTGATCAGACGCTTGCGACCTTACATTCCTGGGGAGACACCATCCGGATTAGGGAACGTGACCGTGCACTTGGGCGTCTGCATGATCCTGATGATCGCACGAAACAGATTGTCGACGATCTTTCCCGGTCGCTTGTTAAGAAATTATTTGCTGACGTGACCTATACTATCAAAGCTTTTGCAGAGGAGGGGAATCTTGACTCTGCGAAACACCTGGTACATGCGATAACAAACGGAGGAGGAGTATGTTCCCAGAACGACGAATGAGACGAATCAGAAGACGAGCGATACAGCCACTTGTCAGAGAGACCAGAATAACAAAAGAAGATCTCATTGCCCCGCTATTCATCGATGAGAATGCGAGAGAACCGATTCCAATTGCTTCAATGCCGGGTCAGTTCAGATATCCAATACAGTCAGTTGGAACCATAGCACAAAGGCTGCGGGATGTTGGTATCAGGGCAGTCATTCTCTTTGGTATCCCGGAAATAAAAGATGCAGAGGCGAGTGGAGCATATGCAGAAGAAGGAGTAATACAGCAGGCGGTCAGGGCTATCCGTGCAGTTGTTCCTGATATGGTCATCATTACCGATCTCTGTGCCTGTGAGTATACTGACCATGGTCACTGTGGTATCATCTTAAAAGAAGGTTCTGAAACTGAACCTGACAATGATGCCTCTCTTGAACTGATGCAGAAGATTGCAATTTCACAGGCGATGTCAGGGGCTGATATTGTTGCACCGTCCTGCATGCTTGACGGGATGGTTACCTCAATCAGAGATGCACTTGACCGGGCCGGGTTTTACGAGGTCTCCATCATGTCATATTCGACCAAATTTGCGAGTGCACTTTACGGCCCCTTTCGTGATGCCGCTGACTCTGGTTCTTTTTCTGGTGACCGGACAACATACCAGATGGATGTGGCAAACAAAAAAGAGGCATTTCTTGAGTCAGAACTGGATGCAACTGAGGGGGCAGATTTTCTGATGGTCAAACCCGGAGGCTGGTTTTTAGATATAGTCAGAGATATCACAGAGTTGGGTCTCCCGTTGGTGGTATATCAGGTATCCGGTGAATACTCCATGATTCGGGCTGCCGCTCAAAATGGCTGGCTGGATGAGAAAAAAACCGTTATAGAGAGCCTTATATGTATAAAACGGGCAGGTGCAAGTCTTATTATTACCTATTTTGCTGAAGATGTATGCAGATGGCTC
>Ga0265594_1000572_pt1 | contig 30183 bp, 31 predicted proteins | sample saktaG_11_FD_190147 | JGI IMG/M metagenome (GOLD analysis project Ga0265594, IMG submission 190147) | Saline water microbial communities from Sakinaw Lake, British Columbia, Canada - sak_2011_5_24_80m | ecosystem: Environmental > Aquatic > Non-marine Saline and Alkaline > Saline ... | reverse complement strand
TCGCTCGAGCCAGCTGCTTGTTATCTTGGACTCGAACCACATACTCAGGATTCATTGTTCCCACTTGATAACAACCACCTTTTTCGATCATCGCCTCAATCTTTCCGCAAACCGCAGCCAAACTAAGACAATCAAATTTAATTCCTAAAATATCTATTTTCATATTAGATCCATTCTTCTTAGATCCACTCTTCATCTCCCATTTCCCTCCTACTATAATACTAGATAGTAATATAGTAAATAAAGATTTTTTTAGACAGAAATAGTTTTCCCAAGGACAACTTTTTCAAACACTTTTAAAGTTTCTTGAGCCGCTTTTTCCCAAGAAAATCGTTGGACGCGGGCAAATCCTTTTTCCCGCATATCTTCACGCAATTCTTTATTTTCCATCATCAATTTCATTGCTTTTGCTATCTCATCTACATTATATGGATCGACTAATAAACCCGCTTTACCCACCACTTCGGGCAAAGCTCCGGCTTTAGCGGCAATCACCGGACAACCGTATCTCATCGCTTCCAAAACCGGCAAACCAAAACCCTCACAAAGACTAGGTAAAACAAAACAAAGAGCTTTTTGGTATAAACCAGCTAAATCCTGATTGCTAACATAACCTAAAAATTTAACTCTCTTCTCTACTCCGCATTTTTTGGGAGCCGCCAGAATTCCATCGTACATCCAGCCGGGCTTACCCGCAATAACTAGGCATAAGGCCTGGCCTTGTGCCTGAAGCCTGCTAAAAGCTTTAATAAGTCTAATCAGATTTTTTCGAGGCTGGATCGTGCCAACGAAGAGAATATAGGGTAGTCCCTCCTGCGAGGTGACCGAGCTCAGCTCGGGCTCCTCGGAGTGTGGGACGGCATTACCCCTTACTCCCTCATAAACCACGCTGATTTTCTTTGAATCAGCCCTAAGCTTTTCTACCAACTCCTTTTTAGTCCATTGACTGACAGCAATAAGATGATCAGCATGATGAACCGCATATTCTGTGCTCTTATTAAGATAAAGCTTTTGGGGAAACTGATAATACTGGGGCAAATATTCATATTCCAAACCATGAATAGTAACCACTACTTTTAGGTTCGGCCGGCGAATAATCGGCATTGTATGAGCGGGAACAAAAAGAATGTCAGGCGGATTCAGCAAGCATTCTAAAGCCAAGCCTGCTTGAGTCCAAAACCTAGGCCAGGGAATGTGTTTTATTTCTGCCGTCCCCATCTCGCAGAAGTGACTATCGCGAACATATAACCGATATTTATTCTTTTTATCAATCTCGACTAACTTTTTGATTAAATTATAAGAATAATTTTCTGTTCCTGTTTTTTCTTTAATAAAGGCTCTTGAAGCATCGATACCGATAAGCATAGTTTTATTAAATCCAAATTTCAAAGCTCAAATTTCAAACAAAGCTCAAATGACTAAATGTCAAAAATATATTTAATTTGGATTTTGGATTTTGGATTTTGTTTGGCATTTGGATTTTGACATTTGAACTTTTATCTCTGAGCTTTGAACTTTGAAATTTATCTCTTAGTTATACTTCTCTTATACAAATCAAAATTCTCCAAAACAATTCCTGTTCCTTTAACCACACAGAGCAAAGTCTGATCCGCCACATGGCAAGGCACGCCTGTTTCTTTAGTCATTAATTTATTAAAATTGCGAAGCAGGCTGGTACCGCCTGTCATCACAATCCCCTTTTCAATAATATCCGAAGAAAGCTCTGGCGGCACTTGTTCTAAAACGCTTTTTACCATACTGACAATTTGCCCCAGAGGTCTTTGGATTCCCTCAGTAACTTCAGAAGAAGAAATCTGAATTGTCCTGGGCAGACCAGCCAGATAATCTCTTCCCTTAACCTCCATTTTTTCTTCTTTTGCTAGTTCTAAAGCCGAACCAATCTTTATCTTCACTTCTTCTGATGTTTGATCCCCAATAACCAAACCGTGTTTTTTGCGAATATAACCAGCAATCGCCTCGTCAATCTTATTGCCCGCCACTCTAACTGATTTACTGGCAACAATCCCGCCTAAAGAAATCACCGCTCCTTCAGCCGCGCCGCCGCCAATATCAATAACCATGTTACCGCTCGCCTCAGCAATGGGAATCCCGGCGCCAATAGCGGCTGCCAAAGGAGAATCAAGTAGATAAGCCTGCTTGGCGCCGGCACTTAAAGTGGCGCTTAAAACCGCCCTTTTTTCGACTTGAGTCACTCCAGCCGGCACGCTAACCATTACTTCGGGCTTGAAAAAAAAGGCTCGGCCGCAAACCCTTTGAATAAAATGCCTTAACATTGCTTCAGTGATAATATAATCAGCAATAACACCATCTCTCATCGGCCGACTGGCTTCAATATTAACCGGCGTTCTACCGAGCATCTTTTTTGCATCCCGACCGACGGCCACCACCCGATTAGTCTCAACAGAAACCGCCACCACTGTTGGCTCGTTGAGAACAATTCCCTCACCAGCTAACCAAACGAGTGAGTTTGCAGTTCCTAAATCAATACCAAGACGTTTGTAAAACATAAAATTCGAAATTCGAATCTCGAAATTCGAAACAAATTCTAAATTCTAATTTTCCAATGTCCTAAACTGTTTGAAATTTAGGATTTTGAACATTAGTGCTTGTTTCGGATTTCGGATTTCGGATTTCGGATTTATTCATGGATTTCGTGCTTCGGATTTTTACTCCTTTCGTGCTTAGGATTTATTCTCTATTATGATATAATAAAATACTCTCATGAACAAGAGGTTATTAATTACTCTCGTTACCGCTATTTTTCTCTTAGCGGCTACTATAATAGTGATTAAGTTCGCCAAGGGCTATCGACCTAATCTTAAAGATGGCAGTCTAAAGCCGACAGGTCTGCTTTTAGCCAATTCCACTCCAAGAGCGGCCCAGGTTTTTATCAATGGTGAACTCTCAACCGCTACTGATGACACCATTAATCTTCCTCCAGCTGAATATGAAGTTAAAATCATTAAAGAAGGCTATATTCCCTGGGAGAAAAAACTAAAAATAGAAGCCGAATTGGTAACGGAAACTAACGCCTGGCTTTTCCCAGCTGTATCCGAACTTAAACCCTTAACTTTTACCGGCATTAATAAACCAATCGTTTCTCCTCATGGCGGCCTTATTGCTTTTAATATCTCCACCTCTTCAGCTGAGCTTAAAGCAGGGCTTTGGAGTTTAGACCTGGCTACCAGGCCTTTGAGTTTCCCGCCAAAACCAAGCCAGATTGCCAAATCAACAAAACTGCTCGATTTTAGCAAAAGCAATTATTCTTTTTCTGCCGATGGCAGTAAACTCTTAGTCGATCTCAAAAATGCCAGCTATCTCTTGGAAAACGACAGGCTTAACTCTCAATTCGAAAATATCAAAACAAAAATTATCGACATTAAAGACGAATGGCAGAAAGAGGAAGAACTAAGAGAAAAAGCCTGGTTATCAAGATTCCCGGAAGAAATCAGTAAACTAATGAAAGATTCTGCTAAAATCATTACCCTTTCACCTGATGAAACAAAAATTTTGTATTTAGCAGAAAAAAACGCGGTGATTCCCGAAAACTTAATCCCCAAAGTGCTTAGCGCCAGCACCCAGCCTGAAGAAAGAACTCTTAAAGCCAATATGATTTATGTTTACGACCGCCGAGAAGACAGAAATTTTAAAATCCGCGAAACAATGGAGAATATTACTTGGCTGTCTGACTCGCGCCATCTTATCTTTATCGAAGAGAAAAAGATTAAAGCGATTGAATATGACGGCCAAAATGAAGCCGTAATTTATGCTGGTACTTTTGAAGAAAATTTCTCAGCCATTTGGCCTGATGGTTCGCGTCTAGTCATTTTAGCCAACCTCAACCCTGACTCTCCCCTTCTCCCGAATTTATATGCGATTAATTTGAAGTAATTTTACCGAGGAACATTTATCTTTACTTTTAAACCTTCCTCTCTAAGACGAGCCACCTCGTTTCCTCTATATCCTCTTTTATTAAAACCCAGGACAGTCCTGGATCAGGTACGACTCTAGGACTGTCCTGAAAAATCCAGGATGACGACTTACTACAATTCTCAAAATATGTTATATTAAAAACATGCTCAAGAAAATTTTACTTATCATCGCCATCTTTTTTCTAGGAGCGACAGTCGGTTACATTTATATCCTCAAAATCAAACCATTTAATCAATCTTCGATCCAAGAAAAAAATGCCTATCTTGCTTTTCTTGACGAAGTTTATTTTAAGATCAAAGAGAATTACTGGGAAAAAATTGAAGATGAACAGCTGGTTAGTTTGTTCGTTTTAGGAGCAAACAAAATTACCGACGAACCCAAAATACTCCAGTCAAACGATAAACCCAGCCTCGATAAAATGCTGGCCGAAATCATTAACCAAACCAATCCTGAAAAAAAGAAAAAAGAATTTGCTACTCAGTTGGCCGATGTTGTCTTGGCTAATTTAAAACCTTTTGGCCGCAGTCGGCTTTACACTCAAAAAGACGAAACCGCTTTAAAACAGAATGTCGAAAATGTCAACCCTGATGTTAACCAATATGAAGTTTTGGGAGTAGAAAAAGAGGCTGATCAAAAAGAAATCGAAACTGCTTATCAAGAAAAAGAGAAAACCCCTGAAGTAGAACAAGCCTATAAAGTCCTTGCTGACGAAGCCAATCGAAAAGTCTATGACATTTCCGGCGCTGAACCAACCATGGATTACAAACTCATCAGGCCGGAAATTTTTTACCTTCACCTCAAAAAATTCTCACCAACGACTTTTGATGAACTGAAAAGAGTTACTGAAAAGGTCGATGACCAAAAATCGCTGGATACTTTAATTTTTGATTTAAGAGATAACATTGGCGGCGCTATTGACGGCCTTCCCTACTTTATCGGCCCTTTTATCGGCCAGGATCAATATGCTTATCAATTCTTTCATCAAGGCGAAAAAACTGATTTTAAAACCAAGATTGGCTGGCTGCCGAGTTTAGTTAGATACAAAAAGGTAGTTATTTTGATTAATGAAAACACTCAATCTTCGGCTGAAGTGATGGCTGCCGTTTTGAAAAAATATAATGTTGGTGTTCTTGTTGGTACAACCAGCAAAGGTTGGGGCACCGTCGAAAAGGTCTTTCAAATGGAAAATCAAATTGATCCGGCTGAAAAAAACTCTATCTTCATGGTCCACGAGCTGACATTAAGAGACGATGGCCAGCCTATCGAAGGCCGCGGCGTCGATCCCGTAATCGATATTAATGATCCAGAGTGGGAAAAACAGCTTTATAGCTATTTCCATTATCAAGATCTTGTCGAAGCGGTCAAAGAAATATGGTAAAATAAGGCTATGCTCCTATAGCTCAATGGATAGAGCAGCCGCCTCCTAAGCGACAGATGCAGGTTCGATTCCTGTTAGGAGCACATACGGGGACTAGCTCAGTTTGGTAAGAGCGCTGCGTTCGGGACGCAGAGGTCAGCGGTTCGAATCCGCTGTCCCCGACTGTACCCCAACCGTAGCCCGTATCTAATTCAACCTCTAAGGTTGGTAAAGATTGGTAATTCTGTTTAACGATGGTAAACACTTTTCACTGCCTGACTAAGAGCCTCTTCGACCAAAGGTCGAGCATCTCCATTAAAAAGCTCATGAGTGAAATTAGGGTTGCGCTGCAACGACCTGCTGGCTCCGAGCAAAACTAAACATTCATCTAATGGCATTTCCATTGATGAAGCGTGTTGGGCTAAAACTTGGTCGTCTCCATCTGCATATCTAATACTTGCTGCCACAATTAAAGCATCTCTTTCTAGCATATTCCTTACTCGCCCTCCTTCACCTAAGATTTTTGGGAATAACTCTCTCTCTATTTTTTCATGACACCTTACTTGTAAAAAGTGATTTGCGGCTAGCGCATTAAATGCACCCAAAGCCCTCTCGTCTTTCTCAGAAAACAACATGGCATAATCATACACTTTGGGGGAATAATAATCAATAACGGTCTATAGCCGGCTCGAGATCATTTTCAAGAGCAAACTGAATTATCTTAATCGTTTTTTCAACCATTTTATTTACTTCGACTCTTTCTTCTCTTTCGAATTTATTTAAAACAAAATCAACCGGGTCACCCCGCGATAAACCAATACCAAGTCTAATTCGATTAAAATCCTTACTCTTCAGATGCTCAATCACTGACTCAACACCATGATGACCAGCCGCTCCCCTATTTTTAGCAATTTTTATTTTGCCCAAAAGCAAGTCTATGTCATCGTGAATAAGATATAAATTTGGCATTTGGCATTTATAATTTGTCATTAGTTTTTTTACTGCTATTCCTGAATTATTCATAAAAGTTAATGGCTTGGCCAGAACAAAATTATCACCCTTAGCAACCTCTACTTGCAAACGCTTATTCGTTTTCCAGCTCAAACCCCGTTCTTGAACCAACAGATCAACCACTCGAAAACCAACATTATGACGGGTATTGTTATACTTTTCACCCGGATTACCAAGTCCGACTATTAATTTCATAATGTTTTATCTTAACACACCTTTTTATTTCATTTATTTAATTATTTAATTTACTTCTCTACTATAATACTAGATAGTAATATAGTAAAATTATTCTCTTGCGCGGGTGAAGCCTGCTTTGATCGCTTCTTCTTCTGTGCAAAACCACTGATCGCCGTTTTCAAAATTAACATTTGTTTGCCCGTAGTGACGAAAATCGGGCAAATGATACCAACGATGGCCGTGTTTATCATAATTAGCTTTAACAATACAGCCGATTTTGGGATCAAGCGCACAAAAGTTCCACAAGCCCTTATTTTCAGCATGAGCAGTTTCAGCTGATTTGACTAACAATGACTGATATCGTTGATTTACTGTATCTAAATGGAAAATAGCCGCCGCTTCCCGCAGTAAATATTCATTAAGAAAAATCTCTTTATCAGCATCTTGAACATAAATATAAGCCAGGGTACGGCCAAAACGGTCCATTTCATTAATGTCTGTTTCCAGTCTGACTTTCAAGCCTTCAACCAGTTTTTGATTAATTTCTTTGGCTTGCTGGCCATAACACTCATCGAGTTCAGGCGTGTCAAGGCCAATATAGCGAACCACCGTTCCGTTTGCTAAACGAATCGTATCGCCGTCAATTACTTCGCTGACCAAAAAAAGATGCTTTCGGCTCGAACTATACCAAAAGAAAACAATAGCAGATAAAATAAAGAAGAAAACCAAGGATAGTCTCTTAACTATCACTTCTCTCTCTCGTCTTTAGCGTAAACCCAAAGTTCTTCGTCTTTTCGGTAATCGAAGATATCTTCAGGTTTGAAGATAAGCTCGGCTTCTTTTTGAGCTGACTCAGTAGAATCTGAAGCATGAATAATATTGTGCTGGCCGCTCATGGAAAAATCGCCTCTAATCGAACCTGCTTCTGCTTCGCGGCCGACAGTCGTACCGCAAAGTTTTCTAACGGCGCTAATACACTCAAATCCCTCCCAAAGCATAGCAATTACAGGTGAAGATTCCATGAACTTTTTTAAACTAGCAAAAAAAGACTTATCTTTATGATGAACATACCATTCATCAAGAAGATTATCTGTCATTTTAAGCATCTTAATAGCGGCCAATTTCAAACCTTTGCGTTCAAAACGGGAAATAATATCACCAACAAGACCGCGTTGGAGGGCATCTGGTTTAACAAGAACTATACTGCGCTGCATATTTAAAGTTTAAAACTTTTTTAATAACCTGTCAAATTGACTTTCGTCTTTGTATGGTCCAATAATAGCAAGGTTTAAATTCTTTGGCAAGAAGATTTTTTTAGCCACGCGGGCAATATCTTTAATCGTCACTTTTTCAATTCCTTTGATTATCTCATCCGTGGTCCGGATTTTACCTTCCAAAAGCAAAGAACTGCCAAAAAGATCAGCCACGTTATAACTATCCTCAAGGCTTAAAATAAGATGACCTTTTAAATACTCCCTAGCTTTTTTTAATTCACTATTCGCTATTCGCCATTCGCCATTCGCCATTTTCCGATATTCTTTCAAAACTATCTGAATCGCTTCTCCGATCTTATTAATCGGAACGCCTGCTTGAGTAACCAAATGACCAGTTTCATGAAAACGGCTCACGCTCGAACGAATATAATAAGCCAAACCGCGCTTTTCCCGCACCTCTTCAAATAATCGCGAGCTCATACTGCCGCCTAAAATTGTCGCTAAAACAGAAAGATTGTAGCGATCGGGGTGGCTGCGAGCAAAAGTCCGCACACCTAAACAAAAATGAGTTTGATTAGTCTTTTTGTAATGAAGTTTGAGTTGGGGCTGAATTTGCTTCGTTTCGTCACACCTCCGAGGAGTCGCTTCGCAACACCTCGCAGGAGTAACTTCACTGAGATGTGACGAAGCGAGAAAAGCGTCACGAGCGGCCTTATGGATAATGCCTCCGGCTACACTCACCACCATCCTCTCCGGTCGATAAAAACGCTTCATATAACTAAGAAAATCTTCTCTTTTCATTTTTATAATATTTTCTTTTTTACCCAGAATCATCCTGCCTAAAGGTGTCTCGCCATATAACAATCCATCAAAAATCTCCCCCACTTTAGCCATAGGAATATCTTCCCGCATATTTATTTCTTCTAAAATAACTCCTTTTTCTTTTTCTATCTCTTTTTGCTCAAATTTAGAATTTGTTAGGATATCAACCAAGATATCTAAATCTTTAGACAACTTATCTGCAGCTGATTTAATATAAAAAGAAGTCTGTTCTTTGCCTGTACCGGCATTAAAAACACCGCCAAAACTATCAACTTCAGCTGCTAAATCATGGGCTGTGGGCCGCCGCTTAGTTCCTTTAAAAAGCATATGTTCAACAAAATGACTGATACCCCAATTCTTTTTAGTCTCATAACGGCTGCCGGCATCAACGCTAATCTCAACCGCAACTGATTTAACAGGCAAAGGAATGCTCACTAAACGGATCTTATTTTTGAAAGTTTTCACTTGATATTTCATTTCTGATAACTTTGTCCTAGAATCCAGTTAATTCTTAATTTTTATTTCCTTAGCAAAACTGTCGGTGGTTTGCTTATCAATCATTTTTAATTTTTGATAAAAAGCGTGCAATTAACTGATATCTTGTTATATGGTTCTCTACATCCGTTCTAAAATTTTTATTCCAAGCATGTTCAAACCGTTTTTAAGCACTTGAGATACACTCGTAGTCAAGGCTAATCTAAATTCCTCATTGTCATCACCAATAATCCTGTGTTGATTGTAAAAAAGATTGAATTTCTGAGCTAAGTCAAACAGGAAATTGCAAATCAGGTTAGGCGCATATCTCTCCCCTGCCTCAAGAACTACTTCAGGAAATTTGTAGATGGTTCGGAGAAGAGATGATTCTTCAGCATTAGGCCGCGGGCATGTATCTCGATCCCGGATCGTAGGCATATTCCGATCCGGGATCGTTAGCAATTGACGATCCGGTAAAACTTGATCTTTATGAGCTTTACGAAGAACTGACTTCGCTCTAGCATAAGTATACTGCAAATACGGTCCAGAATTTCCTTCTAAAGAAATACTTTCGTCAATATCAAAAGCAATTTCAGAAAGAGGGCTGAGTTTAAGCATTGAATATTTAACCGCAGCCACGGCCACTATCTCTAAACTTGCATCCTCCATTTTGAACTCTTTTGATAATCTTTTTTTGACTTCATCAATCAGCCACTCTCCTAAAACCACCTTACCCAATCGTGAAGCCATTTTGCCTTTTTTCAGTCTTACCCAACCATAAACCCGATGATATTCTTTGTCTTTGGTTTCAGGGAAAATTAATTCCAAAGCCTTGAAAACAACCTGAAAATAGCTTTGCTGTTCCGGCCCAACCACATGAATAATCAAATCAGGATTATATTCATCAAATTGCAATCGACCTAATTCCATATCCTTGGCTTCGTAAGTAGGAAAGCCAAGCTTATTTATAAAAACCCGCTTGTGCAAACCATATTTCTCACCATCAAAAATAATCGCCCCTTCACTTTTAGCAAACACTTTGTCTAAGTGCTGAAGAACTATTTTCTTGCCTTGTTCAGCCACTTCATTTTCAAAATAAAGACGGTCAAACTTAGTATCAACCCGCTTATAAATTCGATCAAAATAATCCAAGCTCCAATTCCGGGTTTTTTTCCATAAAGGCATAATTTCGGAATCTTTTTCGTAAATTTTATGATTCAATTCGATAATCTCTTTTTTCGCTTTTTCATTTTCCTCATAAGCTTCATTGCCTTCTGTGTAAGCTTTGCCAAGAAATTCAATTTTTTCATCTAAAGTTTGCGGATTAGTTTTTAGTTTAGCAAAAGCCCAAAGGGTTTTTGCTATGTGTAAACCAACATCACCCTGATAATTGGCCCTAATAACTTTAAACCCATTGGCCGCTAAAATCCTGCAAATCGATTCTCCTAAAATAATATTTCTTAAATGGCCAATGTGAAATGGTTTGAGAGTGTTTGGATGGCTAAACTCAACCATAAGCTTCTTTCCTTTGCCAATGGTGAGCCTGCCGAACTTATCTTTTTCTTTTATCACTTCTTCTACTTGTTTGCCAAGCCATGCCTGAGAAAGCCAGAAATTAATAAATCCAGGCCTAAGAAATTGAACCCTCTCTATTTCCTCAGTCTTTTCAACCTGTTTGATAATTTTCCTGGCTAGCTCGACCGGTTTCTTGCCTTCTTTTTTAGCAAAAACCAGGGCGACATTAGTGGCATAATCGCCATGATCAGGATTTTCAGGATGTTCCAGATGAACATCGCTTAGCTTTAAGTCCTTGACAAATTTTTTCCCTGCTTGCCAAACAAGATTTTGTAGTTTGACTTTAATTTTCATCTTGACAAAACTTTGCTCATTATGTTATTATGACTTTAATTGTGCCCCTCGCCTTCGGTGAGGGGTCATTTTTTTATAAAGATCAGTTCTTAATTTTTTTATTGATGCTTTAAAAATTCCCTTTTTCATCTCCCATATTTCTCTGCCTAAATGGCCATACATGTAAATGACAATCACCTGTTTTTTTCTTTTAATTAACCGCTTATATAGCGTAGCAAAATCGCCATCTCCAGAAAAGAAAATAAACCCATCAAATTTATCTAATCGCTCAAAGGAATCTAAACCAATCTCCAGATCAAAATCGCACTTTCTATACCAAAATATTTTTCCTTTTTCTATCTTCTTAGGTAAATATTTCACTGGTTTGGTAACTGCTCTATAACCAATTTTCTTTGCCTGTCTAATCTGTTCTTTAGAAGCAGGATGACGATCAGTACCAAAATAAAAACTCACTTCTTTTATTTGCGAATAGGTTTTAAGATAATCAAAAAGTTTCCGGAGATCAATATCTTTTTTAAGCGAATCTCTCCATTTGTAAACATTAGCCCAATCAACAAAAACCGCTGTTTTCCCTTTAAGATGAAATTTAAATTTCATAAATCCTCAACCAGAGCATAACATAACTTTTATTGTCTATCTATATTGAAAATTAAGAAAAAATAAAATTTGAAGCTGAAATAAATCTAATCTGTTTATACAATGCTCATCACGAGGTTGGTCACAAGATCATCCAACGTTAATTCTCGTGCTCTTCTCGCCACAACTGTATCTAGAGGTGGAAAAATTTCTCTCGGGTCTACTTCTAGCCCTACTACACCAATACTCATTGGACTTCCATCTGCTCTCGCGCCTGGTAAAGTTTCGATTTCTACAAGCCTACTATCCCCCATTGTAGCTACTATAATATCCGGCTTCTCTATTTGTAAAAAAGTTCTTTCTTCAATTACTGGCGATCTCATTTCCGCCATTATTTTTGCCTGTTTAAGACTTGTCCCTTCTGGTATTATCATTCCTGCTATTTCTGCCATTTTTATTCCTGTAAGGAATATTACCTTATAATTTTTAAAATGTCAAGAGTTATTTTAAAAACCACTTTTTGCCATCGTTGAAATTTCAACTTCTGGTATCTTCTACCAAACAATACTCTACTCTTCGTCCGTGCCTTTCCCTTCTTATCAAACCTTGTTCTAAAAGCTCGCCTAAATATTTGCCCATATCAACTCCCAAAGCTTCTTTTAACTCTGTAGGAGTCATTGGCTGTTCTGATAAATGAGCTAAAACTTGCCTCTGTCTTACCTCGGCTGGCAGAGCCTTGGTTTGCGCTGAGACTCTCTCGTGCCTTTCCAACTGCTCAAAAAGTAACTCGCCTAATCGCCCTCTATTATTTAGAAGCCTTCCCGCCTGTTCTCGAACCGACAAAGACATTTCTCCTTCTCTTACTGCTTCAATTACTGGTCCCAACCATGATCCGAATAGACTTTCACCAGCAGGAGTAAGCGAAACAGATGACTGCTTTTCTCCGCCTTTAAATCCTTCAGGCTTAATCAGTTCGGCCTGATGAAGCCTCCCTAACCTGACACTGATTGAAACTGGCTGAAGCGGTCTGCCAATTTCTTCTAAGATTACATGCCTATCCGCCCTCCCTAACCGCCTTACTATCTCCAACACTTCTTGATCTTCCGAATGACCTGTTGATCCTTTCCTGCCCGTAGAATGCCAAATAGAAAATCCCGGCTCATCAACCGAAGCGCTGCGATAATCCACCACTTCTGCTTCAGCGAGAGCCTTTAGATTGTGCTCTACTCCTGTGCTTTGATCTCCAAGAAATCGTCCAGCCATAGATTCTATCAAGTCTACTTGTCTTAATTCGCCTTTTTCATTTACTTCTTCCAAAATTAACGAGCGGCGGAGAGGAGCGCTCACTTCCCTATTTCGAGATGCAGCTGAACCAAGAACTTGATAAGGCGTAATTGATTTTTCTTTGCTAAAAACCTCAAGGGTCAAGGACGCCAAGGGGCGTAATCGCCGCGCTCCAGCTTCATTAATAACAAAGCCGCCGGCAGGATGGGTTTCGGCAAAACCATGTTCTTCCAGACGGCTGCAAATTTGGGCGAAATTATTATGACTTAGCCCTTCCGCTGTTGACCCAACCAGTTCTATCAATTCCCTTCTTAGCCCTCTTGAAGATTGAGGCACAACAGAATCAAGTAGCAACGGCGTTGCCAAATTAAGAGGAGTATTTAAAAAACGCACTATTCTGCCTAATTGCTCAATCTCTGCAGTCATTTTCTCTCCTTAAGAAGAAATTTTACTTTAAAATTCTCAAAAAATCAATCTCTATAGGACCATTTCTTCCCGTCACTAACAATTTCTATTTCGCCGTTCTGGTCGGTTCTGAGAATTTTGGCGCCGGTTGATTCCAACCTATCTAACACTTCTTCAGTCGGATGGCCGAAACTATTCTTACCAACACAAATAACAGCCAAGTCAGGCTTTACATGATTTAAAAATTCTTCTGAACTTGAATATTTACTGCCATGATGAGGCACTTTGAGCACTTGACAAGGTGTCACCTTGTCAAGCTGAGATTCTGTTTCTGCGCCGATATCACCCACTAAAAGAGCGCAAAAATCGCCAAAATTAAGTCTCAAAACTACCGAAGTCTCGTTTAGATCACCAGAATAGGAAGCGGCGCCGAGAATAGATTCCTTCACTTCGCTCACCAATTCCCAGACCAAGGGATTTCCCAATTCCTCTTCTGGCCATAAAACGGTGAAATTAATATCGGCGATTTTAATCTCTTCCCCTGCTTTAGGATTATAAATTTTGGCTCCTTCTTTAATTAAATTTTCCCTAAACCGCCAAAACTGATCCGTATCTTTCGCTATATTATTAATAACAAAATATTCGACATTATATCTTTCCAATACAGAAATTAGACCGGTGACATGATCGCTGTCAGCATGGGTTAAAACCACCATTTCAATATTGCGATCCCAAAAAGGAAGATTATCAGATAAACACTCCAGAACCTGCTCATCCGGCCCGCCGTCAATAAGAATCTGATTAGATCCTTTTTGGACTAAAATAGCATCGCCCTGGCCGACATCGCAAAAAATCAAGTGCAAATCTTTGTCTGGAAAAGAAAAGACCGCCAACCAAATCAAGCTGGCCAAAATACTCAAAAAGGCTAAAATTTTCTTCATGCCCAAATTTCTATTACCTTAACAAAAAATGTCAGCAGAAGCCAGGCCGGATAAGCTAAGATCTGGCCAAGTAAACGGCTTAAAATGCCAAATGCCGCCATCACTCCCCCTAACTTCATTAAAGGATCAATTGTCCAGAGAACTAAAGCGTTAACCAAAGGAGAAATCAAGGAAATCTCTTTGAAATTCAAAAAGATAATCGGTAAAACAAAAACCTGGGCTGCTAAAGTGGTGGCCAAGCCATCGCCAAAAAAGGAAAGCCGGCTGAAAAAAGGTTTGATTTTTTCGTAAAAAAGCAAAATGCCGGCCGTAGCGCTAAAAGAAAGCTGGAACCCAAGATCAAAAACAATCAAAGGATCTATTAGAAGCATTAAGCCGGCGGCCAAAAGTAAACTTCGGACCACATCTCTTTCCCTTCCCAGAAATTGGGCCAAGAAAGCAAAGCTGGCCATAAGAGCCGCTCTCACCACCGGCGGGTCAAAACCGGCCATTATTGTATAAAACCACATCAAAACAAACGTTATTAATAAGGCAATTTTACGGGAAAGAAATCCGGAAAGATTTTCCAACAAAGGCTGAGAAACCAAACTAATATTAGCGCCGCTGGCCACAACCACATGCAGGGTGCCTGTTTTTTTTAAAGCCTGGAAAAAGCGATCGCTTATTCTCCTTTTACTTCCCAAAACAATGCCTGCCAAAAGCGAAGCCTGGGGTTCGGGCAAAGTTTGATCATAAATCTCTTCTATTTTCTTTCTGAGTTTAAAAATAAAAGAAAGAATTCCTTTTTCCTTATCCCTTAGCCCTTGAGCCTCAATTTCCGGATAAATAAGAGTATATTGCTTATAGAATCTGTTTATCACTCGCACTTTCACTCTGCCAGTGATAATCAACCTGTCACTATAATGATATTCCGGAAAACGGGGGGTTTTAATCTTAACACCTTGCAAAGAAAAACTCTGGGTTTGGCCAAAAACAATCGGCTCTTCAGTCAAAACACCGCGGACCCTTATCTCTATTCCCTCTTTTAAATCTACCGGCCTGGCTGTTTGGCAGCGAACCAGCCAAAGGAGAAAAAATAAACTAATATATATTAATCTCATCTCTAATCTTTTCCAGGGTTTTCGGTCCGATACCAGTCACTTTCAAAAGATCATCCACTTTTTGATAGGGCCGATTATCAATAATTCTTTGAGCATAAGCTGGCCCAATTCCGGACAAAGTATCCAGTTCACTCAACGAAGCAGTATTAATGTTAATTTTACCGGCTGTCTTAGTGCCCGCTATTTTCTCCGACTCCCCTTCTTTAGGCACATATATCTTCACGCCATCCTCAAGCTTTTGAGCCAAATTAAGATTTTTAGCTGCCCACTCTCTATCAGCTTCACCAGACAAACCACCTGCCTTGATTAACAAATCATTAACCCGGCTATCTGAAGCAAGCTCGTAAACGCCAGGTTTTCCGACGGCTCCCTGGATATCAACAAAAATTTTACCGTCTTCTTCGCTTTCTTCGGAGATAATTTCAATCCCTTCTTCTTTATTAGTAAGGAAGTTCGTCCCTAAAACTCCCAATCCTGCTAAAATCAAACCTAAAAAAACCAAAGTTATCTGCCACTTATATTTATTGACAAAGCCGTCAAAATCAAATCCTCCGGCTATATCTTGTTCAGATAACCTTGCTTTTTTATCTTCCATTTCATCAAGTTCAAACTTTCCCCTCCACTATAATACTAGATAGTAATATAGTAAAATCAATTTAAGTAAAAATTAAGTTAAAACTGACTTTCTTTTTCGCCAGCGCTTAAGCTGACGAGCGGTAACATCTAAACCTAATTTAACCGCCGGAGTTGCTAAATCGCCAGACATACTTCTTTTTTTCATCTCCCCTGTTTTTCCAAGCTTTTTCTCTTTAATGTCCAACAATCTCTTTGTAATCTTAGTCAAACCATCCGCGCCGGTGTTGAGCCAATTATTAATCTTAGCAATCGTATTGTCAGAAACTTTAAGAGAAGATCGAATTGTTTTATAGTCTTCTCCATCAAGAAGCATCAAGGCAACCTGAAGTCTTTTGGCTAACATTTTGCGCTCCGTGTGGGTTAAAAGATCAAAGAAGAAATTCTTTGCTTCACTCTTTGATTCAATTAAGGCTACCGCGCACCAAAAGTCATCCAAAAGAGCTTCTATTTTTTTTGTATTGAGAGGTATTCGCGAAACCCTAGTCATCTCTCTATTTACTGTAATACTAGATAGTAATATAGTCAAGAGGGGGAAATTGTTCTTAACTCTCTGTCATTGCGAGCAACAGCGAAGCAATCTATATTTCGAGATTGCTTCGTCGCTTCGCTCCTCGCAATGACAAGAAAGAATCTTCTCGTAATGACGTTAAATTACAAAATTGATTAACCGGCTGGGGAGGAAAATAACTTTTTTGACTTTTTTATTTTTAAGATATTTCTGGACTTTTTTAGTTCTTTTAGCTAATTTTTCGATCTCACTTTTCTCTTTACTTTTTGCGCTTTGCACTTCTAACTTTTCTCTCAATTTTCCGTTAATTTGAACAATAATTGTGACCATGTTTTCTTTAGTTAATTCAGGCTCATACTGCGGCCATTTTTGCTGATGAATGCTTGTTTTTTTATTCAAAAACCCGGACCAAATTTCCTCGGTAATATAAGGAGCAAAAGGAGATAAAAGTTTCAAGAAAATAGCGGCTTCTTTTAGAGACAAACTATTTTCCTGGCGACTCCAGCTATTAATAAATTCCATCATCGCGGCAATAGCCGTATTATGCTTTAAAGAGTCAATATCTTCGCTGACTTTTTTAACAAGACGATGAAGTTGAGGAGTTAAGCGAAGTCTCTCCTGAGACGAAGCGTAGATTTTTTGATAAATATTCCAAACCCTTTTCAAAAACCGGGCGCAGCCCTCAACACCTTTCGTGTTCCAAGGCATTGTTTGATCATAGGGTCCCATAAATAATAAATAAAGTCTGAGAACATCGGCGCCATACTTCTCCATCACTTCTTCGGGATTAATAATATTTCCCCGCGATTTGCTCATCCGATACCCATCCTCGCCCAAAATCACACCGTGCTGGCGGCGAGCCTGATAAGGCTCTTTACCCGGAACCATACCAATATCATTTAAAAACTTATGCCAGAAGCGAGAATAAAGTAAATGCAAAGTCGTATGCTCAGCGCCGCCTAAATAAATATCCACCGGCAGCCAGTAATCAAGCAATTTTTTATATTTTATAAATACATTTTTTTTATCTTCGCTTTTCGCTCCGAGCTTATCCCAAAAGGCATAAGCTAAATAATACCAAGAAGAACCGGCCCAGTTAGGCATCGTATCTGTTTCCCGTCTGGCTGGCTGGCCGCACTCAGGACAAGATACTTCTACCCATTCTCGAATAGCCGCCAATGGCGACTCGCCAGTTCCTGTAGGCTGATACTTTTCTACCTTTGGCAATTTAACAGGTAAGTCTTTCTCCGGCACGGGAACCCAGCCGCATTTAGGGCAATTAACCATCGGAATCGGCTCGCCCCAATAATGCTGTCTCGAGAAAATCCAATCGCGGAGATGATAATTTACTTTATGGCTCCCCCATCCATTCTTAATAATTTTCCTGGTTATTTCTTTCATGTTCTCAAGAGGAACTTTTTTGACTGCTAATTTATATTTTTTGACAAAAGCCATGTCCCTCTCATCATAAAACGGCACGCCCATCACCGCTCCTGTTCCATATTCCATTACCACATAATCCGCCACCCAAACAGGAATTTTTTCTTTATTAACAGGATTAATGCAATAAAGGCCGGTAAAAACGCCTGTTTTTTCTTTAGTTTCAGTTTGTCTGTCCAAATCTGACTTGTCTTTAGCTTGTTTGACGTATGCCGACAATTTGTTTCGGATTTCGAATTTCGGATTTCGAATTTTCTTTATAATTGGATGCTCTGGGGCTAAAACCATAAAAGTAGCGCCGTGAATCGTATCCGGCCGGGTAGTAAAAACAGGAATTGAAAATTGAGAATTGAAAATTGAAAATTTAATCTCCACTCCTTCACTTCTCCCAATCCAGTTCCGCTGGGCTGCCTTAACATAATCAGGATAGTCAACCAGATCCAGCTCGTCAGCCAGCCGGTCAGCATAATCAGTAATCCGCAGAAGCCATTGATCCAATTCCCGCCGGCTCACTCCGGCTCCGCATCTCTCACATTTACCGTTAATCACCTCTTCATTGGCCAAACCTATTTTACAGCTCGGACACCAATTAATGGGCATTTTCTTTTTATAAGCCAAACCGTGCTTAAAAAGCTGAATAAAAATCCACTGGGTCCATCGATAATAGACAGGATCAGTCGTATTCACCTCCCGATCCCAATCATAACTTAAAGCCAGGCGCTTCATTTGCTCACGAAAACGGTCAGTGTTGCGCTTTGTCACTGTTGTCGGATGAGTGCCAGTTTTAAGAGCATAATTCTCAGTCGGCAGACCAAAAGCATCCCAGCCAATAGGATGAAGCACGTCATAGCCCTCCATTCGTTTTTTCCGAGCTAAAATATCAAGAATAGGATAAGTAAAAGCATGACCCATATGAAGACCCTTGCCTGAAGGATAAGGAAACTCTGTTAAAGCATAAAATTTTTTACCCTGTACCGTACTTGTTCTGGTACAGGGCCTCTTTTCCCAAATTTTGAGCCATTTAGATTCGATTTCTTTAAAATTATACTTTTTCATGTTTTATTGCCTTTATTATAATCTCATGATAAAATATTTTCAATGCCCAAGCCCAAAACACTAATTTTCTTTTTAAACATTTTCTTTTTAATTACATCAGTAGCCTTAGTCTATTTCTGGACGAAAAACCCGGAGACTTCTCTTTATACTCTTCAATTAATTGCTGTCTTCGCTCTTTTATATTTCTTCAATCAATCCAGATCTAAAAAAAGCCCAAGCATGTTTATTAATACTCTGATCTTTACCGTTGTTATTCTATTGCTTGTTTCCACCACCGGAGGCCTTTCCTCTCCCCTCTTTTTCCTGGTTTACTTCCTCCTTTTTGGCACTTCTTTAATGCTGGCGCCAACAATCATGCTCATCCTTACTATGTCCCTCTTTTTTTTCTTTGCTCTTTTCAGTCCTCTAACCAGCTTTAATAACGTTATCACCCTCACTTCCCTTATTTTTATCTCTCCCTTAGCTTTATTTTTTGGCAGACAATATCTGAAAGTGCTAGAAAAAGAAAAGAAAATCACTATTTTGGAAAAAACCGGCTCTCAGCTTAAACAAGCGATTAAAAAAGAAGAAACCGATTCTCTGATGTGGCTTTCTTTAGAACTAAAAAACGGTCTTTTACGAATTATTGATAAAACAAGCGAGATTTTAAGCAAGCCTGCCAATCTCGGCTGGCGGCAAAAAGAAGAACTGGAAGAAATCTTAGCCAGCGGCCAGCGGCTTTTACGCACCGGAGAAAAGTTAAAAAAAGAGATCGATGAAACTACCGATTAAAAGTAAATTTAAAATTTCAAATGACAAATGACAAATTGAAATTACAAATTAAAAATTTTGCATTTTGCATTGCAATTTTACATTTTACATTTTACATTTTTAATTTAAGCGCGGTACGCGCGTCGACCATGTTCTCCGATTCATATGAAATCCAGATGGGTAATCTCAATATGGGCGCAGGCAGAAAAGATTCAGAAAATTATGCTCTGACCGACACCATGGGCCAAATCGCTCCCGGACAATACGGTGAAACCGGCTATATTGTCCTGGCCGGCTTTCAATACATTAGCTCGATTATTCCTTTTACATTCACTATTTCCGATCTCTCCATTGACTTTGGCTCCCTGACAGTTGATTATTTTAACGAACAAATAAATAACCTCACTATTTCCAACGGATCTGCTCGCGGCTATGAGGTTACGGTTCTGGCTAATAAGCAATTAACTTCGCAGAGCGCCAGCACCATCCCTAAAACTACCTGCGGTGACCCTGCTTGCACTACCAGCAAGGCCGAGGAATGGACCTCAACCGATTATTATGGCTTTGGCTTTAATGTTGATGGCGATGAGAAGGCTTCTGACTTTACCAATTCAACCTATTTTCGGCCTTTTCCTGACGAAGATTCCAGTGATTCGGCTCAAAAAGTGATGGAAGGCACGGTTGTCGGCACAAACAAAAAAGTTGACATCACTTATCGGATCAATATTTCAGCTTTACAAACGGCAGGAGACTATGAAAACTTTCTTACTTTTACAGCAGCACCGAAGATTTAATAAATTTAAAATTTCAAATGACAAATGACAAATTGAAATTACAAATTAAAAATTTTGCATTTTGCATTGCAATTTTACATTTTACATTTTACATTTTGCATTTAAGCCAAGCCCATGGGCAGACTTTCTCTCTCGGCATCTACCCCCCTATTTTAGAAGTCATGATCAAGCCCGGTAAAACAATTACCCAGGCTTACAAAGTCAAAAACTCCGGCGATGACCTCGTTCTGACACCTAATATCGTCTCGTTCAATCCCAAAGACGAATTAGGCAATGTCTACTTGACAAGGTTGAACCCTGTCGCTAAAAACTGGTTTTCTCTAACCAATGCCAATATCCAATTAGGCCAGCCCTTTTCTCTTCCTTCCGGCACATCCCAGCAATTAGTCTTAAAAATCAAAATTCCGGACGATGCAATCGACTCTGATCATTACTTTTCCCTAACATTAACCACTTCCCCCACTCCCCTAATAGGCATGACAAAAATAGGAACAAAAGGAGTGATAACATCAAACATCTTATTAACTATATCAAAAGATGGCACACCCCAAAGAAAAGCCGAAATAAGCAAATTTTCATCCAAAAAGATATTTGATTCCTTTGATAAACCGGATTTCGATGTTCAAATCAAAAATATTGGCCAGGCCTATCTCCAGCCCCAAGGTTCTATATCAATCTATAACACAATAGGTAAAAAGATTGCTGATTTGGAACTTTTACCGGAAAATGTCCTTGTTAATGCAATCAGAAAAATTAATTGCCGCGCCGATAACAAGGTCGCGCCTTGTCAGTTGGGGACAAAGTTCTTGATTGGCCGGTATCAGGCTAAGCTTGATTTTCAAGTTGACGCAGAAAATTATCAGACAGAAATAACTTTTTACGCTTTTCCTATCAAACTTAGCCTTGCTTTACTCTTAACAGGAACAATGCTGATAATTATTTTAAAAAGGCGGCGGTAATGAGCCCGCCTCATAAGTCTCTCCTGCGAGGTGGCGCGCCTACTGGCGACGACTCCTCGGAGGTGGGACGAAGCGAACGATTGGAAGCTCTCGTCTTCTTGCTATTTCACCTCGGAGGAGTCGAGGTCGTTGCCTCAACACCTACGAGGTGGTTGGGGCTATCTCCTCGCAGGAAAGACAACCTAAATTACCCCTTGACATCGACATTTTAACAATTAATAATAAGATGAGAAACAAAAATTCCATCAAATGAAAAATAATAAGCGCCTTCTCGCTAAGTTTGTTTTACTTCTATTTTGTGCCTTTTTTTTCCAAGTTTTTTCTTTAATCCATCCGAAAAATCTTGACAGCGCCAACCTAACTTCAGTCAAAGATACTCTTTCCAACTCAAGACTCTCTTTTGTCGGCGCCTTGGGCACCGGCAACACCGCCGGTACCTCTTCGCCGATCACTATTAACACTGATCTTTCTTCCTATGGCTGGGCCGATTCCGATAAAAATTATAATATTTTCCCCGGCGATACATTAATGGTCGGCAATACGACTAATTATACTGTTGACGGCACTATTGACGACAGCACTGATGATAAAATTCAACTAACAGCTGTTCTTAACGCTGGTGATGCTGACATCGGCGATCCTGTCATTGCCACCGCCAGCGCTACTCACACGCTTATATTCACCACTATCCATAATATTGTCAACGGCGCGATTAGAATCAAAATTCCTTCAGCGGCCGGCGGATATGAAGATGGTATTCCTGACCCGACCGGATTTGACTATGGCCCGATGACCGCCGGCGATGTCACCTGCCCAACCGGCGGCGGCGTTGATTCCTGGGAACCGGCTACGGCTACAGCGTCTGCCAGCTGGCACACTTTTGAATGCCGCTATAACGGCACTTTAGCTCCCACCGCCCTAACCATGACTGTCGGCGGCACTAATAAACTGATTAATCCCTCTCCCAGTGACGAAAGCGACACTCGCACGCCAGGTTCAGCTGATACTTATAGTTTTTTAGTTGAACACCGTGACACTAATTATACTGTCACTGACGCCAGCACAGGTAAAATAGCCGTCGTGGAAGCAGTCAGAGTTACCGCAACCGTTGAACCAACGATAACTTTTACCATTACCGGTATTACCGCTGACAGCGGCGATTACTGCGGCATTACCCGAACCAGTTCCAGCCCTGATTCTACTGGCTCGACCGTTCCTTTTGGCGCTTTAACTTTAAGCGAGTTTAATGATGCCCAACAGCAAATCGAATGCGTCACCAATGGCGCCGGCGGTTATGTAGTAACTATGATCGAGGATGACCAGTTATCTATTGGCGGCGATCATGTTACTGAATTACAAGACACTGACTGCGATAATGACACCTGCGATGACGAAACCAACGATGAATGGAGTTCGGAAGCATCTGAAGATGAGTCCGGCTTTGGCTTTTCTATTGAAAATGTGGACGCAACAAATGTGGCTCTCGAATATGACGGCACCGGCGGAACATGCACCGGCACTTTCTGCGCCCGCCATTTTCCCTCAACCGCGGACCCTGATACTGCCCTGAACATCATGGATTCTAATGGAACTACTCCCACTGTGACCGAGACAATTTATATGTGCTACAGGATCGCTATCAGCCCTGTCCAAGTAGCCGGAGATTACCAAAATTATATTACTTATGTAGCAACAGCAACCTTTTAAATTTCAAATTTAAAATGACAAATGACAAATTGAAATTACAAATTAAAAATTTTGCATTTTGCATTGCAATTTTGCATTTTGCTTTTTGCATTTTGCATTTAAGTCAAGCAAATGCGCAGACGACCTCCCGCTCCATTACCGCCATCCCTCCCCGATTAGAAATCAAAGGCGAACCGGGCACGACTGTCCGTGAATTAGTTAAATTCAGAAACGAATCCGACACTGAACAAGCTATTCAAGTCATCACTCAAGACTTTATTGTCGAAGACACGGCCGGCACGCCTGTTTTTGTTGAAGAAAAAACCTCGGGCCGCTGGTCCTTATCTTCCTGGATGACTATTCAGCCTAGCAGAGTTCTGGTGGCGCCTAAAACAAGCCGTTCCTTTTCTTTAATTATCAACATTCCCAAAGACGCTCTTCCCGGAGGCCATTACGCTGGTGTCATCTATACTCCGGCTGAATACAGCCAGATTGGCCAATCCTCTGCTCCCCAGACCGGCGGTTTAGGAACAGCCGGCAATGTCGGCACTTTGGTTTATCTGACTGTCGCCGGACCGGTAACTGAAAATGCTATTATTAAACGCTTTTCAGCGCCAAAATTCTCTGAATACGGACCAGTTCCTTTTACCACCGAAATCACCAATAATTCTGATATTCATATCCAGCCCCAGGGAGTGATTAAAATTAAAAACGTGCTCGATCAAGAAGTCGCCAACCTTAAGCTTGAACCAAGAAATATTTTTCCCGGGGCCAGCTATGTTTATGAGAATATTTGGAACAAGCAATGGCTCTTTGGCCGCTATAAAGCTTCTTTAAACGCTGCCTACGCTACCGGTCAAGTAGTCACTGCGGTTATCTTTTTCTGGGTTATTCCCTGGAAATTAATGGCTATTTCTTTACTGGCTATTGCCATTATTATTCTCCTTATCAAGCTTATTCGGAAAAAGATGAAAAAGAAAGAAGAAAAGTCACTCCGGCAAGGTGATCCTGAGCGAAGTCGAATGGACTCCTCAGACGGTGGGACGGCAATGGAAAAGAAGATCAAAGAGAAGAAAGAGTAAATTTCAAAGCTCAAAGCCCAGAGATAAAAGTTCAAATTACAAAATCCAAATGCCAAACAAAATCCAAAATCCAAAATCCAAATTAAATATATTTTTGACATTTAGTCATTTGAGCTTTGTTTGACATTTGAGCTTTGAAATTTGGATTTGTTTACTCGGATTTTGTAATTTGGATTTAATGTAGTGTTCAAAATTTCGTCATTAGCAATTATCCTCTTTTTACTCATTCCTGCTTTTCCTGCCCGCGCCGCTGCCCCAAATCCTCTCCCCTACACTATTACTGTTACCGCCACTATCGGCGAACCGAAATTAACTTTATTTGGCTGGACTTCTCCTTTTGCTCTAGTCGAGCTAAGAGGCAGTCAGGTCTATGCGGAAACAACCGCCAACATCCAAGGCTATTTCTATTTTGACCGCGTCTTTTTACCGCAGACCGCCAATTCCCCCGAACTCTGCCTCTCCGCCATCGACACCCAAGACCGCACTTCTTTCCCCACCTGCCTCCCGCCCTTGCCCATGGGCCTCTATCATATCCGCATCGGGCCTGTCCTTCTGGCACCCACTCTGAGCCTTGAAAAGGGCAGTTTTCTTGCCGGCCAGCAGGTAGCGGCCCGCGGCGAAACTATTCCTAATACTGAAGTAACCATCTTTCTGGCAAATGAGATAAAGAAGTCTCTCCTGCGAGGTGGCGCGCCTACTGGCGACGACTCCTCGGAGGTGGGACGAAAAAACCTTCTTGTTAAGTCCGCCTATGCCTTCTCCCTTCCCCAATACCAAATCATCTCTGATGAAACAGGCCATTTTGAATTCAATCTTCCTGCCGGTAGGGGCGGGGTGACCCCGCCCGCTACCTGGAGAGTTTTTGCCAGCGCTGATTATTTAGACTCACCTACTCCCAAAAGCAACACCTTAGCCTTTAAAATCCTTTTCTGGTGGCAATGTTTATGGGAGAGATTAATCATTTTTCTTTCTAATCTAAAACCCTATTGGTGGGCGGTGATAATTTTAGTGGAGATCGTGATTATTATTTTCCTATACTCTTCATTTTCCTCTAAATCCAATTCCTCTAAATCCAAATTACAAAGCCCAAGATATGAGAATTTCAAAGTTCAAAGCCCAAATGCCAAACAAATGTCAAATGCCCAAGCTCAAATGTCAAAAAAGAGAAATTTTTAGTCATTGGGATTTTGGATTTTGTTTGAACTTTGGATTTTGATATTTGGATTTTAAAGAAGCTTTATCTAAAGCTAATCTTCACCCTCTGGGGCAAAATACGATTTTCCACCATCGCCTCAACAAAATAATCGGCTGCCGAGACCGCACTAATATCAAAAATCGCCCTGCCTAGATCATCGGTCACTTCTCTAATGCCGACAATCTCTAATCTCTCATCTCTGCCAAGAGAAACCGGCTTCCCACTCACTCCTCTGCCTTCAGTATCTAAGATAAACACCGTTACCCGAATTTTCTCTTTTCCGTCAGCTTGAGAAATTAAAGGCGAGGCAAAAACATAAGAATTCTCAGGACTGATTTCACCTACTTCAACAGCCCTTGGCAAAAAGAAAACTTTTCTCTGAACCAAAACCACGCCGATTACTAAACTGGAAAGAAGAAGCAAAATCAGAAGAATTAGCCAAATAAATCTTTTATTATCCTCTCTCTTAGGCTCTATGTTCTTATTTTCCATTATCTTTTAGTATATTTCACTTCGCAAGAGTCGTCAAGTAGTAACCCTACCCCCTCACAGCATATCAAATCGCATCATGCGACTTTCTTTTTCCAAATCCTCAAAAATCTTCAAAAACACTTCCCGACCAAAATCAGCGGGCCAATCGCTCGGCAAAACCTTTTTCGGCAAGCCCGGATCAACGGAAAGAAGCAAAAAGTAATCATTAAACAGTTCTTTCACCTCATTTTTCTCCCGAACTCCCAATCTTTTTTGGCTCCTGATTTTCTTTAGCAGACTCTCGCATCCCTTGATAAAACTACTATATTTCTCTATTATTTCCTCCAATTTCCATATTTTTTTGGCTAAATTCTTGTCATCAGAGCCTATAAGACGCCGGGATTCAATTACGGTCACTTTTCCCAGCAAATTTTCTTCTAAAAGATAGCTTTTCAGCTCTTCAGAAACTGCCATCGGCGTAATATACACTCCCCTAGCCAATCTCTTGAAACCAAACTCCTTCAACTTTGAACTTTTCACTTTGAACTTTGAACTAACGATGGCAATCCGCCATCTTTTGTCCCAAACTCTACTTTGGCCAATAGAAATCGGAAAAAAAGAAAGCAGTCTTTCTCTTCCCATTCCGGTTAATCGGAAAAAAGGCACGTTGTTACGAACGATTTTATCGACTTCTCCTGACTTTACCAGCTGGCCCATAGCATCTCTTATAGAACCTCTCCGAAAATCCAATAGGAAATAAATATAATTATAGGGTCTATACTGAAAACCCTCGCTTGACTTAAAAAAATCAATTGGCAAAGAAAGAGTTAGCAATATTTTTCTCTTTAGTTTCCTCATTTTATATGTCCCCTGTCATTCCCGCGCTCCTATTGTCATTCTCGACTTTGATCGGGAATCTATATAATAACCCCCTCATCGCAGTGTTCTTGTGTCATATACTACTATTAAATACAACGCTCGCGCCTTTGTCAAGGGCCTTCTTAGGGGCCAGGGGCGAGTATACAGTATACAGAATTAATTTTCAAAACCTGCTACTCTCTGATACTCTTTTATATTCTTCGATAGTATTTGATAACTCTATGAAAAAGCCTGTGAAAAGATATATACCCGTGAAAAGAACCAATCAAGGCTATTTTACGAGTAAATCATACGGTATCAAACTACCCCTTGACACCAATTTTCATAGGCTTTTATAGTAGTATAAAGCGTATAATTTGTATAATCTCATGCGTAGGAGGAGAAATTCCAAAGTTCAAAGCCCAAATGTCAAACAAAGCTCAAAATCCAAAATCCCAAAAATATGACTTAGCCGAAAGAACAGCAAAGTTTGGAGAGAGTGTTATTGATTTTGTAAGCAGTTTACCAGAAACATCTGTTAATAGACCATTAAAAAGCCAACTGATACGCTCTAGCACTAGTGTTGGTGCTAATTATATGGAGGCCGATGCCGCAGAGTCTGCTAGAGATTTCAATCACAAAATCGCTCTTTGCACAAAAGAAGCAAAAGAAACCACTCACTGGTTGAGAATGATTGCTAAAGCCAATTCTAATAAAACTGAAAAATGCCGCAAGCTATATCAAGAAGCTCGTGAATTAACCTTGATCTTTTCGTCTATATTGAACAAAAGAAAGAAGAAAGCGTAAATTTCAAAGCTCAAAGCTCAAATGACTAAATGTCAAAAATATATTTAATTTGGAATTTAGATTTTGGATTTTGTTTGTAATTTGGATTTTGTAATTGGGATTTGTTTACTCGGATTTTGTAATTTGGATTTAAATGCTATGACCGATTACCAATTCACACTCAACCAAGAAAGAAAATCAACCGAGACCAATCGGCTGGCAGAACTGGGAGCGATTATTCTCATCTTCAGCGCCAGTCTTATTTGGCTATTCGCGTAGAAGAGATTAACACAGATAAAAAAAGCGGATTTTCGCGGATAAGTTAACAACAATGACTAAAAAGAAGAAAACAAAGAAACAGATAAAAATTTACGCTTTTATTGACAGCCAGAATTTGAATTTGGGCGTGTTGGATCAAGGCTGGAAGCTTGATTTTGCTCGGTTTCGAATCTATCTGAAAGACAAATACAGGATAGAAAAAGCGTTTTTGTTTATTGGCTATGTTCCAGGCAATGAAAAACTATACACTTTTTTGCAAAAATCAGATTATATTGTCATTTTTAAACCAACCTTGGAAATCAAAAAGGGAGAAACTATCAAGATTAAAGGCAATGTTGATGCTGAATTGGTTTTACATACAATGATTGAGTATCCAAACTACGATAAGGCAGTAATTGTTTCCGGCGATGGTGATTTCCATTGTTTAATTGAGTATTTAGAAGAAAAAGGAAAGCTCTTTCGGGTTATTGTTCCCAATAGAAAAAGATATTCCCAGCTCTTCTGGAAATTCAATCGCTATTTGGCATTTATGAATAACTTGAAAAACAAACTAGAAGTCAAAAACAGATACAAAAAAAAGAGAGGCGTCACTTAGGCACAAAAGCCGTCGGTTGTCCTCTCATCGTGATAATTAGTTTATAACATATGAAAAAAACTTTGTCAAGTAAAGAGATGAACACGGATTAAAAGCTGGAAGAGATTAACGCTGATAAAAAGCAGATTAACGCAGATAGGATCCGCGGAAATCCGCCAATTATCCGCGAGAATCGTATTAAAAATGAATTTAACCAAACAGCAACAACAAAAATTAAACCAAATTAAAAACCAGACTTATAGAAAATATAAAAAAATAGGTAAAACAGAACACTAAAGGACACGAATGAAAACAATGAACAAGATTAACAAACTAACTGAACAAATCATCGGTCTAGCAATCAAAGTTCACAAAACTCTAGGACCAGGGTTTGTGGAACGAATATATCAAAGAGCTATGTATCTTGAACTAAAGAACAGTAAGTTAAGGTTCGAGCGAGAAAAGAAAATATCTGTCTATTACAACAAAGCACTGCTCGGATACGAAAAAACAGACTTCATAATTAACAATCAGATAATACTGGAACTTAAGTGTGTTGCTGAAATATCAGACATCCACAAAGCTCAAGTACTCTCCTACCTCAAAGCTGCCCAAACCCCTGTGGGATTAATCCTTAACTTTGCTAGACCTAAATTGGAAATTAAGAGGCTGATAGATAGCTCTGCGGCCTCTGCCGGTTCTGCGTCTCTGCGGTTGCAAAAAAACATTCAGGAACAGATTCCGAATAGAAAAATGCAACCACAGAAGCACGGAATAGAGCAGAAACACAGAATAGAAACATGAACCTAGCAAGATTAAAAAATGCCTGCTGTCAGCTCAATCCATGGAATGGCTGACTGAGGTCGAAACCTACAGGCAAAAGTAAATATAACAGATGAAAAAAACTTTGTCAAGCCCATGAATTTAACAAAAAAACAAATTTTAAAACCAGTATGCAAAACTACTGTTTGTTTCTTAGATGAAACCGGCGTGTTAAATCGTCCAGAAGATAGATTTTTTGGGTTGGGAATAATCAAGACCGGCCGGCCGGAAGCGCTTTACAATCCAATCCAGTATTTAAGAGATAAAAGCGGGTTTTATGATGAAGTCAAATGGAAAAATCTATCTAACAAAAATTACTCAATAATTATGGAAATTTTAAAAATCTTTATCAAAAACGTTGAAGCCAAATTCGCCGCTGTACTTTTAGATAAGCATCATCTTGATTTTCAAACTTACTTTGCTAACAACTTCTGGAAAGTTTATGAAAGTTTTACCGTGCTTCTTTTACACGGGAATATTGGTAAAAATGAAAATCTGGTAGTTTTGGCTGACTACTATCCCTCACCAAAAGACAATCGCTTTGAGCAAAATATCAAAAGAAGAGTTAATCGAATTTTGGGCAGAAAAGCTGTTGTAACTGTTTGCCGCTTGAACTCAAAAACAAACGATCTTCTGCAATTGGCTGATCTTTTATTGGGCGCTGCTGCCTATGAATTGAAGCTAAAACACAAACTCATTGACTCACCAAGCAAGATAAAAGCCAAAGCATTAGAGAAAATCAAAAGAATGTTAGAGATAAAAGATTTTACGAAAAGTCCGCGAAATAGAAAAGTTAATGTTTTGCTTTTTGAGGGAAATAAAAAACCTCAGATCATGGGTCATACGACCAACACCTGAGGTAAAGATAAATATAACAGATGAAAAAAGAAATGTCAAGGAGAGAGAGAAAATGATCAATTATCAATGATCAATTATCAATGATCAATTATCAATCAATTATCAATTATCAATTAACTAATTATCAAATGAAAATTAAAGAATTGAAAAATTCAATGAAAATTGAGCCTTGAAAATTGAAAATTAAAGAATATGAATTTAACAAAAAAACAAGAAGAAAAATTAAACGAGATTTTAGGGAGAAA
>Ga0265594_1000571_pt1 | contig 30192 bp, 22 predicted proteins | sample saktaG_11_FD_190147 | JGI IMG/M metagenome (GOLD analysis project Ga0265594, IMG submission 190147) | Saline water microbial communities from Sakinaw Lake, British Columbia, Canada - sak_2011_5_24_80m | ecosystem: Environmental > Aquatic > Non-marine Saline and Alkaline > Saline ... | reverse complement strand
TATTTTCTTTAATTTTCTCAGCTCACTACCTGTCCCAATAATTTTCAAAGGCCAGCCAAGTTGATTAAAAGCCTTGACTGCTAAGTCAATTTTCTTATAAGGGACTAACCTGGAAACGATAAGAAAGAAATTACTTTTATGCTTTTGAACTTTTTTATGCTTTTGAACTTTTAAACTTTTAAACTTTCGAATATTAATACCAGGATAAATAACAGTTGAGTCTCGGCCATAATACTTCTTAATTCTCGTTTGAACTGTTTCTGAAATCGCCAAATATTCATCAACTCTTTGGCTAGCGATTTGATCCCATTTTTTGAGATAAGAAATAATCGGAGAACTAAAGAACTTAAAAACTGAAGAACGAAAGTACGAATTACAGCCGCTCCAGAGATAACGGGTTGGCGTTAGACAATAACAAAAATGAAGCGTTTCCGGTTTAGTAATAATTCCTTTAGCAAACTCGCTGGTAATAGAAATCACCAGATCAAATTCATCAAACTCAAAACCTTCAAAAGCCAACGGCATCAACCAGGGAAAAAGCTCATGATGATTACGAGCAAATGGCAATTTATTTAAAAAAGAGGGAATAACTCGAAAATCCTTTGCCCAGCCAGCAGTCTTCGGATGATAAACACTGGTAAAAAGAGGCGCTGACGGCCAAATCTCATGAAGGGCCAAAAGCACTCTCTCTGCTCCGCCAAACTTATTAACTCTGTCATAAACCAAAGCAACTTTCATAGATCTTAAGTGTTTCTTGGGCTGTCTGTCTCCATCTATATCTCTTGCTTCTTTCTAGTCCTTTTTCAATTAAACTATTTCTAAGTTTTTTACTCTCGATAACTGTTTTTATTTTTTCTATCATATCCTCAACCTCCTCAGGATCAAAATAAACTGCAGCTAGACCAGCAATTTCTCTATGAACAGGAATATCAGAAATAACCACAGAAAGCCCAACCGCCATCGCTTCAATTACAGTTAAGTCAAAACCCTCCATTAATGATGGCTGCACAAAAGCGATTGCTTCTCGATATAATCTTACTAATTCTTCATCAGAAACAAAACCAGGTAATTTAACCAATTTTTCTGCTTTCATCCCTTTTATTTTCTTTTTCATTCTTTCCAAAAAAACACTTCTCGAGCAACAAATTACCAATTCCAGTTTTAAGCTTTTCACCGCCTTGATTAACCGCTCAATGTTCTTATGCGGATAAAGACTGCCTGTATAAATAATAAATGGCTTTTTTATTTTATATTTCTTTAATAATTTTAAATTTGGAATTTCAATTTGTAATTTGTCATTTGAAATTTGAAATTTATTTCCCACTCCTTCATAAGTCACTATAACTTTATCAGGACTCAATTTATATCTCTTGATTAGCTCTTTTTTTACTGCTTCACTGGGAACGATAATTTTTTTCGCTCTTTTAACTGCCAACCCAAAAACCAAAAGATAAACTGCGTATTTTAACCAATAAATTAAAGGAAAGCGGGTGGTAGTCGAAAATCCCCGCGATTTGTGCTTAATCAGATCATGAATAGTCACCACAAATGGCACGGGACAAAAAATCGGCACATTAAAATGGGGAAAGTGAACCAAATCAAGTTTAGATTGCCAAACTATCCAGGGGATTAAAAACTGCTCTTTAAGAGAATAATGCCTGGCTCGAACTTCAATAATTGTTAAATTGTTTAATTGTTCAGTTGATGAAGAAATTTGAGTTTTATTTTTAACAAATAAATAAAGTCTCCAATTTTTAATTTTTAATTTTTCATTTTTAATTTCGCGAACCAGGTTCGCGATATAACGGCCAATACCGGCATTTTCCAAGCCCATCATTCTAACATCAATGCCTATTTTTTTCATAGTTTGATTAATCGAAGTGCCTTTTTAACTTTAATTGCCAATTTAACAAGAAAAGTTATTAAAAGTGGATACTTATCTTTGTAGAATTTATCATAGAAAATCTCCATTGCCTCAATCGAAGCTTTAGTAACCTTAATTTGATCATCTCTGCTTATTTTAACAACATCCTTACTCTCTCTTCGCAACCCGGAACTCGCCCCCTTATAATGAATGGCTTTTACTTTTGGATAATAAATAACTTTCCAGCCCTCTTTCTTAATTCGATAACAAAGATCTAAATCTTCTCCATAGAAAAAATAAGACTCGTCAAGACCGCCAATCTTATTTAAGATTTTCTTTCGGGTTAATAAAAAAGCGCCGCAGCAAGAATCAATCTCATGAACAACATCCAGATTTTTCCAAGTTTGATGATATTGGCCAAAAATCTTTGATTCCGAAAACAACTTCTCGAGCCTCGAAAAATAACAAAAAGCAGCCCATGGTTTGGGAAAACCACGATGGCAGTCAAGGTCAATTTCTCCGCTTCTTAATTCTAATTTGGGCGTAATTACTCCAATTTTTGGATTTTCTTCCAGATAAGAAATTAGTTTAGGGATTGTCTGTTTTGGAACAACCGTGTCAGAATTAAGAAGCAAAATATATTTACCCTGAGCAATTTTAATCCCTTGATTATTGGCTTTAGCAAAACCAAGATTTTGGTCATTGAAAATAACTTTAAACTTTTGAACTTTTAAACCTTTAAACCTTTTTAAATATTCTCTGCTTCCATCAGTTGACCCATTATCAACAACAATAATTTCCCCATACCCCATTCGCCATTCGCTATTCGCCATTAGACTTCTCAGGCATTGCCTTAAAAGCTCCTTGGTATTATAACTAACGATAATAATAGAAAGATTAACTTTTTTCACTACCAACCTCTCTATAAATCTTGTCAAGCTTTAAAGCGATTTTTTTCCAATCATACTTTTCCATCACTAACTTTCTGGCATTCTTTTTTATGTCTTGATAAAAATCCCTGTTTCTAAGAAGCTTAAAAACTGCTCGGGCCATCTCTTTTGGTGTCTCTCTTACTAAACATTCAATTCCATCTCTTGCCCCTATTCCCTCAATTCCAACCCTAGTTGTCACCACGGGCGTTCCGGCCGCCATTGCCCCTAAAATTTTAAGCCTTGTTCCCCCTGGTCCCCTTAAAGGAGCTAAAAGAATCGTTGATTCCCGATAGGCTTTCTTCACTCCTTCAATATCAGAACTAAGAAGAGTAATAATCTCCACCCCTTCTCTTTTTAAAGCCATCACCCTGTTTGCCTCTTGACCGACAATCCAGCAAACAGCCGTAGGAATTTTCTTTTTTATTAAAGGAAAAATGTCTTCTACTAGAATTTTTGCCGCTTCAGCATTCTGAATCCAGGAAAAATTTCCTTGAAAAAAAATAATTGGCTTTTCAAGCTGAACTTTCTTTTGCTTCCAAATATCAACCAGATCCTCACCAACACCGTTAGAGATGATATTAACTTTTAAACTAGGCACCAAAGAGAGCATCTTTTTTTGATCGGCCTCTGAGACAGCAATTACTCTATTTGCTTTTTTCCAAAATTTTGTTTCCCAAAACTTAAGCTTGGAAACATCAAGATGTAAAAGCGGCCTTAAAGGCCAAACCCGAAAATTATTTGCATAATGAAGGTAAACTTGATACTCAATTGTCTGATCAACCAGAATAATAGGAATGTTAGTCGCTGGAATGTGAGGCATGACATAAAAAGTTTCAGCGTGAATAAGGTCAAATTCTTCTTTCTTCAACTCTTCTTTTACTGCCTTTTTTTCTTCTTCTGAAAGGTTGCGAACAACTAAAAACGGATAAATTCCAAAACCAGCTCTAAGGATATTTCTAATTGTCCAAGGTTTTACTGGCCGCCTAAAGACACTAACCTTTTGGCAAAATTTTTCCAGTTCCCGAACATACTTTTTTTCGCTTTCATTTTTAATTAGAGAAAAAAGGGTGATTTTATGTTTTCTTCCCAAATTTTTAATCAGATTATATGACCTAACCTGCCCGCCGCTCGAAGGAGGGTAAGGCAAATAAGGAGTAAGCATGAGAATACGCATAATAATTAGTGATTGGTGATTAGTGAAAAAATTATATACTTGTCTGTTTTTTTAATTACTTCATAATTATTTAATAAGCCTTGGGTGAATTCATCAAAATTAACTGAAACATAGTGTGTCGCTCCCATATCAATTAAATGTTCTAGCGATCCTGTCATCATTGGCCAACCCTGACGGTTAGTATGATATAAAAAGGCAGTATCTCCATTATAAGGAGCAATTACTTTAGCATTCAAAGGAAGTAGAAAATCCACTGCCTTTCCGGCTTCAACTATTTCCGGGTGATTAATATTAAAAAACCCCCGCACTTCATACCAAGAAAAAGCTAACATGAAAAAAAGACAAATAACAAATAACAAATAACAAACAGATCTTTCAAAAAATAATTTTGATGCTCTTAAAAGAAAATCTGCTCCTTTGGCTAAAAAGATGCTTATTATCGGCACAGCAATAACTTGATAATAATCATGTCTAACATTACCGCCGGCAAACACAGTAAAATAAATCAGAACAGAAATTAACCACCAATGAAAAAACCACCCTTCTTTTTTTCCTTTTTTAAGTAAAATGCCGATGGCAAAAGGCACAAGACCCCAATATCCTAAGATTAATTTGCCTAATCTCTCAGCAAAAATCCAACGGAAAAATGCTCCCTTAAAACGAATTCCTGCTTCATTAAAAAGCCAACTATAAGCAGGAATTCCTGACGGATATTGGCTTATCCAAATTCGCCAGAGAAATAAAGGAATAAGAGAAATAAGAAAGTAAAAAAATACAGAACGGTTTTTCAAACCACTAAACCCCTGTTTTTGCCATACAAGATAAACCATAGGCAAAAATAAAAAACCAGTAATGGGCTTAAGAAGAAGAGAAATAACCGCTAAAATAACCGACAATAACCAAAAAAGATTAACAGCAATCTCTTTTTTTTCTAAATATCGGCTAAAATAATAAATCATTCCCAAAGAAGTAAAAACCATCATTGGCTCAGGCAAAATCACCCTGGAATAAAAAATATTGTATGGTAAAACAGCAAAGAAGAAAGCAGTTAGTAATCCAACTTTTTTACTCAAATATTTTTTAACAAGAAAATAAAGAAAAACAAGGGAGCCTAAAGAAAAAATAATAGAAACCATCCTTCCCCACCACTCTAAAGACATTTGGGGAAAACTTCGAGCCGCCCCTGCTTGAACTAAATTATAAAAAGGAAACTCAACAAACCTATATCCTTGAGGATTTTCTTTTCCCGAAGGAATATTTGAAAGATCATCGAAACGAGGATGCAAAAGATTAAAACCATATTTTAAGAAGTTCCGCGAAACAGCACTGGTGTCTGCTTGGCGCCAGGAATGCCAGTCAGCTAATGGAGTATTAATTTTATAAAGCCTTAATATAAAAGCCAATAATAAAATAATTGATAACAAAAAATATTCGTTAAATATTTTCTTACTCATTTTAGTTAGTTTGAATTGATTTTTCAGTAATATCTATAGTTCCAATCAGAATTCCTGATAAAATCCAAAAAATGCAGGCAACTTTTGAAGCCTCAAAAACATCAATAAATAAAGCATTGGCGAGAAAACCAAGAATAGCACCGGAAATGCCGATAACAACAATCCTTTCAAATCCTAAGGTTTGTTTTTGGAGAAAAATCGTTATTTTTCTCGCTATTTCCAAAAATATTAAACCAAAGGCTAAAAATCCCAAGAGACCAGTTTCTGCCAAAAGCCTGAGATAGTCATTATCAGTTGCCAGAGTAACTGAAGAATAACCTGTTCCCAAAATTGGATTTTTCAGAAAAGCTCTAACCGCTCTCGGCCATTCCACCTTAAAACGAATTTCCCCGGATCGCTGGGCGGCGGCGGCGGCTCCTTCCGGTTCCGGCCAAGCAGGTTTTGCCGCGATTGTCGCTGTTTTTGGAGTAGACGCGACTATTTTCTCTCCTTTCTTTGTTCCACTAATAATCTCTTCGATTTCAGGAATAGGCGTAGAAGTAGGAATTAATTCTAAAGACATTCTCTCTTTCTGATCTTTATATCTAAAAATCCTTATTTCAGATAAATTCCTAAAGATTGGTTTAAACATAACCCCAAACCTTTCCCCTAAATCATCAGAGAAAAACATCGCTGCCATACTTAAAATAATAATCGGCGGAATGAACCACTTCTTTTTCAAAAGTAAAAAAACAGAACTAACACTGAAAAGATAGGCGGCAAAAGAGATTCTCGAGGCAGTCAAAACTAAAAGATAAAAAGTAACAATACTTAAAAGACCAACAAAAATTCTCAACCATTTTCTTTTTTCCCAAACTATAAAAGCAGCAGCAATGCTTATTACTAAAACAAGATAAACAGCTAAATCATAATGACCGGCAAATGTAGAATTTATCCTTGTCCATTTTGTTAATCGCAGTAATGTTCCCTTAGAAAACTCTTCATTCATCGTAGAAACAACCGGCCAATAAAAATATTTCTGACCAAAGCCATAGATAATCACTCCCAAAGTAGTAATAAAAATGATTAAGTAATAACGATAAACATTTTTCAATGTTTTAATTGAAGAAAAAACGGCCAGAAAAAGCATCATATATTCAATGCGGCGCAAATAATGTAAAAAAGCAATATGCGGGGTAATATTTTTAGTAATTAAGAAGGCGCTCAACAAAGATAAAGCGCCAATTATCCAGTAAAAAAAGATCAACCAGCAAACTTTTTCTTTTAAAATAGGAAATTTCTGCCGCCATTGAATAATAAACCATACGGCGATCACAGCACTAATCAAAAGATCCTCTGCCCTAACAGCAACATATGTTCCGGGCACATTAAAAAGAGGAAATTTTGGGTATAAAGGAATAAAAAGCAATAAACTAACTATTCCTAAAAATAAAATATTTGTTTTAAACCAGTTTATAAGCCTCGGCATAAGTTTCTTTGAGATATTTATTATTGGTTATAATACCTAAAATATAAGATAAAATTGCTTTAGTTTTCAGTAAAATTTTTAAAATCACTTGCTCCGAATTTGATTTATGTTTTTGATAAAAATAAATCAAGCCTTTATAAATGTTTAAAATTGGTTCTTTTCTGCCAGTTTGGGAACTTCCCTGTCCGAGATGAAAAATTTCGGCTTGAGGATAAAAATAAACCTTAAAACCGGCTTTTTTAATTCGACAACACCACTCAACTTCTTCCATATACATAAAAATATTTTCATCGAGCAAACCTGTCTTCTTGAAAACGTTTTTTTTAACCATCAAAGCCGCTCCCATCACCCAATCAACTTCTCTAATTTTATCATAAGAAGCACGGACGAAACGGCTGCCGCCGAAATGCTCCCTAAAAAGCATTACTGTTACTACTGACAAACTCGGAAACCTACCTGCCGATGGCTGGGATGTCCCATCTTTATTAAGAAGTTTTGGGCCAACTACGGCTGATTCAGGATTGTCATCTAAAAATTTAATCATTGCCCCCAGCGCTCCTTTTTTAACAACCGTATCTGAATTTAAAAGCAAAATATATTCACCCTGAGCAATTTTAATGCCTTGATTATTAGCCTTAGCAAAACCAAGATTAGTTTTATTTAAAATAATTTTTAATTTTAAATTTTTAATTTCTTCTACGCTTCCATCTGTAGAGCCGTTATCTACAACAATAATTTCCCCATACCCCATTCGCCATTCGCTATTCGCCATTAGACTTCTCAGGCATTGCCTTAAAAGCTTTTTAGTATTATAACTAACGATAATAATAGAAAGATTCATCTGATAAACATTTTAAATATCTCTCTATCAGAAGTTTTTACTTCTTTTTTCTCTTTAAATCTTTTGGGTAAAATCTGAAATGATTTACTCAAGGCAGCCAAATAAGGCTTCCAATACCCCGGTGTGGTCAATAATTTTTTCCAAAGCCAAAATTTATGCTCCAATATCATTTTGGAATTAGTAATATTTTTCCAGATAAACAAAAGCTGGTTTCGTCGGGAAATAAAATTAATATAATTTTTGGGAAATCTTTTAATTGTTTCTTCGTGCTTGTGGTGAACAATCGCCCTTGGCTCCCATAAAACTTTATACCCTCTTTTCCAAGCCCGATAAGAAAGATCAACATCTTCCCAATAAAATGGTGAATAAATTTCATCAAGCCCACCGAGTTTTTCCCAAATTGATTTTCTGAAAACAGCGCTCCCTCCGGAAGCCCAGCCAGAAAAATGAACTTTATCAGTTTTCGATCCCGACTCATGCTCAATAAAACCATTAGCCCATTTTATTTTGGCCCAAGACCAATTTTGCTCATTAAAGGAAACTGCAAATACTTTTAAATCTTCAAAATGATTTAAACATTTCTGTAAAAATCCTTTTTCGGGAATCACATCATTATTTAAAAGCACAACAAGATCTCCCCGCGCCTTTTTTACTCCCTGATTAACCGCCCTGGCAAAACCAAGGTTCGTTTTATTTAAAATAATTTTTAATTTTAAATTGCAATTTTTCATTTTTAATTTTAAATTTTTAATTTCTTCTACGCTTCCATCTATAGAGCCGTTATCTATGATAATAATTTCTGCCTTCTTTGGTAAAGCCTTAAAAACCAAAGGCAGATTTTTCTCCAAAAGCTTTTTTCCATTCCAATTAGGAATAACAATTGAAATTTTCATTTATGTTTTAAATCTATTCTACACTTTTTAAAACCATTAAAGAAAAGAAAAACAAGAATAAACAGACCAATAGTAGAAATAATCTCTGCTATAAGCCTTACAGGTGTACGCAAAAATCTTACTTGAACAAAACTCCGTCCTTCGGGAAGCTGTAGTCTCATTAACCCTCGATCATTTTGATAATCTATTTCTTTTTTCTCTCCATTAACAAAAGCTTTCCAGCCAGGATAATAAATATGAGCTAATTCAACCGACGATTCTTTCTCTCCAATAAAAATAAAGTCTTTTTTTAAATAACCCCATTCTGTATTTTTTATCTCTCCTTTTCCATCAATAATCTTAATCTTTTCGCCTTCATAATTCTTTGGTTTAATCTTGACCCATCTTGGCAAATACTCATCATCCCAGGTAGTAGTTTCCGAAACAGACAATGGACGCCAGTAAAGCTTTGGCCTGAAAAATCCATAATTTTCGATAATGGTTAGAATAATAACCACTACTGCAAAACCGTAAATAACTAAATCACGAACCTTTCTCTTTTTAAAATTTTTATCAAGATAATAAACAAGCAATGAATTTAATACTGCCCCGCAAAAAGTAATCAAAAGATGAAATCTCCAGGGAAACTGAAAAAAAGCAAGGAAAGGAAGGTTTTTCCAAATCAAAGAAGAGTATTTCGTTGTCATTAAAATAGAAAAGAAGAACATGCTTGTAAATAAAAACAGCATTTTTTTAATAAAATCGCGCTTTCTGAAAAAACCCAACACAAAAGCAGTTATTGAAAAAATAATTAGAGTTTTTCCAATCTGGAGAGACATTGGCTGTTCTTTAAGAAAACCTCCATATCCCCAAGGAGAGTCCCAAAGCTGTTTTAATTCCACAAAGTATTGTTCATAAGGATAAGAAGAAAAATTGCCAAGATTGACAAATTGCGTTTCATTAATCAAAGGCAGCCAAAAAAAACAAGAAAGCATTGCCGCCAGCAAAACGCCGCCAAAAACTTTTAAAACTTTAGTCTTTTTTTCATCTAAGTCTAAAAATACGATTAAATTAAAAAGGCCTAAAAAGAAAATAAAAAGAACAAAAGAAATATTATGGGTAAGGCTTAATAATGCCAGAGAGAGTGAGAATAAAGGCAGCCAAACAAAACTACGATTCTTTAAAAGTCTCCAATTTGTCCAAAGTACGAATGGGAAAAGAGAAAAAGCAAAAAACTCAGCCAAATTACCTCTAACATAAACATCTACCGCCCTATAAGGAGCATAAGAAAAAACAATCGCCGCCGTTAACGCTGGAATTTTACCAAATAAGTCTTTTATTAATAAAAACATTCCTAATGCTCCCAGAAAAAAAGCCAGTAAAAAAACAATCTTTGTAGCGATTAAAAAATTTGCTCCAAGAAAAACAAACCCGGCGCCAATTAAATAAGGAAGCGGGGGATAAAAAATAAATAACGGATATCCATGGCCATAAAGAAGCCCACTCGACCATCTGAGAGGAAAACCGCCAAATTTTATGGCTTGATAACTTTCAAAAATCCTTACTGTTTGAACATCATCATGAGTAGGAAAAAATCCCCGATGAAAAAAGGGAGCAATAATTGGTATTAACAATAAAGCAATAATTAAAAGAAAAAGCCCTGCTATTGTTTTTTTCTTAAAAATAAAGATGCGCATATTAAAATCCCTGCCAATGAAAGAAAACTGCCTACTTTCAACGACATTGGGTCATAAACAATTCTTAAATGATGATCTCCTTTGGGCACAAGAATTGCTCTAAAAGCATAATTGGCTCTATAAATTTTCGTTTCTTTATCATCCAAAAATGCTTTCCAGCCGGGATAAAAAGCTTCTGAGATAAATAAAATTTTATCAATGTTTGTCTTAATTCTCAAGATTTTTTCAGTAGGCGAATACTCCATATATTCTACTGACTCAGAGAAGTTCTGATCTAAATCTATTTGTTCTAAACCTGAGACTTCTTCTTCTAAAATTACTGTTTGAGAAAAATCAAGAGATGAAGAGGTCATTAAATTTGTAATCTTCTTTTCGTCTTTCTCAACAATTATATCTTCCACTAAAAACGCTCTCGGAAAACTCGATGTGTTCTCTAGAACAACTAAGCTTTTATCGCTATGAATTTCTTTAAATTTAGAATTTCTAAAAAGATAGGAAATTTCTCCTTTGTCGCTCACTCTTCCATTTTCATCCCGTTTCAGAGCTAACATATACTTAATATTTAAAAGATCGAAAAGAGGAGAGTCAAAATTCCCTATCAAACCGTAACGACTAACGTTAGACCTGGTTTCATTGCTATTCAAAATAGAAATAAATTCCGCATATCTTGCTGAATAAAGAGGATTGTAGCCAGAAGCGCTTTCTATACGATAAAAAGACCACATATTAGCAGGAAGAATGTCATCGCTTTCACTTTCTATTCTAAAAGGCTTTTTCTGTTGTTGAAGATAATCTAAAATCGGAGTCTTCGGGAAAACCATTTCTTTTTTTACAAATGGCAAATATTTATCAGCAAACCTAAAAAGATCCAGAAAAAGAATCAAAATGAAAATTACTGCGAACCATTTCCTTGTCTTGTCTTTTAAAAAATTACTCCATAAAAGAAAAGCCCAAGAAACAAAAATAATTAAAATCGGCAAAATGAGATTACGAATAGCTACTGATGCATTTTGAATGTCAGTCTTAATAAAACTATTTACCAAAAAAGTTGGGTTGCTTCGCAAGTAGAAAAATAGAAAAGTTAAAAAAAACACTATTATTGTTAAACTCGTAAGTTCTTTCCTTTTTAGCTTTTCTTTGAGAAAAAAGTCAAAACCCAGAGCTGCCAGCACGCTGGCAGTAAAAGTCAATAAATAAATTCCTCTTGAAGCATAACTATTACTTAATATAGGAATTTTAAGCCAATAAATTAATTTTCCAAGAGGTGAATCGAAAATTAAAAAACTTACTATCAAAAACGAAGTTAAATAAAAGGTTGTTAATTTATCCTTTTTGCGAAAAATGAGAAGAAAAATAAAAAACAATGGTAAAATCCCTAAATATAAAGCTGTTTCTTGATAATTCCATATTCCCCAGTAATTTCTTGTTGTCGGATTGCCAAAAAAATCAGGAGCAAAAAAAGTAAGAACATTCTGAATAGAAACAAGGCCAAAATTAGCCTGTTCGACATAATGCTCTTTTTCTCTAAATGAACAAAGAAAAAGCTCTAAAGAAGGAATAATCTGAATCGCAGAAATTAAAAGGCCCAAAACAAAAGAAAAGAATAAAGAAAATATTATTCCCAGTTTTTCTTTTCCATTTTTTAAAATAAAATACTTGAAAAGAATGTAAATAAAACTAAAAAAAACAAGGTAAAGAGTAATTTGAGAATGTCCGGCAAAAACGGAAAAAGCAAAAAATAGAGAAATTAATCCTAAAAAGATATTTTTCTGTTGAGAAAAATATCTTTCTATTAAAAGTAGAAGCAGAGGAAGATATAAGCCCGCATGAACAATAGTGGCCCATTGGCTCCAAACAACAGCAAAAGCAGAAAAAGAAAAAATTACAGATCCAAAAATGCTTGCTAATTTGCTTGCCTTAATTTCCCGAAGATATAAAAAACTAAAAATAAGGGAAAGTATTGCCTGGAAAATAACCAAGAGAGAAAATGCCATTTCTTTTGAAAACAGAAGGTAGAAAATATTGAATGGATAAAAAGCGCTTGCCTGAAAAGAAGCCAGTAATGGTGTTCCCGTAAGAATAGAGTCATCCCAAAGAAGAAATTTCAATCCCTGGAAAGAATGAGAAAGATATCCTTTCCAAATATAAATCTGGGAAACTACATCGGAAATAAGGGGATTTTTAATCGGCACGCCGACAAGATAACCCCATTTATAGTTGAGCCAGGGAAAATACATTCCTACAATAATATCAGCTGGAATAGGCAGCAAGCCTTTAATAAAAAATTTCCAGAAGAAAATAAAAATAAGAAAAACGAACAAGAAAAACGGCCAAAGTCTTTTCATTTAAAATTCAACCAAGTCATTCCCAAAGAAATTCCAGCAAAGGCGCTCCGGATAAAAGTTTTGATTTGAAATGGATTGTAAAACTTATTAATTACTTCTGAAAAAGGAACCACCTCTTGCAAAGAAGGAAAAACAGGGGAAAAAAGACCAATGTTTAATGACGGCTCAAAAAGAAGGGTTATCAACAACCAAGAACCTAAAAGCCCAAATTGCAGCCAAAAATGTTTAAAATTATTCTTAATCAGTTCTATTAATAAAAATGGAGTTATCCAAAGAAACCATTGAGGGTGATAGTGAGTAATACTAAAAAACAAAAGCATCACACTAAGATAATACTTCCATAAATCCTTGGGTTTTCCAAAATGAGCTATATGAATGCAAAGAATAGAGAAAATGAAAATGAAAATAGAGATTCCCTCTGCGCCACTCACAGGAATCGCCGCAAAAAGCATTTTCTGAGATTGGGGAGAGAAAAGAACAATGCTTCGAAAAACGGCTGAACTTAAAAAAGGAATAATGGTTAAAACGTACGGCAACAGACCAATAATTCCCAATCTTAATCTCTCTCTAAAATCCTTGGCTGAAGAAAAAATCAAAAACGGCAGAAAGAGCAAGGGAAACATTTTCAGTGAACCCCCTACTCCCAAAGAAATCGCGGCTAAACTTGGCTTCTTTAATTTCATAAAATAAAGCGAAAGAATAACAAAAAACACGGGAATAATATCAAATTGCCCAACCATAAACGAGCTATAAAGACTTAGGGGATTAAACAGCCAAAGAATGAGGGCTAATTTTTTCTGCTTCTGTGTATCAAATAACTTCATTAATAAAAACGCTGTTCCTAAATCAAAAAACAAATAAGGAAGCTTAAGGAGAAAAAGGGTCTTAAAAACTTCGGAATTTTGATAAACTTCGGAAAAATTATTCATCAACCACAAGGTAAAAGTATCTTGATAAAAAGGCTTAAAAAGAAAACCAAAAATACCTAAAATAAAATAAGCGAGAGGTGGATAAGTAAAAAAATTAGTGCCGTAGTTCTGGACTAATTGATGAGTCGGAGGCAAATTGTAAAGATAATCGTAAATATTAAAAACACCTCTCTGAACGAAAAAATACCGCCCAAAATTCAATGCCCAAATATCAGAATGTCCTGTAATGGGCATTAGAAGTAATCTGATAATAATTCCTAATCCTAAAACAATCCCAAATTTAAGCAATACTGTTTTTAATTTTTTCATAAAACCTCTCCTTGCTAAATCTTTTTGATGATTTCACCGCCTGAATCGAGAATTTTTGACGCAATTTCTCTTCTTTGATCAATTGAAGCGTATATTCAACTAATCTTTCCTCTGTTTCCCAGAGAAATCCATTAATAGCATGCTCCACAATCTCTTTTTGACCTCCTTTTTTGATAACCACCGGCACACACCCAGCCGCCATCGCTTCAACTGTAGTAATGCCAAAATGCTCTACCTTTTCCGGTTCTTTCTCTTCATCAATTCCAAATCCGGCTGCATGCCAATAAATTTTAGCTTGACCGTAAAATTTCTGAAGCGTTTTAAAATCAACATTAACTAAAATCTCTATCGCTGAATTCTTAGCCTTCCTTCTCAGCTTATTAATATATCCTTGGTTTTTACTTTGCATTCCTCCGATTAATATCAGCTTCCATCCGTTTAAAAATCCGTCTGCGTTTTCTTTAATCATCCGCTTAAACCTATCAATCAAAACATCTTGATTCTTGGCATGCAGCGGGCTGTCAAAACGACCAACAGAAAGAATAATCTTCTCCTTTTTTAACGGCTTAAAGGCTTTAATATCAACTGGAGGATAAACAGTAATTGCGTTAACGCCATATTCTTTATCAATAAATTTTTTAGTAAATTCAGAGTTGCAGATAATTTTATCAACTAATCTCAATTTAACTCTATTCAGTAAACTTCTACCGCCAACACCATGAAAAGGAACCTGAAAGTGAATAATGTTTTTACCGCTAAACAAAAAGGGAATGCTGCCATCAGATAAATAAATAAAAAGGTTGTAATTTCGGCAAATCTTAAACTTTTTGAACAAATTTTTTCCTTGGTTGAAATTTTGAAAACCAGTTGAACAAAATTTTATCTCGGAAAGATCTAAATTAAATCTTATCTGAAGCTTTTCTTTTATTTTTTTATTTTTCCAAAAAACATCCACTTGATGGCCATGTTTACTTAAACATTCCGCAATGGTCATCATATATCTCTCGCCGCCGCCAAGAATATCAAGATAAGGATCAAAAATGCCTGCTTTCATTTTTCTCCCTTTTGCAGTTCCCACAACCTTGCGTAAGTTATAAATCGAGAGAACATCTGAAATATTATTTCGATCCAGCCTACGGTACCATCGCGCCAGCCCTGCTTTTTAACTCCTCGCAGCCAAAATTCAGTCAGCATCACTCGTAAAATCCGCCACCAAGTTACGGGAGGATGATTGGCTTGATAAAGTAAATCTGCCTCTATTTTTGACCATTGGCTGGTTTTTTCAATCATTGAAGACAAATCGCGATGGGTAAAGTGAATCATTGGTTCTTTCAAATGACCCAATTCTCCTGTAAAAATTGGCTCTTCATGAAGCCTGCCTTCCCATCTTAATAATTTATTTCTTTTAAACAATCTTTTTGCATAATCAGGAAACCACCCGCCATACCGCATTTCCTTTCCTAAAAGAAAATTCCTTCTGGGAATAGCGTAGGCCTTAATATTTTTGATATTTAATATTTTATGTTTAATTTCATCACAGAGCGATGTTGTTGTTCGTTCATCGGCATCAATGTATAAAATCCATTCTTTTTTTGATTTTTTCAAGCCAAAATTTCGCCAGTCGGAAAAAGAGCCTTTTTCACAAACAAAAATTTTATTCGTATATTTCTTAGCAATTTTTAACGTCCTGTCTTGAGAGCCTGTATCAACAATAATAATTTCATCCGCTAATTGCTGAACCGACGCCAAGCAATCTTTAATCATCTTCTCTTCATTTTTAGTAATAACTATCACTGATAATTTTGAATTTTTAATTTGCTTCATAACTTCCTTTCCCTAATTTTCTCAAATAAAAGTCTTTAATCCCTTTTTTTTGCCACTGACGACCAATAAATAAAAGCTTTATGCTTTCGCGAATAAGAGCAATTTTAGTTTGCAGTGAAACATATTTCAAGCCAAATAAAAGCCGATTACGACTGATGTAATAATCTTGCAAACCAGAGCCAGATTTTGAAGAACCGGCATTCTTATGCCAAACAATGGCCTGAGGAACAAAAATAATTTTAAAACCTGCCTTTTTAGCTCTTTGACAAAGATCATTGTCTTCGTAGTATAAAAAATAATTTTTATCCAAAAGGCCAATTTTTTCAAAAACCTCTTTTTTAATCAACATTGCGCAGCCGGAAACAAAATTCGTTTCTTCAATTTTTTCATACTGCCCCCTATCTACTTCATCAACACCTCGATGTCTAGCAATAACGTCTTGCCAATTCATAGTTCCACCGGCATACCAAATCACTTTACCTCGCTCATTTTTTTTGTACCGATTCTTGTGAAATTCAAAACCCGGAGCAAAATAAATCTTTGGCCCCAAAATACCATTTCGAATGTCCAAATCAGCCGCTTCGATTAATCGAACTAAACTATTTTTATCGATCAAAGTATCATTATTAAGAAGAAAAACAAAATCAGCATTATTTTTTAAAGCATATCTGATGCCAACATTGTTCCCTTCTGCAAAACCGAGATTTTCTCCTGTTTCAAGAAAAGTAAAAGTACTAAACCTTTTTTTTAAATCCTCTAAATTTTCCTGAGGATTATTATTAATAATAATCATTTCTATTTTTAAGTTTTTTTTATCAAGTTCTTTAATCGAGTTCAAGCAATCCATCGTTAACTTCTTATCAGTGTAATGAAGGATAATTATGCTTACGTTTTTAGTCATTAAAATAATTTGGACTTAATTTTTAGAAAGAATTTCTTTCTTGTGTTTCCGGTTTCTTTAATCAAAGAAGCCTTTATCCAATAAGTTACACCCTTGCTCACCCTTTTCATCTCAGAAACAAAATCGCTAAAAAGAAACTCTTCTGCCTTAAATCCTTGACTTTCCCAAACTTTTAAATATTTAATTAGTTCTGAAAATGCTTGCAGTAAAGCCAAAACTAAACCATACAATCCATCTTTATATCCTTCGCCGGCAAAAAAGCGGCTCAAAAATTCACCGGTTGGCTTTTGTAATATATCTTGCCAAGTAAATTTATAGCCGGACCCAACAAGTTCTTTCGCCTGAATATCAGTATAACGATTAAGTCTTACCAAATACTGAGAAATTGATTGATAATGATGATGGATAATCGCATTTACTTCTGTTGGTTTCAAATCTTCGCCTCTTCCTTTAGTCAAAGGAATACTGTGAATTTTATCTGACCAAGTCACTTTTCCTTTTTTAAAAAATCTAATGTTATAGTCAGGCCACCAGCGCGAATGTTTTATCCATTTTCCAAAAATAATGTTTTTACGGGGAATACGGACAAAATCAACTTCATCTGTCTCAGCTATTTCTTTTAATTTCTTAATCAAAACAGGCGGTGCTTCTTCGTCTGCATCCAGTATGAATATGTATTTACCCTGAGCGCAGCGAAGGCCATAGTTTCTCGCTGGTTCGACATAACCAACATGCTTATGAGAAAAAACTTTAGCACCGTACTTTCGAGCAACTTCTGCTGTCTTATCAGTTGAGTGCATGTCTATCACTACAATTTCATCTGCCAAATGGCGGACTGATTCTAAACAGCGCTTAATGTTTTTCTCCTCGTTCCAAGTATTAATAACCACAGAAACTTTCATCGTCTTTTCCTCTCCTATATGATACCACGAACCCTATAGATTTTAGCCTCGCCGTTATCAAAAATCTTCTCTACTCCCAAGCCGTTATTTTCCTGTTTTATTTCGTGTCCTTGGGTAAGATAAATATAACCAATTTGATTGTTTAATAAAAAACCCCTAGTCCAAATTTCATCCTCTGTTTCAAAAAACTTAACTGTTTCCTCTCGTCGAGACTTCCAATCATAGTCAGAAATTTCTAAATTAACCTGGTCTTCTAAAAAAGTCTGATACCCGGAAAAAGCAGAAACATAAGACGTGCTCTCGTAAACTTTTAAAGGAAGTGGTGTGCTTAAATAATCTTCTTTTTCGAATCTATCATAAGGGTAAGTCAAAACAACTCCAGGTTTTCTGGATTTTAAAAAATTCAATGCTTCTAATTCTCCAACCGGTATTGCGCTTGGAGACGGCCAACCAGTATAGTGCCTAAGAGTAGAAATGGTGGTAGGTATCGTCAAAAGAATAACTATTGTTAAAAATAAATATTTTAATCTTTTCCTACTGACTGTTATTCGCGCCATTGTTGAGGCGGCATAAAAATTAGCAAAAAACAAAAAGTAATAGAAAAATTGAATCGTGTTCCAAGCAGTCCCTTTTTGAACAAAAAGCAACGAAGGAATTAAACCGCCGATCGCACCAGTCATTAAAAAGAAATCGAATTCACTTAATTTTCTCTTTCTTATCCGCTCGACTAGACTCCAACCACCGATAATTCTTGTCCCCAAATTACCCAACAAAAATAGTCCCAGACTAATTGCTTCTGCCAAAATTAATTTTGGATCCCAAAACCTTCCCTTGAGCGTGTGAATTGCCACCGCCATTTTAGGCCAATAAAGCCTGTCATAAGATTCCACTAAAGAATGGGTAAACCAAAGTGGCCGCCAAACAAATAAAGAACCTGCCTTATGATTAATGGGAATGAAGATAAGAAGACTAATCAATAAAGCTAAACCAAAAATCCAAAGATAAACTTTTTCTTTTTTTATCAATTTAATTAGAGCATAAACTCCTAAAGCCGCCAGCCCTACCATACCAGCATAAGCCTTAATATTAATAAGAATACCGAATAAAAAAGCTGTTCCAGCAATCTTCCCCAAGCTCCATTTTTTCACTTTTAATAAAAGAAGTGCTCCAAAAAGTAAAACGACTAAAGATAAAGCAAATGGTGGGTTGATTAAGGCCGAAATAGACTGCATTGACCAAAAAAGAGATTCACCGCCAAATTCATGATACCGCCATAAAGTAACTAAATAACCAAAAGAACCGGCAAAATAATTAAAAAACGCCAACCAGAAACCAGTCCAAAAATCTTTTTTCCACCAATAACCTACTAAGTACGAAAGAATCCCCAGTCCTACTGCCAAAAGAACAGGAAAAATCTGAAAATAAAGATTATAAGTAGGAATTGTCGTTAGTTTATTAATTAATGCTAAGAGAAGATCATAAAAATAATGGTAATTAGTCAATTCAAAACCAGAAAAAGTGGGGTGTGGCGGCGGAAAACCTTTTAAAACTTGATTAATTAAAGCCAAATGCCAAACTCCATCATGACCATTGGCTCCCCAAAAACCTATACCAAAAGAATAAAAGAGACCGCTTCTAATCATCGTTAAGCCTAGAACAACACTTCCCAATCCTACTAAAGCCGCCAAAAGTTTACTAAATTTTAAAGAAATCAACACGCCAGCAATAATAATTAAAATCACCAACCAAAAAATATATCCGGAAGACTGGAAAGGCAAACTGAGTTTTTCCTTAAAAAAATTATCCTCTTTCATCTCCCCGGTTAAAATTTGTGCAGATTCTGGAAATCTAATCGTATCAATTTTAGCGGGCAGACTGAGTGTCAAGTCGATTTTAGAATTAGCTGTTAAAAGATAGGGTTCAGGCCAACTTTCATTGTAAATCCTCCAATCGCGAATAATAGTCTTGTCATCCTGTTCTAAAAACCCAACCCTGCCATCTCGAGACATCAACCAAACTGCTTTTCCCTTATTTTTCGCTAAATCATCACCTTCTATCCAATGAGAAGGAGAAAGATGTGAAAATTGACCTCTATACCAAGAACTAAATTCAGCCATGGTAATAACCTTGAGATTTTTATCTACTAAAACTTCAATTTGCTGTTTGTATTCTCGACCCATCACTTGCCAAGAATTATCATTTTCCAAACCAACCGTAATTTGCCCAAAAAGCGCTTTTTTCGGCTTCGTGTAAACATCAACCAATTTGGAAAAATAATCAATATCCAAACCATGTTTTAAATAATCATTCGCTTGAATGGAAAATGTGCTCTCATTAATCCCGCCGCCATAACCGTTGACCGGATCTCGAGCAGCCCATTGAAAAATAACTAAATCTAATTTATTTTTTTCTGATTGAGCGGGAATCAAAACATTATAATATGAAGGATAATATGGCACTCCCCACCAACTTCCCCAAATCTGGTAATTATCAGTCCCGAATTGATCAGCACAAATTAAAGCGGCAATGATATTATATTTTTCCTTCATATAAGATAAAGAATAAGCGTCAATATGCCAAGCTCCTACTGACCGCGGATAATAACCAAAAACTTGGTAAAATTGCTCGAAGACGGTATTAATCAAAATTTTCCGCTCATCAGTCTTATAGCCGGAAAGAAAAATACTATGAGCATAATGCCATAAAACATCCTTATGATATCCAACCCCTGCTTCATCCGTCCAAACAGGAGTAATCTCTAAAAAGATACCTAGTTCATGATTCTGAGAAAAATTCTTAAAATAATCAACAATATTTGTATTGGAAATTGCGTCCGGTCGTAAAAGCCAAGTGGCAAAAAATCCATTATTTTCAATAATCTCTTTTTGCGCTTTAACCGCAGTTAATGGCTCCTGCTCAGAAAGAGACCAAAAATCATCCCCGCGAACAGGATTAACAATCGTAATAAAAGAGTCTTCTGAAGCAAAAATAGAAGATTGAAAAACAAAAAAACAAAAAAACAAAAAGATTAAAAGACTAAGAATTTTAACGAGCTTTGACCACATGGAAAAGTTTTTTAATATCAGTAATAAACTGCTTCCCTGTCATCAAATAGATCAAGCCAAAATAGATTCCTCCTCCAGACAAAACTAAAAATATAATCCCGAAAATATTTTTAGCTAAAAATTGGCTTAAAAGAAAAATCAGGCCGCCCATAACAATACTGCCTATTATTGGCCTAGAAATACTAGAGACAAATCTAAACTTAACTTCTTTTTTAGCCATCACGACAGCAACAATGGAACTGATTGACACTAAGACGGCGGCGGCGGCCACTCCATTGTAGCCAAACTTAATAGCCAAGACAGGAAAAATAATCCAAGTAAGAGTCGTCCACATTATCATCAATTTAAAAACAATCTTGATTTTCCCGACCGCACTTAAAACATTAGTCAATGGCGTAGTCACCGCTCCCCAGGCACTGTTAAAACAAAAAAGATAAAAAGCAAAGAGAGCTGTTTCCCACTTAGCGTAACGCGGAATAAGACTAACCAATGGTCTTGCCAAAATTATTATCCCTGTTAGCATGGGAAAAACAAATAAACTGATAAAAAACAAGGTTTTTTCTACTGCTAAAGATAATTCTTCTTTGTGATCCTGCATCCGCGAATAAGCCGGGAAAGTAACTTTCATCACTGAATCCATAACAAATCTGAGCGGCATTTGGGCCCATTTTTGCGCCCAACCAATAATTCCTACTCCAGTCGCACCAATAATCTTCCACAAAAAAACATTCATTAATCGATCCTTAATTACCGCTAAAAAGCTGTTCGTCTGATAAGGAAGACCAAACTTCAATAAATTTCTCAAGGATGTAAATTCGAAAGCAAAACCAATTTTCCACGGCGAAAAAAAATAGATTAAAATTGTGCCAACAATGCCTCTTATTAAAATTGCCCAAGCATAACTGGAAACCCCGAAACCTTTCCAGGCTAAAATAATTGCTATTCCATAAAAAAGCAAGTTCTCAATAATTTCGACAATAACCAAAAGGTCAAAGCGCAGCTTTCTCTCCAAAAGAACAGAAGGAATAGTCTTCAGAGAGGCTAAAAAAAAGCCAGTCGTCAATGCCCATAAAAGAAAAACTCCAGGCTGGTTAATATTATAAAAACGGCGCAGCCAAGGAGTAAGAATAAAAACTAAAACAACTAAAATCAAAACCAAAATTTGCTGAATGGTAAAAGTGCTTCGTACATCAGCCAGTTTTGGTTTTTCTTTTTTTTGAATTAAAGCCGCCGCCAAACCAATATCAGAAAAATAACCTAAAATCGCCACTAATTCAGAAACAGCAAAAAACAAGCCCATTTCCGCTTTCTTAAGAAAAACGGAAAGAAGAAAAAAACCAAAAAAAGAAATTATTTGCAGTAAAAAAGTTCGTCCCGTTAAGGTGACTATTCCCTTAATTGCCCTTTCTTTAACCGCGGTTAAACCGATTTCTTCCTGCATTATTTAATTTTACCACGCTAGCCACTATTCCTAAAAAGGAAAACAAAGAAAGAAAATTACCTAAAGACCTTATCGGAGTATTGCCTAGCCGGGCTTTAACTTTATGTTCCCCTTTTGAAACATCAAAAGTGATTAAACCCAAAAAATTATCATAACTGATTTCAACTTGCTTCCCATCAACCCAGACTCGCCAATTAGGAAAATAATAAAGAGGCAGACGAATAACAGACGCTTCTGTCTCAACTACCGCTCCAAACTCCTGCCAATCAGTTCCTTTTTTAAAATCACTAATCTCCCCTTCTCCTTTTTCAAACCAAGGTTGTTCTGGCGCCGGCTCAGCCGGCGGCTCTTCAGCGTAAATTGGCAAATAATCAAAAATGGCATCGGTTTGCAACCTACGCCAGCCCTTAACGGAAAACAGCTTTTCTTTATCGCTAATTTTAATCATTTCTTCTGGTTGAAAATAAGAAAAATTAAAAAATATTACTCCAGCAATTAAACCAAAAGCTAAAAGCAGCGCTTTCTTTCTTTCTTTAATCAAAACTAAAACTGACCCTCCTAAAAAGGAAATAAAAAAAGTAGCCAAGCCTAAAAACCGCCAAGGAAACTGCATATAGGCAAACACTGAAATCTTCCGCCAAAGAAAACTGGAACGAAGATGAGTTAAAAAGGCACAAAAGGTAAAAAGTAAAGAGAAAAAAGTAAAGAGTAAAAACCTTTTATCCTTTTTTCGCAGCCAAAGAATACCGAAGATAATTCCGGAAACAAAAACAATTATCCAATGAAAAGGACCAACAGTAAAAGACATCCTATCATCTATCCCCCAAACTGACGGCCCATACCCCCAAAAGCGGCTGAAAAAAAGTTGACTTAAATCAGCAAAATGAGCTAAATAATTAAAATAGCCCATAAACATCGTCTTGATATGAACAAATTTCTTTTCAAAAATAACCGGCAAAATAAAAAATGCTGCCAAACCCAGCCCCCAAATTCCTCCTAAAACAGACTTAATTAGTGTTTTCCAAGGTTTTCTTAAATACCAAACCAGAAAAATCCCCCATAATGCTGCTGCCGGAGTAAAGAAAAAAGACATTAAATTATGAGATAAAAGCAAAAGGCTATAAAAAACTGCCAAAACAGGAATAAATCGAGACTTGTCTTCTTTCACTATTTTATAAACTGCCCAAAAAACAACAGGGAACCAAACTAATCCCCAAAACTCTGCCAATGCTCCTCGAACGTAAACATCAACCGCATGATAAGGCAGCCAGACATAAAAAACAGCAGAAACAAAACCACCAATTTTTCCCCAAAACTCTTTAGCTAAAAGGTACATAAAAACTCCCGACAAAACAAACCCTAAAATAAAAACAATTTTTATCGAGGCTATAAAATTTACTCTAAAAAGGTGAAAAAACTCTGCCAAATAATAAGGAAAAGGAGAATAGAAATTAAAAATCGGATAGCCATAACCATAACCCATATCAGGCACCCAGCGGCAGGGAATTTGACCATCACGAAGGCATTTGTCTAATTGAAAAAGTCTCCCTAACTGCAAATCGTCATGCATTGAGAAATAACCAGACTGAAAAAGAGGCTTAGCCGCCAGAAAAGAAATTAAAATAATTAATAAAAACGGCCAATAATTTTTTAAACGAAACATTCCTTTATCTTTCTAATTAGTTTTTTTGGTAATAATATTGTCGCTATTTCCATAAAAACGAAAAGGCTTAAAATATAAAGCCCAGGGAAAATAAAAAGCAAATAGCGGGGGAAAACTGCTATTAAATTTAGAAAACCAAGATAACCAAATACCCAAAAAATTATTAACAGTACTTCCTTTTTTTTATTACGCCAATAAAAAATAATACTTAAGAACGAGCAAAAAACTAATAATGGCCAAAATACTGTCCAAGAGGAAAAACGAATAAACTCCACTTCTCCCCACCACGTACGCCACCAACCGGTAAACAACATTCTCCAAACCCTTCCCCAGGAAACACGTCCCGCTGTCCACCAATCAAACATCCACTGATGATAGCGTAAAAAGTATCCCAAGTTCATATTATAGAAAAAGTGAACAATGTAAGAAGAAAAATAAACCATAAAAATCAAAGGCGTAAAAACAATAAAAGATAATATTCTCTTAAAATCTTTATTAGAAAGAAGGTAAAAAAGAAAAAATCCAATGAGCATACCGGCCGAAACAGGAGTTTTAGTTGCTGATACGCAACCCAAACTAAACGAAGTTAAAAAATAAAACCGGTGATTTTTCTGGGCTTTCAAAAAGAAAACGATAGCTGCTATAGCAAAAAATAATTGAGGTAAATCAAGCATCGAGGTAGTAAATTGCTCTCTAAAAAGCGGCTCAAAACTAAAAAGAACGACTAATATCCAAGCAAGAATATCCTTCTTAAAAATTTCTCTTCCTAGAAAGAATAACAATACAAGAACCAAGACTCCAAGAATTAAACTTACAACCTTTTCATTATTAAACAAAACAATAGAAAGTCCTATTAGATATTTTCCCAAAGGAGGATGTTCCGGATTAATTTCAGTCGGGCTGCCTCCCCTTATATAGTTCGACCCAGCAACAGCATAAAGTTCGGCATCATTTATAAACTCCTCCGGCGTAGGGGTCTTCCACTGCGAGACACTATAAACTTTATCCCAATAATCAACATCGTATTTTTCAAGAAAAACTTCTTTGTTTTTCCAAGCAAAAAAAGAAAGATTAAAAATAATAATTAATAATAAAAATAAAGAAAGATACTTTTCGAAATTTCTATTTTGTCTTATCATATCTTTAATCATTGTTTGGATTAAACAACACTTCATAGAAAAGCAGTTTTTCCCGAGTGCCGTCAGACCGCACTGCCTTAGGAAATTCTTTGATTAATTTTAAATTGGGATCGTCTTTTGCTTTCATTCGTGATTCATTAACAACAAAATAAGCCAGATTCTCTTGAGCCGCATTTTTGATAGAATCGGTAATCTGAAAAACATCAATCTGACCGGTTCCAAAAACAGTTATCCCCGGAGCATGATTTAAATATATTTGCAATCCATCAGGTAAGGTCCCAAAAAAGCCTTCTGTAGCAATAACCACATTCTTCCCTTTTGCCTTTTCACGAGCATAATCGGCAATTTCTTTTATTCCGTAACCGGCTGTCCATTCTTCAAAATAACCCAATCTTTCTCTTTTTGGTAAAGACGTTTTCTGAGGATTAGTCAAAAGAAGATAGTCAAACCAAATCGGCCACAGAAGAAGTAAAATAAAAAACAAAGGTTTTTTTAAAATCTTCTCCCAAAACCAGGCAGAAATAATCAAAAGCGGAGGGACAGCAAATAAAAGATAGCGAGCAGTAAATACTTTGGCAAAGAAAGACTGAATTATTAAGGGAATTAAGCACCAAAAAAATAAAAGCAAAATGCGTTTATTCTTCGCTCCCAAAATAATACTCCCTATTGCTCCGAGAAAAATTGGCCAGGTCAACAAAGAACCGAACCATTCTCCAATTTCTCTAATATGAAACTGAAAAGGGTCCCAGGGATGCTGAAGAACTTCTTGTAAACTAAAAATATAATCACGATTCCTAATCGCAATCATATGAAAGCTTGCGCCCAACCGCAAAGAGTTATAAATAACGAAGGCAAAAAAGTAGACCACTAAAAATAAACTACTCATCTTTACTAATTGGAACGGTGATTTTTTGAATTCGTTTAATCGAATTATTAAACAAACAGGTAATAAAACAGCAAAAAATATGGCCGGTGATTTGGTAATTAAAGCAGCTCCTAAAATCATTCCTGTAATCATTGCCAAATCTAATCTTTGATACTCTACTAATAAAATTCCAAAATAGAGAATCCAAATTCCCAAAGCAGAAAGAAAACCATCAACCAAAGCCATCCGGTCAAAGAAAAAAGCATAAGGAACAACAGTATAAAAAAGCGCTGAAAAAAACGCGATTTTAAACGATTTGAATAATCGAAGCGCTAGAAGAAAAATACCTACAAGGCTTAAAAAACCAGTCAAAACCGATAAAAATCTACCGGCAAATAAAGGATCAGAAAAAATCTTTAAAAAGGGAATTGTTAGCCACATAAAAAGCGGCTGTTTGCCATCAGAAAGAGGTAAAAAACGAAGAGTTTGTTCGGCACGCATCACCTGGGACCAACGAATATAAATGGCTTCATCACAAAAAACAGGAATAAGGGTAAGTTTCGCTAAACGAAAAGCAAAAAAGAAAACAACTAATAAAACCAGTAAAATAATTACTTTGGGTTTCTTAAACACTATTAATCTATTATACTTCTTTGCCTCATTTCATCAAGAACCGTCTATTTTTTATATTTTCCAGAAAAATCATTTAAGCGAACGCAAATTATCTCTTGAACCATCTGCCAAGATTCCTTTAAAAAGTTTTTCTTTTTTCCTTGAGCAATATCCTTATCTTCCCAGATAACCGGCATTTCTTTAATTTTATAACCTAATTTTTCCGCCAAAAATAAAAGTTCAACATCAAAAGCAGAAACCCGCCATCCCTCTATTTCCTTCTGCTTTTTGAAAACCTCAAGTCTAGAAAACAAATCTCTGGCCACTTCTGTTTTAAAAGCCTTAAAACCGCATTGAGTATCATTAATGTTTCTAAGAAGAATAATTCTGCGGAAACAGCCAAAAATAAGAGCCGCTGCTTGGCGATAAAGAGGAGCATTTTTTCTTACCACTCCTCTCGAGCCAATAACAATATCAAAGCCTTTTTCGAAAAATGGCAGCAATTTTTCAACTTCAGCAATTGGCGTTGACTGATCCATGTCTATAAAAAGAGAAATTTCTCCTCTTGCCTTTTCAATTCCTGATTTGACCGTAAAAGCTTTCCCTTGATGCTTGTTTTCTAACAAATTCAATTTTTTGTATTTTTTGATAAATTTTTTGATTAAATCTCTGCTTTTATCAGTTGAACCATCATCAGAAATAATTACTTCACTATTATAATCCTGACGGCTAAGATATTTTTCTACCTCTGCCAAAACTCCTCTCTTAAGATTTTTCTCTTCGTTATAGCAGGGAATGATCACAGAAAGATATAACTTCATTTTCTTTTCCTTCTCTGGGTAGTAATTTCCCCAAATTTTTGAGTTTTAATAATTTCACCAATACCCTCCTGCCTGACCAGCCAAGCATTTAATCTTTCGGGATGAGCAGAATCGACTTCATAAAGAGTATAGAGAAGAGACTCCCTTTCTTCTGAGGGCTGCTTGTCGTAATTTTCCATTCCATACCATTGAAACAAATAATCATAGGCATGAGGAATAACCGGAGGAACATAAACATCAACATTGAAATTATTTTGATCTGCATCTTTATAAACCCAATCAATAGAAGCCAACTGGTCACGAAAACGAATCCCAATGCCAATTTTATAGTAAGTTTTAAACAGGTTTAAATTTACCCAGAAAAATAGAAAAAAGAAAGCCAGTGTCATTACTTTACCAAAATAGCTTTCCCAAAGATTTGAAAGAATAAAAGCAATTAAAAGAATAAAAATCGGCCAAACACCAGCAAAATAATAGTCCCAAATATAACCAAAATTTCCTTGATAAAAAAGAAGGCCTAAAAGAGGAGAGAGCAACCAAATAAAAAGAATTTTTACCCCTTTAGGAAATCTCTTGCGGAAAATAAAAGTAAAAGAAGTAAATATTATTAAAAATATTTTACTAATAACTTTTTGATTGTAAAAAAGCTTTGAAAAGAAAACATCAAAATAAGTATTCAAACGAAGCTTGATCACTTGCCAAAAAGAAAGCTTAAAACTCTTTTCTGTTAATAAAAACTTTTTAAAACTTTTTAAAAGAATGCCTTGGTGCCGAAAATTAAAAGCAACCTGCGGCAAAAGAGTTATTAGAAAAAGTAAAAAAGCAAGAATTACCATTTTTCTGTTCTTGATTTTCTTTCTTTGCCAAATAATAAAAACTAAAACTGCCGGTAAAAAGAAAATTGCTCCGGCCGCCTCAATTTGTAAAGAAAGGCCAATTAGAAAACCAACCACGGGCCAAATCTTTTCTCGCCCTTGATAAATCTTCCAAAGTCCCAAAAGAATCAAACAGCTAAAAAAAGGCAAAGGATTAGGATTGGCAAGCCAGCGTGAAAAAATAACTAAACTATAAGAAAAGCCGCAAATTATTGCCGCTATCAAACCTGTTCGTCTATCAAAAAAACTTTTTCCTAAAACAAAAAGAATTAAAATACTAAAAACGGAAAGCCAGGCTAAAAAAGCGGCCGCAAAAACAGGACTACCTCCTCCTAAAAAATAAAACAGAGCAATTAAGTAATAAAAAAAAGGTCCTAAAAAAATACCCTCGATTCCTGTTACCGGACCAACCAGAAAGGGTTTGTGGTCATTAATCAAGCGATGAATAACTAAGGCATCCCTTCCTTGATCGTAATAAAATCCTAATAACTCGTGGAGTTTATAAACCCGTAAAAACAAAGAGATTAATAAAACAAAAAACAATAAAGAATAAATCAGTTTATGTCTTAAAATTTCTGCTTTAAAATTTTTCATTACATTTTTGATGTTTAACCTTCGGGATTATGAATAAGTTTAAACAATCTTGTTCCCCAGGGAAATTGCCATTCTTTTTCAATCTTCGCCCAGCCAAAAGAAGCAATTTCCCAAAGCGGATGACCAATGGGTTCACAAAGTTCGTTCTCACAAACAACAAAAAGCTGTTCCGTAATTTTATTATCAGCTTTATAAACCTTACTTCCCCAGACTTCAACAAAATATTGATAGGCAGCGTGATAATTTTTATCGGCAATAAGCGCCATATTTACTGGCTGATCCCCTGCCTCCTGTAAAATTCTCCTGCTGACAGATTTCGTTCTATTAAGCTGCCTATTGGGCGAAAAACGCAGAGGGCAGCGATAAAAATTAAGCAAAACCAAACCAATTATTAATCCTAATGACAAAAATTTTATCATCTTTTTGTTAAAATAAAAATCCAGCGCTTTGGCAGTTAAAAGAAAAGGCAATGGAAATAAAAAACCAAGATAATGATCATAAATTTCTTTTTTATAAAATCCTAAACCCAGTAAGCCAATCCCCAGCCAAAGAAATAGTAATTTGAAATTTTTTCTTTTAATTTTATCTTTTTCTTCTCTAAACCATTGAATTAAAGAAACACTGAGAAAAATAATGAATGGCCAAACCAGCCTTTTTTCTTTTACTAAAATCAATCTCTCAAAAAGAAAAGTTAAATTATCGATTAATCTCTTTATTATTCCTATCCCTAACCCTGTCGATTCCCTGCTCTGAACAAAAGAAATAAAAGCTCTGCTGTTTAAAAAATTGTGACGCAAATCAAACCAAATTAGCGGTACAGCAAAAAGAATTAAGAAGATTAAAATAGAATATCCAGTATATAATATATAATGTTTTGTTTCTTTTGTTTTTCTGAAAACGGCAATCCACTCCCAAATAATTAAAGGAATCAGCAACAAGCCTAGATAATGTGACTGCAAAGCGACTGCCAAAGAAAAGCTAACTACCAACAACCAATGATATTTTTTTTCTCGCGCCAGTTTAAAAAGAGAATAAATAAGTAAAAGGGCAAAAAAAGGCATAATATTGGGATTCCAGGAAGAATGAGAAAAAGTGATAACAACTGGAGAAATCGCATAAAATAAAGCGGCAATTAATCCCACCCGAGAATTAAAAAATTCTTTTCCGATTAAATAGACTAAATAAACTGAAGCGACACCGAATAAAGCAACCATAATAGCCGGCCCGACAGGATTAAATTGAGCGATCCATAAAAATGGAGCCATTAAATAATAATAGAATGGTCCCAGATACATGCTTCCTACTGAAGTTGGCGGTCCGATCAGAGTCAAATGTTGAAAGGTGACAATTTTCCAGACTACTAAAGAATCCCTTCCTTCGTCACCTAAAAAAGTCATATATTCTGAAATCCGCCAAAGCCGCAAAAAAGAAGCCAGAAGCAAGATAGCGTATAGCGTATAGCGTATAGCGTATAGTTTTAGAAATCTTTTAAACTTTTCCACAAGTTAAAACTTTCTTTAATGGCCTTCCCAATAACACTAATATTGCCGCCTGTTTGCTCTCCCTCTTTTCTTGGATGGTGATAAACCGGAATCTCAAGAATTT
>Ga0265594_1000569_pt1 | contig 30271 bp, 29 predicted proteins | sample saktaG_11_FD_190147 | JGI IMG/M metagenome (GOLD analysis project Ga0265594, IMG submission 190147) | Saline water microbial communities from Sakinaw Lake, British Columbia, Canada - sak_2011_5_24_80m | ecosystem: Environmental > Aquatic > Non-marine Saline and Alkaline > Saline ... | reverse complement strand
ATAATGTTCTTGATAGCCTGGGGCTTTGCTCAGCTTAAACTGGGAATGATTGGTATCTTGTCAACAATGTCTGCCGGTGGGTTGATGAGCATATTGCCGGCACTGATAGGAGCCTTTTTCTGGAAACGAGGCACAGCGAAGGCTGTTATCTTTAGCGCCATTCCCAGCGTGATACTAATTGGCTGGTTTTACATGGCTGGGATGAAACCCCTGGGTCTTTGGCCGCCGGTGTGGGGCCTTATCATCTCTACGGTAATATATGTAGTCGTCAGTCTGCTAACCAAGCCGCCTGAGAAAGCTGGGGAGTTTGTTGACTATACCAACAACTGGCAAGAGAATGCCAAGGCAATGCTAGATTAGCCTTTTAACCAGTAGTGTATTAGGTTCATCTGGCTGGAGAAAGGTGTTCTTTGTGCTAGCTGATCTTGTATTTGGCTTTGCCCTCTTGGTAAAGGTCTCCGCCATAAATGTCATTGACTACGGTAACCGGGAAGTCTTTTACTTCAAGGCGGCGGATTGCCTCTGCACCAAGCTCCTCATAGGCGACCACCTCTGATTTCTTAATGCTCTTGGCTATGAGTGCACCAGCGCCACCAATAGCTGCCAGATACACAGCTTTGTATTTTGTCATGGCGTCTTTCACGGCTTGAGAGCGCATGCCCTTGCCAATCATTCCTTTCATTCCTTCCTTTATGAGTCTTGGTGAATAAGCATCCATACGGCCGCTGGTGGTAGGGCCGGCAGCACCAATAGGGCGCCCCGGTTTGGCTGGTGAAGGACCCATAAAGTATATCGTCTGCCCCTTAATATCAAAAGGAAGAGGCTTTCCCTGGTCCAGTGCTTCCACTATTCTCTTATGGGCGGTATCACGACCAACATATAGAATGCCAGTGAGTATAATATTGTCCCCAGCCTTGAGGTCTTTTAAGGTCTCATCAGTTAAGGGGAGCGTAATATTCTTAGCCATTGTTATCCTCCTGGCTTGCTTTATACTTCTTTGTAACTAAAAGCTTCCTTGGGCGAGTATTTTTTTACTTGTTTAACATTTTCTCATCTCACCTAGATAGTGGCCTCTTTATGACGGGCGCTGTGACATTGCAGGTTAACTGCTACTGGCATACTGGCTATGTGAGCCGGGAAAACTTCAATATGGACTGCCAGGGCGGTTACCCTGCCCCCATATCCCATCGGCCCGATGCCCAGTTTATTAATTCGTTTCAGGAGCTCTTTCTCCAGTTCTGCGACCTCGGCATCTGGATTAGGCTCACCTACCTTTCGCATCAGTGCTCTCTTAGCCAGCATGATTGTTCTTTCAACAGTACCACCTATGCCTACTCCTACAATAACCGGTGGGCAGGGATTACTACCCGCCTCATCAACAGCATTGACCACAAAATCTATTATCCCTGGGCGGCTTTGGGCCGGTTTCAGCATTGCCAAACGAGCCATATTTTCAGCACCACCTCCCTTGGGCAGTACCGTAATCTTGAGCTTGTCACCGGGAACTATATCAGTGTAGATGACAGCGGGTGTGTTGTCTTTGGTGTTTACCCTGGCTGAAAAAGGCTGACGCACCATGGACTTTCGCAGATAGCCTTTATCGTATGCCTGGCTCACCCCTTCATTCACCGCAGTGTAAAGGTCATTACCGGTGATATGTGCCTCCTGGCCCAGCTCAAGAAAAACTAGCGCTGTGCCGGTATCCTGGCATAATGGGATCCCTTCTTTAACAGCGATTTCAGCATTTTCTAATATCCTATCCAGCACCTCTTGCCCGACTGGCGATTCCTCATCCTCTCGTGCATGCTTGAGGGCTTGTGATACATCCTCGGGAAGTTCATAACAGGCTTCCTGGAAAAGCCGAGACACGGTCCTGGTTACTTCTTTGGCTTCTATATCTCTCATGTTGCCGTACTCCTTTTACCATTGATAGCAGCTAGATACGACTTGTGCAGAAAGACTAAGCTATATCAGTCGCCCGGCGCCGGCGGTATTAGCCCCGATTTCATCAGCAGAGCAGTGGCTTCTCTCGACTCTCTAATCATCTTTTCTGCTCGTTTGGTCAGCTCTTCACGGGTTAGTTTTTCCCGGGCTACACCCTGCTCGATGGCTTTCATGCCCACGGCTACTGCTTCTCGGATAAAGGCTTCAGATTCATCCATGGTGGGGCTAATATAGTCCTCACTGATACCTTTGTCCTCGGCATACCGGGCAAGCTCATAGGCAGCAGCGATACACATCTCATCGGTGATGGTTCTGGCTTTGACATCCAGGGTGCCACGGAAAATGGCAGGGAAACCGGTGGAATTGTTTACCTGGTTAGGGAAGTCTGACCTACCTGTAGCTACAATCTTTGCACCAGCCTCTTTGGCTTCCCACGGCCATATCTCAGGAATAGGATTGGCACAAGCGAAGAGAATGGCGTCTTTGGCCATCCCTTTTACCCACTCTGGCTCGATAGTACTTGGCCCTGATTTGGATAGTGAGATACAGATATCGGCTCCCCTGAGAGCTTCAGCTATGTCCCCGGTTCTCTTCTCCGGGTTGGTTCGCTGACACAAGTCCCATTTATAGGGGTTTTCGGCTTGCTTTGCCTCAAGGTCTGCTCTACCGGTGTGTAAAATACCCTTACTGTCAACAAAGATTGTGTTTTCTGGTTTGAAACCAGCGGCAAAAAGAACTCTGGAAATAGCTATGTTAGCTGCGCCCACTCCAATCATGGTTAGGCTAACCTTTTCCTTTTCCTTGCCTACCACTTTGAGGGCGTTCACCAGTCCAGCCAGAGTAACCGCTGCCGTTCCCTGCTGGTCATCATGCCACACCGGTATTTTCATTTCCTTGTCTTTTCGCAGGGTATCAAGGATGTAGAAGCACTTGGGATTGGAGATGTCCTCCAGATTGATGCCACCAAAGGAGGGTTGCAGCAACTTCACTGTTCGAATTATCTCATCGGGGTCTTTGGTATCAAGACAAATCGGTACGGCGTCTACGCCTCCCAGATATTTGAAGAGGAGTGCTTTACCCTCCATCACCGGTAGACTGGCCTCGGGGCCGATGTCACCTAGCCCAAGAACCCGGGTGCCATCAGATACTATGGCTACGGTATTCCACTTGTTGGTATACTCATAAACCTTTTCCTTGTCTTCCTGGATAGCCTTACAGGGTGCAGCGACACCGGGGGTATACCAGATAGCGAAGTCATTAAAATCACGGACTACGCACTTGGAAATAGTCTGCATCTTTCCCTGATAAAATGGATGCAATTTCATAGCATCCTCTGCTGGTTTACGTGCTTTGGCTAAGAGCTCTTCTTTGGTTATCTTTTCGGCCAAAATATATGTACCCCCTCTCTCAATAAATGTGTCTTAAGTCAGCACACGCTTGCTATTTCTGGTGTACTAGCCTGCGAATATCTTATCACACAACAGCGTAAATATCTACTTCTCTCTTAACCTACCAGCTTTTGCCTTGGCAATGAGCTCGTCTTCACGCCTGATATCTTCCATGGTTTTTGGCTTCAGTTCAGGGGGTGGGGTCTCCAAGCCGTACTTCCATTTTAGGAAGCGTAGCCCGGTGATGGGATAAAGAGCACTGATGAGCACATCGCCAATATCCTGGGTGAGGTCTTTTACAGCCTCCTTGGCTTTATTTAATTCGGGCTCGAGCATATCAGCCGGGCGGCCGGTAATAGGGGTTTGCCCTCGCTTATAGTGCTTGAGCACTATTTTCTGAATCTCAGGGTCAATAGGGGCTGGTGGCCTACCGTATAGTCCGTAACAGTAGTCCTGCACTTGAGTTGGTACCAGTTTATACCTGCCAGCAATCACGTTCTGAACGGCTTGAACCCCTACAATCTGGCTGGTGGGGGTAACCAGAGGTGGGTAGCCTAACTCCTTTCGTACTCGCGGTATTTCCTCATATACCTCATCAATTCTATCCAGGACGCCGGACTCTCGTAGTTGGGCTACCAGGTTGGTGGTCATACCGCCGGGAATCTGGTGCATGAGTACGCCAGTATCAATAACCGCTGTTCGGGTGGTATCCCTAAAGTCCCGATACTTAGGGGCTATGGACTCAATGTACTCTCCCAGTTTGAATAGATGAGTTAAATCCAGTCCGGTGTCTCGGGAAGTTCCTTGAAGGGCTACTACAATGGGCTCAATAGCAGGATGGGATGAGCATAAGGCAAATGGAGCTAGTGTAGTATCAATAATGTCCACTCCAGCTTCAATAGCCTTTAGGCAGCTCATAGACGCCATGCCGCTGGTGTAGTGGGTATGCAGTTGCACTGGTATCTTCAATACCCCTTTAAGGGCTTTGATTAGCGTATAAGCATCATCAGGAGCAATAAGTCCGGCCATATCCTTGATACACAGGCTGTCGGCTCCCATATCTTGAAGGATGAGCGCCTTGTTGACATAATAATCTAGATTATATACCGGCCCACCCATTTTGCGCTCAGTGAGAGAGTAGCAGATGGAAAGCTGGGCGTGCTTACCGCATTCCTTAATTGCTTTCAGGCAAGTTTCAAAATTGCGCTCATCATTTAGGGCATCAAACACCCGGAAGATATCAATCCCTACCTCAGCGGCGTGGTGCACAAAGGCTGTAGCTACGTCATCGGCATAGTTACGATACCCTACCAGGTTTTGCCCTCTAAGCAGCATTAGTAGCGGAGTATCAGGCATCAATTTCTTCAGGATGCGCGGCCTTTCCCACGGGTCTTCATTTAGAAATCTGGTGGCTACATCAAAGGTGGCACCACCCCAGACCTCCATGGAGTGAAAGCCGGCTTTGTTCATCTCCTCAGCGATAGGTTCCATATCCTCGGTTCGCATTCGCGTAGCGAACATGGATTGATGCCCGTCACGAAAGGTAACATCGGTGATTTTTAAGGGATTATCCACCATTTTTACTTAGGCTCCTTTCTAGCTGGTATTAAGTCTTTGGTTTCTTACTTATCTTCTACCCCGTTTCCCCCTCTTCAATTTGCTGGTTGTTCTCCAGGAAAGTGTACTCTTAAAACGGTGCTGTTATATTGACTTCTTCTCCAATCTTTCTTAGCTCATCAACTACCTTGTAGTAAAGGCGCACCTCTTCCTTTTGTTGCTCATAGAGCTCAAATTCCTTCTCTCCGTGGATGAATATCCTGTCCTTGCCAGCTGCCTTTTCTGAGTTCTTAAGCGTATTTATATATTCATCCATCAGGCTCTTAAATAGGGTTGGCTCAACGAAGGCGTCTATCTTTATAGCACCGAGGAAATGAGATACCTTGGCAGGTACATCTTTCTTAGCATAGAGATTTGGTCCAAAGGCACTACCAGAGAGTACCCCTGATAATATATCTACCACAAGGCCTAACCCATATCCTTTATGGCCGCCATTTTCTTCTTCTGCGCCGCCAAGCGGTAATAGCCCACCGCCCTTCTTGTCAAGTATGTTCGCCAGTACTCTTGCTGCATCCTGTGTTGGATTTCCGAGCTCATCTGTTGCCCAGGTAGTTGGCATTGTTTTGCCTTCACGTCTATAGACCTCAAGTTTACCGGTTGGAACAGTTGAGGTTGCCATATCCAGCACGAACGGCCTTTCTTTGCCTGCGGGGATAGCGATTGAAATCGGGTTTGTCCCCAGTACTGCATTTTTACCATGTGTTGGTACCACGTATGCTTTAGAATTTGTTAACGAAATTCCGATAAGGTCATGCTTGAGTGCCATCATTGAATAGTATCCAGCAATCCCATAATGGTTAGAATCGCAGACGGCAGCAAAGGCAACATTATTTTTGAGCGCCTTCTCTATAACAAGCTTCATAACCTTATAGGCTATAACCTGACCAAGCCCGTTTCCACCTGAAATAAGGAGTGTGTTTGGTGTTTCTTTCAAGACCTTTATATCCGCAATTGACTTCATCACTCCTGTTTTCAAACCGCTCGTATATCTAATCAACCTCTGGAGGCCGTGGGAACCTATACCCCTCTGGTCGGCATCTATTAGTATGTCAGCGACTATTTTTGCATCCTCAGGCGGGACACCAAGTTTTTTAAAAACATTGATAGTAAATTCTCGTAAAATGTCTACCTTTATCCTGATATATTCTTCCATTTGTGTCTCCTTACTAGTAGGATGATTTCTGGGGCTATCTTGCTTGCGATTGTTAGCAAGGTTGATATCACATGTTCATTAAGTTGATTATATCGCTAGGTTTCTCCGCTACTGGCACCCCTGCCTTAGTAAAGGCTTCAATCTTACTGTCGGCTGTTCCGGCGTTACCCATTATTATTGCCCCGGCGTGTCCCATGCGTTTTCCCGGTGGTGCTGACCTGCCAGCAATATAGGCTACCACCGGCTTGGGGTAGCTTGTTTCACTGATGTGTTTGGCTACCAGTTCTTCAGCATTACCGCCTATCTCACCTATTAAAACTATACCTTTCGTTTCCTCATCTTCCTTGAACATTTCTAGGACGCTAATAAAATCCAGCCCAACGATTGGGTCCCCACCCAGCCCTACACATGTGCTTTGGCCCAAACCAGCATGGCTAATGTGCCAGGCGATCTCGTAGGTCAGGGTACCGCTTCTGGAGACCATGCCCACTGAACCGGGCTTAAAAATATGGACTGGCATTATGCCAATGTGCATCTGGCTACTAGGGTTTATTATGCCAGGACAGTTAGGACCGATAATGTTTACATCACCTCTTTTTTGGGCCTTAGCAATGAGCTCAATAGTATCTCTTTGTGGGATGCCTTCGGTAATAACAGTCAGTGTCTTTATGTTGGCGTCGATAGCTTCTAAGGCAGCACGTTGGGCAGATTGGGCAGGAACGAATATAATGGACATGTTTGCTCCGTGTCTGGCGACTGCCTCAGAAACTGTATCGTAGACAGGTACGCTTCCGATCTGTTGCCCGCCCTTACCCGGAGTTACACCGGCAACTACTTTTGTCCCATAGCGTAGCATTGAGGTGGTGTGGAATCTACCTTCATTTCCGGTTATTCCCTGAACCACTACCCTTGAATCTTTGTCTATTATAATACTCATCACTAACCTACAGTTTCAAGACTGCTTCAACTGCCTCTTCCATATTGTTATAAGTATAAACGCCGGCTTGGTGTAATATCTGGGCTCCTTCTGTCTCATTAGTTCCCATCATTCGCACTGCTATTGGTTTTTTATTAGCTGCCTCATGTAGTCCTTCAACAACTCCTTGAGCAACTAAATCACACCGGGTTATACCCCCCAGGATATTTACCAGTAATGCTTTTACCTCTGGCTTAGACATAACAAGCATAACTGCTTTTTTGATAATCTTTACCTGAGCACCGCCACCGATGTCTAGAAAGTTGGCTGGCTTCCCACCGAAAATATTTACCAGGTCTAGGGTTGCCATTGTCAAACCAGCGCCATTGCCAATAATACCGATATCACCATCCAGGTCAACATAGGTTAAATTTTGACTCTTGGCTTCGGCTTCTCTCGGGGTATCTTCGGCATTCACCAACTTCCTTTTCCTAAATTCAGGATGTCGGAAAAGGGCATTGTCATCTATTATTATTCTGGCATCAGCAGCGAATTCGCCCGCAACTGTTTTGGCTAAGGGGTTTATCTCAACTATTTCGGCATCGTAGTCCATTGCTATCTTATATAGAGTGCTGATAACGGTAGCAAAAGAGGTCTTATCGTTATTATTTAAGCTAAACCTACTGAGTAGCTTCTGGGCATTTTTCTGGCAAAAGCCGGCGATAGGGTCAACCCAATACCGGGCTATTTTGTCTGGAGAGCTTTGAGCTAACTCCTCAATATCAACCCCGCCGCTGGTAGAAGCTAGCACAATATAAGTTTTGGCTTGCCTATCTATAGCTATTGAGGCATAAAATTGAACGGTTACGTCGAGTTGTTCTTCAACCAACAGACTTGTTACCCGGCATCCTTTGATAGTGCTGCCAAGCAATTCTGAAGCGATCTGCTTGGCCTTGGCGGCATCTGCAGCAAATCTTATGCCGCCAGCCTTACCCCTGCCTGATACCAATATTTGTGACTTTAAAGCTACGGGATGGCCTATTTGTCTGGTGATTGCTTCAGCTTCTTCTGGGCTAGTAGCTATGCCGCTCTCGGGCACTCGTATACCATAACTCTTTAGTATATCCTTGGCTTCAAACTCAAATAGCTTCATCTGCTTGCCTGCAACTAAGTTGGGATAATGCCGTGCTTTTTATCAGGTCTTTGCTCGACCTTGTTTATTACTTGTTCCAGTGCCCTTATTATTCTGGGCCTGGTTTCTGAGGGGTCAATAACATCGTCAACGTGGAGGTGCTCTGCTCCTCGGTACGGATTGGCAAAAGCAATCCTGTATTCCTTTATCTTCTGTTGCAATAATTCCTCAGGATTATCTGCTTTGGCTAACTCTTTCCTGAATATGATGGCCGCGGCTCCTTCTGGTCCCATTACAGCCAGCTCAGTAGTAGGCCAGCAAAACACTGCATCCGCTCCTAAATCCTTGCTGCACATGCCTAGATAGGAACCTCCGTAGGCCTTTCTGATGGTAAGGGTTATCTTGGGTACAGTAGCCTCCGAGTAGGCATAGAGCATCTTGGCTCCATGCCGGATTATACCGCCCCACTCCTGGTCAGTTCCCGGCAGATAACCGGGGACATCAACCAGATTGATAACCGGGATATTAAAAGCGTCGCAGAATCTGATGAATCTGGATGCCTTATCACAAGCATCAATATCCAGGCACCCGGCTTTTGACATTGGTTGATTGGCTATTATACCCACTGGCCATTCGTTTAACCTGGCAAAACAGGTGATTATATTAGTGGCAAACGCAGGGAATAGCTCGAAGTAGCTATTCTTACCATCGTGCCTCTGGTCGAAGACCTGCTCAATTATCTTGTGCATGTCGTATGGTTTACTCGGGTTTGCCGGAACAATGTCAAACAAGGTGGTATCGAGGCGTGCCGGGTCATCTCCCCAGTCAACCCGTGGTGGCTTCTCCCTATTACTTGGCGGTAGATAACTTAACAGCTCCCGTACATTTTGCAGGCATTCTGCTTCGCTGTTTTCTGAACGGCAGGCAACACCGGCCTTTTTCTGGACTACAGTGGCACCACCAAGTTCTTCATCACTGATTTCCTGCCCCATAACGGCTTTAACTACTCTTGGCCCAGTGATGAAAGCATGGCTGATGCCTTTGACCATGAATATGAAATCCATTAATGCTGGGGAATACACAGCACCACCGGCACAGGGTCCAAGGATGATACATATCTGGGGAATTACTCCGGAACTCATGGTATTTCTAAAGAAAATCTGCCCGTAGCCTGACAAGGCATCCACGCCATCTTGGATTCTGGCGCCCCCGGAGTCACTTATCCCTATCAGCGGGCAGCCGGTGCTGAGTGCGCTGTCAATGACGTTACAGATTTTCTTGGCATGTATTTCAGACAGGGTGCCACCGACATTGGTGAAGTCCTGGGAGAAAATGTATACCTTCTTGCCGTCTATCTTGCCGTACCCGGTAATAACTGCATCCGCTGGAATCTCTACCTTGCTCATGCCGAAGGTAGCACTCCTGCTTTTAGCGAACTTGCCAATCTCACAAAAAGTCCCTTTATCAAGTAGCTGGTCTATTCGCTCCCGTGCTGTTAGCTTACCCCGCTTTTTCTGCTTTTCTACCGCTTCCCCACCTCCCATTTGTTCAGCTTTCTTTCGGCGCTCCTGCAGCTCAGTTAGTAAACTGTCTTTTATTTGCCTGTCTTCATCCATTATATCACTCTCCTGGCTCAACCAGTTCCAGTAGCACCTTGGTTCCATTGGGGTGCAGAAAGGCTATTCTCGTATTTTCGACGCCGTTTCTCGGCTTTTCGTCAATGAGGGCTACCCCTTGTTTGGCTAGCATTTCCAGGGTATCCTTAATATTACTGACCTCTAGCGCCAGATAGTGTGGTTAGTAATTTGAGTCAAGCTATACGTTAATTCTACTGTTTGCGGCAAGGGTTTGTCAAAGACTTATACCTGAGGTCATTTACTGAGAGTGGTCTGAATGGAGTGCGGATGGTAATCTCGAACCTATCTTTTTGGACTTTTCTCCACTATACTATATAAGGGTAGCCCTTATTACTAGTTTTATTGCCGGGTAAAATAGTAACCAACCAAGTTTTAACTAGTGGGAGGCTGTCAATTGTCCGAGGAGGAGAGCCTAATTCGCCGGGCGCAGCAACAGGACCAGCAGGCATTTGCCCAGCTATATGAGGAACATTTTGATAAGATTTATCGCTATGTAGTTCTCAAGATAGGAAGTAGGACTGAGGCAGAGGATATCACCCAGCAAGTCTTCCTGAAAGCTCTCCGGTCCGTTTCCTCATTCCGGTGGAAAGGTACGCCCTTCTCAGCATGGCTATTTCGTATTGCCCATAATCAGGTGGTTGATTATCTACGGAAGAAGACGAAGCAGGCTACTGTTCCCATAGATGATTTAGCGATAAGTTCTGGTAATGACCCACAACTGTTAGTAGAACAGAAGGTGAATATTGAGCAGCTAATGTCAGCTACCAGACGGTTGACTGAGGCGCAACGTGAGGTGATTTCCCTTCGCTTTACCAGTGAACTACCAATTACTCAAGTAGCTAAGATTATGGGCAAAAATGAGGGGGCAGTAAAGGCACTGCAGCACAGTGCCATAGTTGCCCTGCGCAAGGTATTATCGGCGGGGTTAGAGTAGTAATGGTGTTTATTCAGCTGGCGCACAATCCAGGATGTTTAACCTGAGCCTTTCTTCCCCATTCCAATGGTCTAATTCAAGGTTATAGACGATGTCAAGGGGTGAGATTACTTCAGCCAGGTATTTGCCCAGCCTGAAACCCACTCCGTTCCATACTGCCCCTCCCTGTTTTAGCTTCAACTTTAGATGGTCTCCATTACCGCCGATAGTGCGGCAATCAAGAACTTCTACTCGGTGACTGAGGAAAGTAGGTGTCGGATTAGACTGACCAAAGGGGGCTAACTTTTGAATTGCCGGGAAGGTGTTACCACTGAGTTCAGGTAGGGTAATCTCAGCATCAATAACCAGCTGGGGATAGAGGTCAATTCCGGATAGCTGTGTAGTAGCTAGCTGCTGGAGATTTTGTTCGAGTTCAGGCAGGTTCTTGGTTGGTAGAGTGAAACCAGCAGCTCGTGCGTGACCACCAAAGCGAGAGAACAGGTGGCGACACTGGTTCAGGGCATGGATAATGTTAAACTCAGGGATACTGCGGCAGCTACCGGTACTCGCCGTATCACCGGTATGGATAACAATAGCCGGACGATAGAACTCTTCAGATATTCTGCCAGCGACCAGTCCGGCGATACCGGACGGATACTCTCTATCGCTGGCTATCAGCAGCGGTGAGATTCCCCGAGCCAGTATCTGCTCTTTGGCTTTAGCGAAGACTTTAGCAGTCAGGTTTTGCCGCTCCGTGTTGGTCTTTTCTAGTAGCATAATTAACTGGTGTGCCTCTGCCGGCGATTCTGTCATCAACAGGTTATAGCTGGTCATCGCATGAGCTAACCGCCCAGCGGCGTTTAGCCGTGGTGCTAGTGTCCAGGAAATACTGCCTGCATCAATATTACCTGGATTGAGTCCAGCTTGGGTTATCATTTCCCTGATACCCAGGCGGGGGTTTGTGTTTATTAAATCTAACCCTTGCTTAACCAGGTATCTATTCTCACTCAGTAGTGGCACCATGTCGGCTACTGTGCCTAAGGCCACCAGGTCAGTTAGTTTCTCAAGCTCTGTTTCTTTACCAATCCCTTGGAACAGAGCCTCAAGGAGCTTGAAAGCTACTCCTACTCCAGCCATCTCGGAGAAGGGGTAGTTGGAGTGGGCTAGCTTGGGATCTACAACTGCTACTGCTGGTGGTATCTCCTCAGGAGGGGTGTGGTGGTCAGTAATAACTATATCAAGCCCCTTCTTTTGAGCTCGTTTGACCTCAGTGAAGCCAGTAATGCCGCAGTCGACTGAAATAACCAGACTAATGCCTTGTTGGTGAAGGTTGTCTAGAACGGTAGCCCTAAGCCCATGGCCTTCGTTTAGGCGGTGTGGTATATAGGGAATAGCCTTGCCGCCGAGTTTGGATAATCCCTGAACCAGCAGTGCAGTCCCGGTGATACCATCAGCGTCAAAGTCACCATAGATGGCAATATTTTCTCCGGAAAGTAAGGCCTGGTAAATTCTGGCTACTGCCTGGTGCATATCCGGTAATAACCACGGGTCACCTGATAAGCGTTTATCAGCATTGAGAAAAGAATCTATCTGGGATGGTTGGGTTAGCCCTCGGTTGTATAGAAGTTGAGCTATGAGCGGGGAAAAACCTGGTGTATCGGTTAAATATTCAGTTGGAGCTGGTGGTAGAACATGCCAACGACAATGCCTCAAGCTATGCCTCAGAATATTGCCGGAAGATTAGGACTGAATTATGGCCCCCAAAGCCGAAAGAACTGGACAGAGTGGTGGTAACCTTGACCTGGCGGGCGATATTAGGTACATAGTCTAGATCACAATCAGGGTCGGGGTTGGTAAGATTTATTGTCGGCGGTATTATTCCGTTTTGGATAACCATAGTACATATTGCTGCCTCGACTGCACCAGCAGCACCGATGAGGTGCCCGGTCATTGACTTGGTGGAGCTTATGGGGATGCGGTAGGCGCTATCGCCAAATACGGTTTTTATTGCTTGAGTCTCCATACGATCGTTAAGTGGTGTGGAGGTACCATGAGCGTTGATATAATCAATCTCAGTAGCTGTAAGTTCTGCTTTATCAAGTGCTACTTGCATTGCTCTGGCTGCACCCTCCCCACTTGCAACCGGCTGGGTAACATGAAAGGCGTCAGCACTAGCACCATAAGCCATAATCTCAGCCAGGATATTAGCCCCTCGTTCTTGGGCGTGGGCAAGGTTTTCAAGAACAAGTATGCCGGCGCCTTCGCTAATGATGAAACCGTCACGTTTAGCATCAAAGGGGCGGGATGCTAGTTGTGGCTCGTCGTTTCTGGTGGAAATAGCATTGAGGGCGTTAAAGGCAGTAATACCTAGCGGGTTTATTATGGCTTCACTGCCACCAGTTAGTACTACTTCGGCACCGCCTCGCTTGATGAGTTCATAGGCTACACCAATGGCGTCTGAGCCACTGGAACAGGCTGATGTGGTACAGAGATTCGGCCCTTTAACTCCCAGTGTAATAGATACTTGAGCAGCCGCCATGTCAGATATCATCATCGGTGCCAGGAATGGGCTCACTCTATCCGGTCCTTTTTCTACTAGTATCTTAGCTTGTTCAAATAGCGTGGTTAATCCGCCGATACCACTGCCGATTATGACACCGATATTATCCTGGTTGGTAGAGTTGATTTGGATTCCTGATTTTTCCACTGCTTCCAGACTGGCAGCTACTGACAGTTGAGCAAAGCGGTCCATGTGGCGGGCTTCTTTACGACCAACGTAATTGGTGGGATCGAACCCTTTTACCTCGCCGGCGAACTTGGTTTTACAAGGCTCCGGGTCAAACAGGGTAATGTAGTCAATACCGGACTTACCAGCAATGAGCCCTTCCCAGGTGGTGGGGACATCCAACCCGAGTGGGGAGACAACACCCATACCAGTAACCACGACCCTATTGGATCCATTGTTTACCATTACCTATAACCTCTAAAAACAGGATTTGTGAGAAGCATATTTCCGGTGGGTAAAAACCGCAACTTTAATTATGGAATTCTATCATAATTTCATCCTGTCGGCAAGAACAGAGTTTTCCAGGTTGTTTCTCAACCTCTTCGCCCCAGGAGACGGACTGTTACACTAGCTCTGACTCAAGCTCTATTTACTTAACAAACAGTTTGTCTTGAAGATAGCGTGAGTGTTATTATGAACTTGTGAAACAAAGTCTGAAGCAGCTTTTGTCCCAGAGACAGAAACACCGCATTGTTGATGCCAGCCGCATATCATCAGCGGTACTACTGCCCATGTATCGTAAACAGAGAGAATACTACTTGCTGTTTACGAAACGTACCCAGAAGGTAAAAGAGCATAAGGGCCAGATATCCTTTCCGGGGGGAGCTCAAGAGGGTAACGAGACACTGGTTGATACTGCCTTGCGGGAGTGTACTGAGGAAATAGGCTTGGTGGCTGAAGATGTTGAGATATTAGGGGAGCTGGATGACACTATAAGCGTGACTTCAAATTATGTTATCTCTCCCTTTGTTGCCCTGATTCCCTGGCCATATCAGTTTAAGGTAAGCGAAGAAGAGATAGACGAGCTGATTGAAGCGCCCGTTTCGGTATTTCTGGGCAGAGCTTGTCAGCGTCAGGAAGACGAGACTATAGGTTGCGAAGTGGTTACCTCCTATTCTTATCATTATCAGGGGGAGGTTATCTGGGGGGTTACCGCACGGGTCTTGAAACAGTTTCTGGATATTTGGGTCAGTATTTAGTCGGGAGTAAGTTGGCTGTGGCCGGCTAAGCCGGCCACAGCTGTGGAAGTTTACTTTTTGTCTTGGGCAGTACCCTTGGTTTTGGCTTTGACCTTTATTTGCTTGGGCTTGGCTTCTTCGGCCTTGGGGATGGTTAGGGTTAGAATACCATCGTCGAAGTTTGCCTCAGCTCTGTCCGTCTTTAGTCCTCTAGGCAAAACTACTAAGCGGCAGAAGGCTCCGTATCGGTGCTCTTGGTAGAGGTAGTCTTTACGTTCTATCTTCTCTTCTGCCTTGGTTTCGCCCCTGATAGTCAGTATATTATCGGCGATACTAATATCAACCTCTTCCGGTTTGACTCCGGGCACGCTAGCTTTGATTACCATCTCTTTGTCGGTCTGGTAGACATCAATGGGTGTAATCTCGCTCTGCCCAAAGTTGAAGAGCCGGTAGGGAGTAAAGAATCTCTCATCAAATAAACTGTCTACCGCCCCCCTCAGTTCAGTAAATGGTTGGTAGCGTAACAGGCTTGTGGTCATCTCTATCCTCCTTTCTTAAATTATACTACAATAAATGTAGCATAGTTAATAAAGTTTGTCAAGTTTTCTTCTTGAGTAGTATTAAATTTATTTGCAAGAATTATTGACGTCTTCTCATAATTGGTCTATAATGTTAATGGAAATTGGTGAGGCTGAAAATGGCTGGTAAAGATTATTACAATATACTGGGCGTCAGTCGAAGTGCCGGTGAGCGGGAGATAAAACAGGCTTACCGAAGGCTGGCGCGCAAGTATCACCCTGATATTAACCCCGGTGATAAATCAGCAGAGGGAAAGTTTAAGCAAATAAATGAGGCTTACGAAGTTATATCTGATAAAGAAAAGCGTCGTAAGTATGATCAGTTTGGAGACCAGTGGCAGTATGCTGACCAGTTTGCTGGAGCACAGCAGCAGGCACCATTTGGAGGGGGTACCAAGGGTGGCTCTCCCAGGTTTCACTTTGAACAGGGTGATCTGAGCAGTATATTTGGTGATCTGTTTGGAGGGTTCGGTGCTGATAGTTCTAGCCGTCGGGCTCGTCCCCGGCGCGGGCAGGATATAGAGCACCCTGTTGAGGTGACATTGGAGGAAGCCTATCGGGGGGGTAGCCGTATTCTTAGTCTTGAAGCTGCCGAGGTTTGCTCTGGTTGTGGCGGTAGCGGGCATATCCAGAATGTGCCCTGTTCAATATGCCGGGGTACTGGTAGTACAACACGGTTGAAGCGTCTTGAGGTCAAAATTCCGCCTGGGGTCAAGGACAAATCTCGGGTACGGGTTGCTGGTAAAGGTAGCCCGGGTTATGGTGGCAGGAATGGTGACCTCTACTTGGTGGTATCGGTTAAGCCGCACCAGGTGTTTGAGCGTAAGGGCGATAATTTGCATGTGGAGGTTGCGGTTCCGCTGGTAGTGGTGGTGTTGGGTGGTGAAGTGCAGGTACCTACTTTTAAAGGTAAATTGGCATTGAAGGTGCCGCCGGAGACTCAGAACGGGCGTGTCTTTCGCTTGAAAGGGCAGGGGATGCCTCATCTAGGTAATGCTAATTATGGTGACCTGTTTGCCAGGGTGAATGTGGTACTACCGACCAAACTCTCTTCACAGGAGAGAGAGCTCTTCGAGCAGCTTGGTAAATTGAGGTCGGATTAATATAGCGTGAGGTGATTATGGAAGTAGAGAATGAACCTCGTTACGTGATAAGTATAGCTGCCAGGATGGTGGGGATTCAGACTTATACCTTGCGATATTATGAGAAGGTTGGCATAATAGAACCGTCTCGGTCTGGTGGGAATATCCGATTATATTCGGAAAGAGATATATCCCAGCTTCGCAAGGTCAAGACATTAATGGAAGATATGGGAGTGAACCTTGCCGGGTGTGAGGTTATCTTGCGCATGGTACGTAGTATGAACGAACTACAACGTAAGGTGGAGGAACTGGAGGCAGAACTAAAGAGACTGAGGGGAGGTGAGTGATTTATGCGTCAAGAGAGGTTTACTGAGCAGGCGCAGGAAGCGCTGGCTTTATCACAGGAAATAGTTCGTCAGTATCACCATAGCCAGTGGAGTGTATTACATATACTGTTGGCTCTACTCCGTCAGGAGAGTGGTCTGATTGGTGATATATTAAAGGAGCTTGGCGTTAATGTTGAAGATGCAAGGCAGCAGACTGATGCGGGTTTAGCTAAAGCTCCTAAGGTTGCTTACGAGACAGGGCAGATTTATGCTACGCCGGATGTTGCCCGGTTATTAACAAAGGCTGGCGAAGAAGCCGATAGGCTTAAAGATGAGTTTATCGGTACCGAGCATCTTTTTATTGCTATGACTGCGGAAGTTAAAGGAGAAGTGGCTGACGTTCTTCGTCAGTTAGGTATTGATCAGGAAAAAGTATACTCTGCTCTTCAAAAGCTGCGGGGAGGACATCGGGTTACTGATGCCCGGGCAGAGAGCAAGTATCGCTCGCTAGAGAAATATAGCCGTGACTTGACCGAACTGGCTCGTCAGGGCAAGCTGGACCCGGTTATTGGGCGAGAAAACGAGATCAAGCGGGTAATGCAGGTGCTTACCCGGCGGACTAAGAATAACCCGGTGGTTATCGGCGATGCCGGGGTGGGTAAAACTGCTATTGCGGAGGGGCTAGCACAGAAGATTGTGGCTGATGATGTCCCTGATTCTCTTAAGGGACGTAAGGTAGCAGCTCTGGATATGGGGGCGTTAGTAGCTGGTAGTAAGTTTCGCGGTGAGTTTGAAGAGCGGCTTAAGGCTGTGATGGACGAGATACGGCAGGCACAGGGCGAAGTAATATTATTTATTGATGAGATCCATACCGTAGTTGGTGCCGGAGCGGCGGAGGGGGCTATTGATGCCAGTAACATGCTTAAGCCGGCACTGTCTCGCGGGGAGCTACAGTGTATTGGTGCGACCACCTCGGATGAGTATCGTAAGTTTATCGAGAAAGATAAGGCTTTGGAGCGGCGGTTGCAGCCGGTGTTCGTTGGTGAACCTAGCATTGAGGCTACGGTTGAGATGTTGCGTGGATTGCGACCCCGCTATGAGGCACACCACAAGGTTGAGATAAGTGACGCTGCTTTGGAAGCAGCAGCCAGGTTTAGCCAGCGCTATATTTCTGACCGTTTTTTGCCGGATAAGGCGATTGATCTTATTGATGAGGCCGCTAGTAAAATTAGGATTGATACTCAGAGTGCGCCGCCGGAGGTTAAATCTCTGGAGCAGAAGCTCAAGCACTTGATTAATGAAGAAGAGGCAGCTTCACAACGGCAGGAGTATGAGCGTGCTGTCCAGCTTAAGAGTGAGCGATTGCGTCTGGAAGATGAGTATAATCAGGCTAAAAGCCAGTGGCTTCAGCAGGAGAAGATTGGTGAGATAGTTAATGAGGAGAATATTGCCCAGCTAATCTCCCAGTGGACGGGCATCCCGGTTTCCCAGATGTTGGAAGGTGAGGCCGAGAAGCTGTTGCAAATGGAGGAGCGGATTCATGAGCGCCTGATAAATCAGGAAGAAGCAGTAACCGCTATTTCTGAGGCTATTCGGAGGAGCCGTTCTGGCCTCAAGGACCCGAGGCGCCCTATTGGCAGTTTCATGTTCCTGGGACCCACCGGTGTTGGCAAGACAGAGCTGGCTCGTAGCCTGGCCTGGTTTCTCTTTGATGATGAGAACGCGATGGTACGCCTGGATATGTCGGAGTATCAGGAGAAACACACCGTGTCACGTCTTATTGGCGCCCCTCCGGGTTATGTTGGTTACGAGGAGGGAGGTCAGCTCACCGAAGCAGTGAGGCGGCGTCCCTACCGGGTGATATTACTGGATGAGGTTGAGAAAGCACATCCGGAGGTGTTTAATAGCCTGCTGCAAATTCTTGATGATGGGCGATTAACCGATGGTCATGGGCGAACAGTAGATTTTAAAAATGCAGTGGTAATTATGACCAGTAATACCGGCGTGGAGTTCATCAAGCGTGATATGGCGATAGGTTTTACACCGCAAAAAGACGAAGTCAAAACCCGAAAGCAGAGCTATGAACAGATGAAGGAAAAAGTTATGGATGCGGTGAAAAAGACCTTTCGTCCGGAGTTTCTTAACCGCGTCGATGAGGTAATAGTTTTCCATGAGCTCACCGAGGAGCAGCTCCGTAGTATTGTTGATTTGATGATTAAAGATTTACAGAAACGTCTGACTGACCGTAAACTGGAAGTAGAACTAACCGAGAAAGCTAAACTATGGCTGGTTAAAGAAGGGTTTGACCCGGTGTATGGAGCACGGCCACTGAGGCGGGCTATCGAACGCTATGTGGAGAATCCCTTATCAACCAAACTACTGCGAGGCGAGTTTAACCCGGGTGATACCATTGTAGTGGACTGTGGGAAAGACGGTTTGATATTTAATCCGAAGAAACGTAAGGTAGCTGCGTAGCCCGGTAATTTTCCTAGAGAAGGGGGTGGCTCGAAATAAGCTTAAAGGTAAAATATATTCTGCTAACTAGCCTGGTCTTGGTATTAACCATTGGGCTTTGTTTTGCCATAATTTACTACTGGGATTATATCGAGCACCTTCAGAATTATGGGTATTTAGGCGCTTTCTTTTTTGGCTTTATTGCCGGCAGCAGTTTACCGCTGCCGCTTCCTTATCTGGTAGTAACCTTCACCCTGGGTGGGGTGTTGCATCCAGCCCTGGTTGGCGTTGCCTCTGGACTTGGTGCCGGCTTGGGAGGGACACTGGTTTACTTATTTGGGCGTGGGGGGCGCAGCTTATTCCCTAAACTGGGTCTTCTCTTTCCTGATACAGAGCAAACTCCATCTCCTCGAATGGCTCGATTCCTTGAGTGGGCTCACTTCAGGGGCTCGCTAGTTGTCTTTGTAATGTCGGCCATGCTCAACCCGGTGTTTGCGCCTATGGCTATTGCTCTGGGAGCAATACGTTTCCGCTTGGCGAAATTTTTCCTCTGGTGCTCAGCAGGCAATATTGTTAAGAGCTTACTTATTTCCTATTGTGGATACTTTGGCCTGGGGTCTTTGCTTCGCTGGTTAGGAGCACTCTGATGTTAGGGGAGGATTGAGTCACTCATGAAGATGGAGAGGCTGGCTTACTTCTTCTTTGGCAATAATGTAATTATCGGGCCTCACATAAGGAAGCAGCTCAGCTTTCTGAAAGAAATTGTCCCCGCTGCTTTCCAGCAGAGACAGATGGATGATTTGGGCTGTGGTGATGGTAAGGTAACCGTGTTGCTGAAGGAAATTTTTTTACCGGAAAAAGTCCGGGGCTTTGATGTTGATCCTGGCTTGGTTAGACGAGCCAGAAAGAGAGAGATTGAAGCTGAGGTTCGAAACCTGGATGAGGACATGCCCAGCGGGGATTTGGCTGTAATGTGGGGGGTTTTACACCATTTGAAAAATAGGGCAGATTGCCTTAGTAAAATAAAAGAAAAATATCCCCTGATTTTTATCAGGGAGCCATTGAGGAATAATATTATTAAGGGATTGGAGCTGGGGCACCCACTAATGAAGGGCGAGATTGAACACTTGATTGAAACACATTTACCTGAATCACGGATATTTTATCATGGCAATAGCATTTTTATATTTTATTCATCACCGGAGTATGTTATACGTTAAATAAGAAGGTGATTACATCGCCCTCTTGTACTGTATAGTTCTTGCCCTCTAACCGCAGGAGCCCCTTCTTACGAGCCTCAGCCATGCTACCGCTTTTTACAAGGTCGTGGTAGGTGATTACTTCTGCTCGGATAAAACCCCTCTCTATGTCAGAGTGGATTTTACCAGCGGCTTTAACAGCACTGGTACCATTTTGAATAGGCCAGACTTTGATTTCATTTGACACAGTGGTAAAAAACGAGATTATTCCCAGTAGCTCATAGACTGATTTAGTAATACGGTCAAACCCGGATTCAGTTAGGCCGAAGCCAATCCGGAGTTCCTCAGCAGCGCTGTTCTCTAACTCGCCAAGCTCCATTTCCAGCTTGCCGCATACGGTAGTAACCCCACAGTTTGGTCGTGCATACTTGGCTTTTAATTCCGCTTCTAAAGGCATTGCTTCAGATAGTTGTTCTTCCCCAATATTGACCACGATTAGTAGTGGCTTGGCAGTGAGGAACTGGTAGTTTGTAATCATCCTGGCTTCATCTGTAGTGAGCTTCAGCTCCCGGATAGGTATGTCCTTATCTAAGTCAGCACGGAACTTCATGAGCATCTCTTGCTCTCGGAGGAGACTCTGACGCTCGGGTTGCTTGGCTCCTTTTAGGGATATTTCTATTCTCTTCAGCCTTCTTTCAATAATGGTTAGGTCGGAAAAAGTGAGTTCTAAATCCATGGTAGCAATATCCCGAGCTACATCCAGACTACCTTCAAGATGGGGTATTTTTTCATCAGTAAAAGCTCGGCCTACATTAATAAGAGCGTCTACCTGGCTAAGCTGGTTCAGGAGCTGACCACTGATAGCCTCATCCTTAACCAAATCCTTGACGGAAGCGCCGACATCAATATACCTTATCTCAGCTGGCACTACACGCTTAGGTTTAAGCATGTCGGCTAATGTTTGAAGACGGGGCTCTGGAACCCTCGCTATGCCAATATGTGGAGCTAAATCTCTTGCAGCATGACTCCCGGTATCAACCTTACCTCTGGTCAAACCATTGAAAATGGTTGTCCTACCGCTTTGGGACAGCCCTATGATGCCAATATCCACACTCATTGGTCTAACCGCATGCCTTCTTCTATTAGCTTAGGATACCTAGGTCAAGGTAGGATATTTACCGTACTCATGGATTGCCTTTACCATCTCTACATAATTCTCTGGCTTCACCGCAGAATGAATCGAGTTGCTGGACATACAGATAAATCCTCCACCCCGGGCAGCCTGCCTTATGCATCTCTTTACATCCTCGCGCACTTCTTCTAAGGTGCCCCAGGTAAGGACGTAGGCGCAATCAACATTTCCTATTAGGCAAACCCTGTGACCATACTCTTCCTTCACTTTCCCAAGGTCCATCCCGGCTAATGGGTCAATTGGGTGGAGGCCATGAATACCAGTGTCAACGATTAAATCAATGATGGGGTTGATATTTCCGTCGGTGTGCTTCGCGGTATAGGCTCCTCGTCTCTTCGCTTCGTCAACTAGCGTCTTGAACACAGGGATAACATGCTTAATAAAATATTCTCGAGACAACATGGGCCATTTGGTGTGGGCATAATCCCCTTGAATGAAAATTACCTCGGCACCAACTTCAATGCAATTTCTGATATACCTGAGATAATAGTCACGTATGAGCCCAGATAGACGGTCTACGAAATCGGGGTTTCTGACAAAATCCATAAAGTGTTCAGTTGCTCCTCGCACCTCATTGGCTATGCGGAAGGGATCGGGAAACAAAACAACAATTGCCCTCTGTCCCTTATACTTCTTTGCCAGTCTCGCCAGTTCCTCGTACCTCCATGACTCGTCAGGGTCAGGAGGTCTCCAGGTATCGAGGTCCTTCTCCGACTTTATGGCTGGTTCTACAGGATAGGCGTTAACGTCTCCCATATCCTGTTTAATAATACCCCATTGGTCTCGGAAATACTTCCCTCCTTTTAAAATCTCGGCCCGGTAGCCTGGCTGGTCCTCCTCGTCCATAAGGACTGCATCCCAGTCAAAATACTCGATAGCTTCGTCGTACGAAGCCCCGGGAAGTATTGCTTCTCTTACTTTGCGGTCAAGGGTTAACTCAAAGTGTGGCACCCTATCTGGTTCCTGAAGCTTGAGTGCCATAAAAATCCTGTCCGCTCCCGTTAGAGTCTTCATCTCTTACCTCCTGTCTTACCCTCCATGAGATTGTCAAACAATTTTAAAGAAAACATAGATTACTGCACCAAAGCCTTGAACTTTTTTACAGCATCAGACGCATCTGTAGCGTAACAATCAGCGCCAATCTGCTCAGCGTAGCGTTGTGTCACCACAGGGCCACCAATCGCTACTTTGACCTTATCTCTCAACCCAGAAGCTTTCAAAGCTGCTATCGTTTGTTCCTGGTTGGGCATCGTTGATGTGAGCAAGGCCGATAGCCCCAGAATTTGGAAGCTGTTCTCCTTCACTGCGGTGCAGAATGTTTCAGGAGCTACATCAACACCGAGGTCGGTTACATCCCACCCATTTGACTCTAACATCATGATGACAATGTTCTTCCCCATATCGTGAACATCACCTTGAACTGTCCCTATCACCACCTTATTGGCGTGGTGTCTAACCCCCTCTTTTTTGAGCAGCAATGGTCTCACTAGTCTCAAGACTGTCTTCGCTGCTTCTCCCGACATTAGTAGCTCAGGTAGAAAAATCTCCCCTTTCTCAAACTGCTCGCCAACCACTTGCATCGCAGCCGCTAGGCCATTATTTAGTATTTCTGTAGCAGGTGTGCCCGCATCGATTGCCATCTTGGTCAGCTTCTCAGTCTTGGGGATATTCGCCTCCACGATACTATTCACAATCTCACAAAAATCAATCATACATACCCTCCTTCTCCAAGGGCATCTTAGCTCAATATATCACAAAAGTCAATCATACATACCCTCCTTCTCCAAGGGCATCTTAGCTCAATATATCACAAAAGTCAATCATACATACCCTCCTTCTCCAAGGGCATCTTAGCTCAATATCTCACAAAAGTTAATCATACATACCCTCCTTTTCCAGAGCCATCTTAGCTCATTTTGGACTGGAGGGGCTAATCGCTTGACTTTACTATTTCTCGAGCATGCTTAATAGCGAGCTCTCTTTCAGCGCGGACTAATCCGGTATTGGCGACCAAGTCCAACAAGGCAAGCAGTGCTTCATGGGTACCGAGGCTGCCCATTTGTTCAATGGCTTTAGTTCTTAAATCAGCGCCAAACTGTAGATCGGTGGCAATAGTAACTAGCTTGGTTAATTCACTTGACCTTTCTGTCATTTTACCTCTCCTTTAGTTCTCGTTGATGCCAGACAAGTAAATATCGCTACTAATGCTTATTCTACTATTTATATTATCATTCTTCAATCGTTGGTGTTTGCTCTTGGCAGTATTCTCCCGGATGATTTCTAGTGTTGTTATCATGATGGAAATGGCTGTTACCTTCCGGGACTATAGTCCTAGTGCTAGTTAGCCCATTTGGGTGATTGTTTAACTAGGTAATGAGGGGTAAGATTGAGTATACTTGCGTAGCGTTGTGAAGTTCTTTAGTACGTATGCCAGTTACAATTAATGAGAAAAGCTATAAGGGTGCTAACTTGAGGAGTCCTTGTTGACAAGAGGCATATTTAAGTTATAAAATGGTCGTATGTCAACAAACCCTGACTCCTTGATGCAGAAATGGGTAACACTGATAAAACCAAAGGACAGCTTATCAAGGAAGTGGAAGACCTGAGCCATGTATTTGACCCCTTCTTCACCACTAAGGAAGTTGGCAAAGGGACTGGCCTGGGCTTAAGCATCTGTCACGGTATAATCACTGAACATAACGGCCGGATATATGCCGAAAGTGAACCGGGTAAAGGAACCACTTTTGTTGTGGGGTTACCTATCACTAACTAATGTAGGAAGGGGGGATGGAGTGGGAAACTCTAGTTTCGGGGTCTGGTTTAAAGAAGACCTTTGTACCGGAGTATGAACCGATAGTCAGCCACATCTGTGAGAAGGCCAGAGAAGAATAGGAAATGACGAGCAAACGGGAAATGATACTGGTTGTTGATGACGAAGTGTTAATCAGGAGACTTCTTCATCAGAAACTGTCAGTTGAGGGTTACCAATGCCAGGAAGCTGAAAGCGCTGTTCAGGCTCTGGATAAACTGCGAAATAGTACAATTGAACTGGTGATTCTAGACATCAAGATGCCAGGGAAATCAGGCGTGGAACTGCTTCCTGAAATTAGAGCTAGGCACCCAGATGTAGCCGTGATTATGGCTACTGCTATTGCCGATACCAATATTGCTATCCAGTGTATGAAGCAGGGAGCCTATGACTATATAACCAAGCCTTTCAATCTGGAGGAAGTTACCCTGAGTGTAGACCGAACTTTAGGAAAAAGAAGGCTGGAGCTTGAGAATCGAGATTACCAGCAACGCCTGGAGCAAAAGGTTGAAGCTCAGGCCAGGAGAATTCGTGCCTCATTTCTCAGTGCGGTAACTGCCTTGGTCTATGCCCTGGAAGCTAAGGACAGGTATACTAGTGGTCATTCGCAGCGGGTAGCCGATATGGCTGTGGATACAGCTAAGGAACTGGGTTTGCCACAGGATAGTATCGAGAAAATAAGGCTGGCTGGGCTAATACACGATATCGGTAAGATAGGAGTGAGAGAATCTATCCTGAGTAAACCATCAGGGCTCACTGAGGAAGAATTTCAGAATGTTAGGTGCCATCCTGAAGTAGGGGAACATATCTTGACTCCTATTGTTGATGATGAGGAAATACTAATGATGGTTAGACATCACCACGAACGTTTTGATGGTGCTGGTTATCCCGATGGGCTAAGATCTGAGAGTATACCACTGGGTGCCAGGATTCTAGCGGTAGTTGATACCTATGACGCAATGACATCGGAGCGCCCCTATAGGGAGGCAATGAATGTTGAAACTGCTTGTGCTGAGATTGAACAAGGTAAAGGTACTCAGTTTGACCCTAGGGTAGCCGATGCCTTTTTAAGAACCAGAAAACTGGTGGAATCAGTTGTCTAACGTCAACATGATTAGAATAGAGGTAGTGTTATGGAATTAAATGAACTGCTCAAACTAATGGTTGATAAAGGAGCCTCGGATATACATCTCAGAGTGCCGAGTCCACCGGTGCTCCGCATTGATGGCCAGCTTATACCCCAGGAAGACTTACCATTGCTTACTCCTCAAGACGTTAAAGCAGCATTTGATTATATTACTACTCCAGAACAGAGAAGCACCTTCTCTAGAGAACTAGAACTGGATTTCGCCTATAGCATTCCTGGCCTGGCTAGATTTCGGGTTAGTACCTTACAGCAGAGGGGCACCATTAGTCTTGCCTTTCGCCTGGTGCCAATCGAGATATTATCTATTAATGATTTAGGACTACCCCAAATCTGTAAGGATCTTATTCTAAAACCAAGAGGGCTAATGCTGGTGACCGGACCTACCGGCAGTGGTAAGTCTACCACTATGGCTGCTATGATTAATCACCTCAATGAGAACGATGCGCGAAACATCATTACCATTGAAGATCCCATTGAATACCTGCACCCTAACAAAAAATGCATTATTGCTCAACGAGACCTGGGAGATGATACCAAGTCTTTTGATATTGCCTTGATACATGCCCTGCGTCATGATCCAGATGTAATTGTAGTTGGAGAGATGCGTGACTTGCCGACGATATCTACAGCTATCAGAGCGGCAGAGACAGGGCACTTGGTGATGGGCACACTACATACTACCGATGCTTCACAGACTGTTGACCGTATAATTGATATATTTCCAGTAGGGCATCAACAACAAATCAGGCTTCAGTTTTCTCAGGTGCTGGAGGCGGTATTATGTCAGACCCTCTTGCCCCGCGTGCGTGGAGGACGAGTAGCTGCCTTTGAAATTATGCTGGCTAACTCTGCGGTGAGGAATCTCATACGTGAGGGGAAGACATACGAGCTACCAAACGTCATGAGGCTTAGTAGCAAGGATGGTATGCAGACGTTGGATCAAGCTCTGGTTGACCTGGTAAAAGGCAAGATGGTTACTCAGGAGGAAGCCTTGATGAAGAGTAGTAACCCGGATCGATTGCTGAAATCACTGCAATTCGGCTATGAGTTGGCTGGAATCAGGGGGAATTAAATACTGGCCTGAGGAGAGACTGGTAAAGGAGGGGTAAATGGAGAAGAAAAAGGTGCTTGTCGTTGATGACGAGGATAACGTTAGGCTCTTGGTACACAATATACTGGGTAAAGAGAATGTTGTTCTGGAGGCCAATGATGGCGAGGCGGCAGTACAGATGGCCCGTAGCTACAACCCGGACTTTATCTTGATGGACATTATGATGCCAAACATGGATGGCTATACTGCTTGCTATAACATTAAGAAAGATGCAGCTACCAAAGAAATCCCGGTAGTTATGCTTACTGCCCTTGGCCAAGATCTAAACGTGAAGCTGAGCCAAGAGATGGGTGCTGACGGGTACATTACCAAGCCGTTCAGCAAGGAACTACTACGGGATACAGTTAATAGCTTTTTAATAAAGTCCAAGTGAGACTTTCAGTTCCCTCGTTAAAAAATGAGTATTTTAAATGGTGAGGGTTACTTACTTCTCGCTTGAGGCACTGTCAAGTAGAAGGTGCTCCCCCTACCTGGTTCGCTCTCAAACCAGATTTTGCCTCCATGGTGCTGAATCACCGCCTTACAAATAGCTAGTCCAAGTCCCGTCCGCTGCGGGACATCTTTGTGCTCCGCCTTGTAGATTTCTACTAAAGGTTCAAAGATTCTATCTCTGATGTCAGTAGCAATGCCTATACCGGTATCGGAAACATAAACGCAGGCATTGTCCTCTTTACTAGTAATCCCGACCTTGATGACTCCCTCTGCAGTAAATTTAATGGCATTATCTATGAGCCTGGTCATGACATCTTTTAGACCGTCGAAGTCTCCGTAAACAGGTAAGGACGCAGCAAGGCTATCAACTGTTAGTGTTAGCTTCTTTTCGAGGGCTAACCCTTGCATAGCATCTGCTGCCTCGGTAACGATTTCTAATGTGTCTACTTCGACCATATGCCATGCTACCTTACCTTCTAACTGCCATAAATAGATGGTATCGTTTACCAGGCGTGTCAGGTATCGCGACTCGCTGTGTATTATCCGGGTGAATTCTTCCCGCTGTGATGTATCCTCATCTTTTCCGAGCAATAACTCGCTGAAGCCCATAATTGAAGTCAAGGGAGTACGTAAATTGTGAGAAACATTTGCCAGAAGACGAGTCTTACTTTCGTTTGCTTTTTGAAGTGCTTCATATAGTTTCTCCAATTCCGTTTTTTGTTTCAGTTCTCTTTCTTGAAACTTTAGCTTGTTGGAAAGATTTCCGCCAAGGAAAGCTACTAAACAGAGTGCCAGGGCTTGAAATATTAGCCAGATGATGGCATCAGTAAGTTCAGAGTATGTTGTTGGGACAAAAGTGGATGAGGTGGCAATGAGCCCAAACGATTCTAGCGATCTCATAGCACCGATCAGTATCATAGCCCAGATAATCATAAATGCGCTGAAAGTCAGATTTAGAAACAGGCTTACTCCTAGTACCTGAACCAAGTAGAGCAGAAAGAATATGCTCTTTAAACCACCGGTGAAGTAGACAAGAACAGTGATAGCAATCATGTCAGCCATGGTTGAGACAATGGCTACGGTAAGGGGAAATCGCCATCTCCTGGTAAGGTAGTAGCTAACGGTATTTAGTATTAATGTTAGCCCAGTCACAATCTGGATAGGCGCCAGGTAGAATGTCATTCCCCTGGTAAAGTGGGCAACGATGACAAATACCCAAACACTTAATATAATCAGGTAGCGTGTTCGGATAGCCTGCAGGCATCTTTCGCGGTTTTCTATATCTCGTAACTCGGTAAAGAATTTATATTGAGTCATTGACTATCCTTTAACGTGCTTTAAAACCACTTAGCTGTCATTGTTATTCATAGTGATGCTGTCCTTAGTGTCCTCGCCAACTGTGATTAAGTAAAGTATTATACTCCTATCTAAATCATGCCCCACTCACTTTGTGGCGTCAAGCATTGGGACTTGTACGAAAGAATTGGCACTTTCGTACGGCCTATTCTGCTAAGGTATCATGTTTTAAATATCTACTCACTCAAATTCACGAGTGGTCTCTTTGCTGGTATACCGGGGCGGCGAGGGTATTGCTGTGATGTGGGTGAAACCTTGTCAATTATTATTAACCGGCGTTTATCGGGAAATTCTTCCAGGTTGATTACTCTTACTTCTAGTAATTTACCACCCATTAGCTCAATTGCCTTGTCAGCTCGGCTTATTTCTAAGGCAGTAGCCCCCTTTTTCTGAGCGATTAAGCTACCACCAACAGCACAAAAGGGCAAGGTTAGTTCGACTAAGACAGGTAGCGGAGCGACGCCTCGGGCGAGCACGATGTTAAATTTCTCCCGGTATTGAGCCAGATGGGCAATTTCCTCAGCCCGGCCGGTTAAGATTTCAACATTATCCAGTTTTAATCTGGTGCAAAGATGGTGCAGGAAGACGGTCTTTTTGGTGGTGGCTTCAAGCAACACCATCTTTACCTCAGGGAATAGAATTTTAAGGGGTAATCCCGGTAGGCCGGCACCGGTGCCGATATCAATAATGTGGAGGTCGGTAGTAGTTATCGGTGGCTTAAAAGCTAGAGTTATTGTTAGCGAATCAAGGAAGTGCTTTATCTGCACATTGTCGTAGCTGGTTATGGCGGTAAGGTTCATTCGCTGGTTCCAGTCTATCAGCTCTTGATAATAGAGATGAAACTGCTCAAGCTGCTTTAGGCTAAGCTTGAGCCCAATTTTTTTAGCTCCGGCGATAAGTTTTTCCATACTTAATCATAATTATATCACTTATATCATCACTACTGTCGGTGAAGGGAACTTTGGGGTAGGCGGTTGTTTGATTGATATGGTTAAGTAGCTAAGGTGAGTGTATAACATTGCATTTCGGGCAAGCTTGTGCTAGTATTAAAAATAAATAGGTCCGCTAGGGGTGCTCAAAGGCTGAGAGGTTTGAAGCCAACCCTGTGAACCTGACCTCGGTAATGCGAGCGTAGGGAAGCGGTAGTAACTGGACCAAGGGTCTTATTAATTGCCGAAGCCCTTGGTTTCTTTTTTTATGGAGGCAGATATGACTCAACTGGAATTGGCTAGAAAAGGCGTCATTTCTCCCCAGATGGTTCAGGTGGCTGAGGGAGAGCAGTTAGAAGCCGAGTTTGTTCGGTGTGGTGTGGCTGAGGGGAAGATAGTAATTCCAGCTAATATTAAGCATTCAAATCTTATTCCTTGTGGTATAGGGCAGGGGCTTAAGACTAAGGTTAATGCTAATATTGGCACCTCCTCTGACTTCGGCAATATTGATACCGAACTGGAAAAGCTGCGGGTGACCATTGACTCAGGGGCAGATGCCGTTATGGATTTGAGCACCGGTGGCGATATATCAGCAATCCGCCGGGCTGTGGTTGCAGCCAGCCCTTTACCCGTAGGCACCGTACCAATTTATCAGGCGGGGATTGATGCTATAGAAAGACATGGGGCTATTGTCAAAATGACTGTGGATGATCTTTTCGCTGCTATTGAGGATCATGTTCGAGATGGAGTAGATTTTATCACGGTTCATTGTGGTGTAACCCGGTCTGCTATTGCCCGGCTTAAGCAGCAGGGAAGGGTGACGGATGTTGTATCCAGAGGGGGTGCTTTCCTGATAGGCTGGATACTTCACAATGAGCGTGAAAATCCGCTATACGAGTACTATGACCGCTTACTGGAGATAGCCAGAGAGTTTGATGTCACGTTGAGCCTTGGTGATGGCATGCGTCCTGGCAGTCTGGCTGATGCCACTGACCGTGCACAGGTTGAAGAATTGCTTACGCTTGGTGAATTGGTTGAAAGGGCCTGGGATGCTGGCGTGCAGGTAATGATTGAAGGGCCGGGACACTTGCCCTTGAATCAGATTGAAGCTAATGTTCGCTTAGAGAAGTCTATTTGTAAGGGGGCTCCCTTCTATGTATTGGGGCCTCTGGTAACCGATGTTGCTGCGGGCTATGACCACATCACCGGGGC
>Ga0265594_1000568_pt1 | contig 30271 bp, 19 predicted proteins | sample saktaG_11_FD_190147 | JGI IMG/M metagenome (GOLD analysis project Ga0265594, IMG submission 190147) | Saline water microbial communities from Sakinaw Lake, British Columbia, Canada - sak_2011_5_24_80m | ecosystem: Environmental > Aquatic > Non-marine Saline and Alkaline > Saline ... | reverse complement strand
ACCATTTGCCAGACAACCAGCCATGTCATCCAAAGACACTCCTGCTGCAGGCAAATAATTACCCATATATGGTGAAACACCAGATGAAACAGGTGTAATAGCATCAACAGTAAAACAAGTAAACGAAAGGAACATTCCTCCATAAATTTGTCCACTGGTTACTCCTTCAGGAATTAATGTTATTTCTGTTCCACTAGGACAGATTAGTTTTATTGTAAGAGTAGATAGATCTCCCATTGTCATCATAAGGCTAAAACATACAGATAAGATAGACCCCGGAGTTATGTTTGTCATATTTAATCCGGCAACATTAATAGGGATTTCTACTCCTCCAAGTACTAACATATCTCCATTGTTATTACAAAATTCTGGCTGGCTGGCAGGACTTACTATTACTTCTGCCTGTCCGTTTATATCTGTGCAAGTGCCTTCACATATTGTAATATCAGATTCTGCAGATACATTTATATCAGGATTTACAACGTTCACTACAACATTACCGCTACAAGTATCAGAGGTTCCGTTAGTTAGTAGGACTGTATATGTTGTAGATGTTGTCGGACATACAGGTGTTGGATTTTGCTGACCTTGATACCCGTCGTGTGTCCATACATAATAATAGCTGGGGTCATTTAAACCTATCTGGACATTATCTATTCCCCAGTGGTCATATTCACTACCGCTTGTAGAATTTTGCCACCATCTTATCATTGTATTAGTTGTTTGAGCTGCAACAGGTATAGGAAAGCAATAATTATTCCATGAAGTCATAGTAGGATCATAGCCACCGTTTGGGTCAAAATAGTGAATATCAATCCACGTAGAGCCTCCATCTGTTGAATACTGCAGATGTACTCCTTCATCAGGCAAGTCCACTCCCTCACAAGGAGAAGCATCACCTTGTGTAGCATATCTCATATCAAAACATATTGAGCCACCAAGTGTTAAATCAAAAGCAACCGAAGTAAGAGTTCTTGGTTCAGGAGTGGCATCACCCATCCACATATGAATAGCATCGCCTGGAGTTGGTCCCGGACCACAAGGGTTGGTAAATGTTGCAGCAACTGTTGCATCCCATCCCGGGCCAGGTGTTCCGTCATTGAAATTATTATTTAATACAAAAGTGCCGGCATTACCAAATGCTGATAAATTTGTACATCCTCCACAGATAATTGTCTCTGACCCTGCATGTGCAGTAACACTACATTGAGGATAAGAATAATTAATACTTATAACTAATATTAATATTAAAAAACCAAAGTGTAAATTTTTGTAAACCATTTTATTTATTTATTTTTATTACTTAAATTTATTATTTTTTTGAATAATTATGTAAAAAAAAAAATTATTTTTAATTATTCGCAATTTACATATTTTTTTGTTTTTAAAACAAAGATATAAAAAAATATTTGTTTATATTAATTTTTTATTTAATATTTGCAAAAAAAATTACAGATATAAATAAACAGAGTTTTTAAATTTAAAATTATTAATCAGACATTAATTTTATTTATTATCTGATTGAAAATTCTTAAAAATTAGCAAGTTTGTGGAAAAATACTATGCAAATATGACAAATAAAAATTGAAAAATCAAAAATAATAATAAATCCTTTTGGTGGAATAAACTTTTTAATTACTAAATTAAATATCATGAAAAATCAACATTTATTTTCCGGTTTTACAAACCAGTATGCTGTTTCAAAAACCCTGAAATTTGCTCTCAAGCCTACTGATAAAACCAAAGAACATATTAATAATAAGAACGATAAAGGCAAAAATCTACTTGACGTTGACAAAGAACTAGCAGAAAAATACAAGCAAGCAAAAAAAATTATTGATGAATACCATAAGTCATTTATTCATGAAAAACTTTCTAATTTTTCTTTTGGCAAAAAAGAATTGCAGGATTTTAACAACGCCTATGAAGACTTGAAAAAGGATAAAAAAAATGACAGTCTAAAAAAAGATTTAATTTTAAAACAAGATGAGTTACGAAAGCAGGTGGCTCAAGAGCTTCAAAAAAATAATTATTTATATAAAAAAAAGGGGGGAAAAGCAAAATTTGTAAAACAAAGATTGCCAGAATGGGCAGTAGAAAATGCCAATCAAATTAAAAAAAATCATGAAAATATTGATAATCCCGAAGCTATTATTAAAGATTTTAAAAATTGGACTAACTATTTTGGTGGTTTTAACGATAATCGAAAAAACATTTATACAGAAAAAAGCCACAGCACATCTATTGGTTACCGTTTAATTCATGAGAATCTACCTAAGTTTTTAGAAAATATAAAACGATACAAAGAAGCCAAAAAATTAGATATTGATTTTTCTGAAGTGGAGCAAAAATTTGATGTTAATCCGGATAACATTTTTACTTTAAATTACTTTAATCAATGTCTTACCCAAGAGGACATTGAACAATACAACCTAATAAGAGGTGGGCAAAGCAAAGTCGATAATAAAAAAGAGAGGGGCATCAACGAAATTATAAATCTGTATTCTCATGAGTTACAAAGTAAATTAACTGATGCACAAGATGAAGATAAAAAAGAACTAAAAGCACAAATCAAACAAGTTCGTTCTTGTAAATTAGAGGAACTATACAAACAAATTTTAAGCAACCGTAGTCAGATTTCTTTTCCTCTGGAAAACATTAAGAACGATAGTGAACTGTGTCAGCAAATTGAGCATTTATTTTATTTAAATAATCGGGGTAGTCTTATCGGTAAACAAGAAGAAACAGGTGAAATAGCCGAGGTTATCTTTGACATTAGCGAAGCGATTAAAAAAGCTATACAGGCAATTAGTGATGCTGATCCCGAACAATTGTATATCAAAAACAAAAGCAGTCGGGCTATTACTGATATTTCTCAACATCTTTTTGGTGATTGGAATTTGATTACAAAAAGCTTAAATTATTATGCCGAGCAGACAATTTTTTCTGCACCAAAAGACAAAAAAGAAACTGCCAAACAACAGGAAGTAAGAGAAAAGAAACTTGAAAATTGGATGAAAAATATACCTTATTTTTCTTTTGCTGAAATACATGCTGCTTTGGAATACTATTTTAAGCAATACAGCAATAAGGAATTACAAAACGAAAAGACCGTTAAAAATGAACAAAGCGAACAAGGCATAACCAAAGAAATGAAAGAAACCGCTTTGAAGAAACCACTTTTTACTTATTTCAAAGAGCTTATAATTACCAAAAAGAATGAAAAAGACAATACTTTTGAAAAAATATTTCTGTCCGAACAAATTAAAACAACTTATCCTATAGCAAAAAAAGTATTTGAGCAATATAAAGATGTTAAGAAAGAACTTTTAAAAAGTAAAAAAGATGAGGTTCATAATATAAAAGCCTATTTGGATTCCTTAATGGATTTACTGCATTTTTTAAAACCTTTATATGTGCAGTTTTCAAAAAAAGAAGAGAAAAAGCAGGTCGAGATATTTGAAAAAGATAATAGTTTTTATGGGGATTTTGATGTTCTTTTCAAAGTGTTAAACCAAATTATCCCGCTTTATAATCAAACCCGCAACTATCTTACAAAAAAGCCTTTTAGCATTGAAAAATACAAACTCAATTTTGAAAATTCACAACTTGCAGATGGCTGGAGTAAAAACAAAGAAACTAATAATACTTGTGTACTGCTTATGAAAAATGAACAGTATTATTTAGGGGTAATGAATAAGAAACATAACAAACTTTTTTCTGATGAATTGCCTAACAAAGGTTCATGTTATCAAAAGATAATTTATAAACAAGTATCTGATGCAGCAAAAGATATACATACACTTGTCAATATTGAAGGAAAAGTTTCTCGTTTTACAAAAGGGCTTAATGAAAAACGAAGCAAATATTGTCAAGAAATTCAAAATATTAAAAGTCAAGAAAGCTATAAAGGAAAGGGTTTGATAAAGAGCGATTTGTATAAATTTATTGACTATTATAAAAAATGTGCCAAAAGTTACTGGAATTGGTGCGATTTTGAGTTTGAGAAAACCGAAAAATATCAAAATATTAAAGAATTTACTGATGACATTAATAGGCAGGGATACAAAATAACTTTCTGCGATATTTCAGAATCATACATTAACCAATGCGTAAATGAAGGAAAACTATATCTGTTTCATATTTATAGCAAAGATTTTTCAATTCATTCAAAGGGTAGAAAAAATCTGCAAACTTTATATTGGAAAGCCTTATTTGATGAAAATAATTTAAAAGATGTAGTTTATAAATTAAACGGTGAAGCAGAGTTGTTTTTTAGAAAAGCGTCTATTCAATACAGCGATGATATATGGCAAAAAGGACATCATTATGAAGAATTAAAAGGTAAGTTTCAAAAAGAAGGGAAGCATCTGCCTATTATAAAAGACCGCCGCTATGCGAAAGATACTTATTTATTTCATGTTCCTATTACTTGCAACTTTAAAGCTGAGGGAGTAACCAAGTTTAACGACTATGTTAATAAAGAGTTTCTGCAAAAGAACAGCAATGTCAACATTTTAGGAATAGACAGGGGCGAAAGACATTTAGCTTATTACACCCTGATTAACCAAAATAACGAGATTTTAAAAGATAAAGACGGGAAATATCTGCAAGGTAGTTTCAATAATCCGACAGGCAGGAAAGACTATCATGAATTGTTGAATAAAAGAGAGCAAGAAAGAGATAAAGCCCGCAAGTCATGGGGGACGATTGAAAAAATTAAAGACATCAAAGAGGGTTACTTGTCACAAGTAGTTCATAAAATCGCAACACTAATGATTGAGCATAATGCAATAGTGGTGTTTGAAGACCTCAATTTTGGTTTTAAAAAAGGGAGATTTAAGGTGGAAAAACAAGTCTATCAAAAGTTTGAAAAAATGCTAATTGACAAGTTAAATTACTTGGTTTTTAAAGATAAAAGCCATGATGAACCAGGTGGCTTGTTGAACGCTTTTCAGTTAACAGCTCCATTTGAAAGTTTTCAGAAATTAGGTAAACAAACTGGTTTTATTTTCTATGTGCCTGCTTATCACACGTCAAAGATTTGCCCTGCAACAGGTTTTGTTAATTTGCTATATCCACGATATGAAACAGTGAAAAAATCGCAGGAATTTTTTGACAAGTTTAATAAAATTTGTTTTAATAAAGAAGAAAACTATTTTGAATTTCATTTTAACTATGCAAAATTTACTGATAAGGCTAAAGGCAGTGAGCAAAATTGGATAGTATGCTCTTATGGCAAACGTTTAGAAAACTTTAAAAATCCACAGCAGAATAATCAATGGGATACTAGAGAAATTGACTTAACTCAAGACTTGCAAAAACTTTTCCAAAAACATAACATTCAATTTGATGTTGATGTGTGCATTATAAATAGCATCTGTCAACAAAACGACCGTCAATTTTTCAAAGATTTAATCCGTTTGCTCAGGCTCACTTTGCAGATGAGAAACAGCCGTATCAATTCCGATGAAGATTGGATGATCTCACCAGTAAAAAAGAATCAGGATAAATTCTTTGACTCAAGAAAAGTTGATGATAGTATGCCACAAAACGCTGATGCCAACGGTGCTTATCATATTGCCCTGAAAGGCTTGTGGTGTTTGCAACAGATAAACGAAACCGACAACACGAAAAATTTAAAACTTGCAATCAGCAATAAAGAGTGGTTGGCATTTGCCCAAAATAAATAATATGGAAAGCTATATCCCCATATCATTTTTAAACGATTTTATTTTCTGTCCCCGTTCCATCTATTTTCACCAGTTATACAGTAAATACAACCATCAATTATACAAACAGAAGGTTCAGTTGAAAGGTGAAGCTGCTCATACAACAATTGATACAAAAAAATATAACACACGGAAAAATATTCTACAAGGCATTGAAGTTTTTTCAGAGCATTATAATCTATGCGGAAAGATAGATTTGTTTGATACGGAGAGCGGACAGCTCACCGAACGAAAAAGAGAAATCAAAACTATTTATGACGGGTATGTATTTCAGGTATATGCTCAATGTCATGCGTTGCGTGAAATGGGATATAAAGTAAAAAGCATTGTATTACATGATTTAATACATAATAAAAATTATTCTGTTCAATTACCGGAAGAAAATAAGAGTATGCAAGATAAATTTGAATCATTAATAAAAGAAATGAATACTTATGATATGATGAATTCATCATTTGAAGCAAATCCCCAAAAATGTAATAATTGTATTTATTCAAACTTATGTGATACAGCCTTATGTTAAGTTTTCCTGATTTTAAAGAAAAAAATATTGTTATTATATTTTCAACCAAAGGTGAGAAAATAAGTATTCGTAATGATAATTTGCTTGTTACTGATGGTGACGAAAAAGTGATTCTACAAACAACCTGTTATCGTATGCTTGCCTTATGGATTGTAGGCGGTTGCACATTAACATCCGGGATTATGGAACGCAGTAAAAAATTTGCTTTTCCTATTTATTTGCTTTCCTATAATTTCAGATGTATTGGGAATTGGAATGCAGGTGTTGAAGGAAACTTTTTACTTAGACATAAACAATATTCTTATAATAGCATGGAGATTGCCAAACGGTTGGTTGCAAATAAGCTGTATAATCAGGTTCAACTTTTAAAAAGCATCAGACAAAAAGACGAAAGTTGCAAAAGAACAATCAATACTATTCAGCAATATGCTGTGAAATTAAATGCTCCTGTTGATTTACAAGCCATTCTTGGTATTGAAGGCGTGGCATCCAGAATTTATTTTGCTCAATGGTTTAAACAAATGGATTGGCATGGACGTATGCCTCGTGCTAAACGTAATATTATTAATGTGTTACTTGATATTGGATACACCTTCCTTTTTTATTTTGTTGAAAACATGATGAATCTATATGGTTTTGATATTTATCAGGGTGTATATCACAAATTATTTTATCAACGCAAATCATTGATATGTGATTTGGTTGAACCATTTAGATGTATTGTTGACAAACAAATTAAAAAAGCCTATAACCTTGGACAAATCAAAGCAGAAGATTTTATTTACAAAAACGGACAATACAAATTAAGTTATAAAAAAAGTAAAGAATATACCGGTTGGCTATTAACCGTTATACTTGAAAATAAATCTGATATTTTTATATATTGCCAAAGCTATTATAGAGCATTTATGCGTAAAAAAACTATTAGTAAATATCCTTTTTTTAAAATTAACAAACCATATAAAAAATTAAAATAATGTTACTTGTTTCTTATGATATTAGCAATGACAAATTGCGTACAAGATTTTCAAAATTTCTCGGGAAATTCGGTTATCGTTTACAATATTCTGTGTTTGAAATAAAAAACAGCAGCCGTATTTTAGAAAACATTACTACACAGATAGAATGTTATTTTTCAAAACAATTTGAGCAAACCGATAGCATATACATTTTCCAGATGAGTAAAACATGCAAAATAACAAAATATGGATATGCAAAAAATAACGATAGTGATTTGATTATTATATAAATAATTTCGTAAATTTGCAAACCTAAGTCTTCGTGATGTAAATCTAATGTTTTTTACGATTTTTCAATTTACACAAATTAGAATGTGTTCTGAAAATCAGCACATTATAATTGGTTATCTGTCTAAAAGACTTATTTAATTTCTACTATTGTAGATAAAGACATTGGGTTTGAAATCATTCCTGAGTCTAAAAGACTTATTTAATTTCTACTATTGTAGATTTAATACGGGTATTAACATTTCTGTGGAGTCTAAAAGACTTATTTAATTTCTACTATTGTAGATATGAGGTATATTATTACAAGAACTAATGGTCTAAAAGACTTATTTAATTTCTACTATTGTAGATAAAGGCACAAAAAGGGAATTAAAACAGGGTCTAAAAGACTTATTTAATTTCTACTATTGTAGATAAAATGCAATCTCTAAGAATGTAGAGAGTCTAAAAGACTTATTTAATTTCTACTATTGTAGATGAGAAGGGTGTTTGGTATTTTGTAACAGGTCTAAAAGACTTATTTAATTTCTACTATTGTAGATCAGTATCTAAAAACAGTGAATAGAACAACGTCTAAAAGACTTATTTAATTTCTACTATTGTAGATTGTCCCTTATACTTATCTAATTCAGCGTCTAAAAGACTTATTTAATTTCTACTATTGTAGATAAGAGTGCAATATTTGGGAAAATTTTTTGTCTAAAAGACTTATTTAATTTCTACTATTGTAGATAACACCACACAGTGCTTTAAAATAAGAAGTCTAAAAGACTTATTTAATTTCTACTATTGTAGATGATACAACAATGGCAGAAAGAGCCGCCAGGTCTAAAAGACTTATTTAATTTCTACTATTGTAGATTGTGGACACCGCTTTATCTGTTATTTTTGTCTAAAAGACTTATTTAATTTCTACTATTGTAGATATAGGAATAAAGTGGAAATTTATAACAAGTCTAAAAGACTTATTTAATTTCTACTATTGTAGATTCCGCGACTCACTTAGAAGAGAGGGTATGTCTAAAAGACTTATTTAATTTCTACTATTGTAGATTCCATCATCCTTTGGGATGCCTTGTCCAGTCTAAAAGACTTATTTAATTTCTACTATTGTAGATTCTAGGTTATCACTTTGCCCATGAACTGTCTAAAAGACTTATTTAATTTCTACTATTGTAGATAGTGCAAGTGAATAATGGCAATGTAATGTCTAAAAGACTTATTTAATTTCTACTATTGTAGATTCAGGTCTTGTCGTGCAAAGGATAAAATGTCTAAAAGACTTATTTAATTTCTACTATTGTAGATTATTGTAGAATTCCACACCATCAGCATAGTCTAAAAGACTTATTTAATTTCTACTATTGTAGATATAACAGGGTTATGTAATTTGTTATTGTCTAAAAGACTTATTTAATTTCTACTATTGTAGATGATGTTTTTTTATGATATGGTATATATTGTCTAAAAGACTTATTTAATTTCTACTATTGTAGATATGACAGGAACAACCATTGCCGATTTGTCTAAAAGACTTATTTAATTTCTACTATTGTAGATTCTATTGCTGTTTCAATACCCTCTTTTGTCTAAAAGACTTATTTAATTTCTACTATTGTAGATATAATGGGATTATGCAATTTGTTATTAGGTCTAAAAGACTTATTTAATTTCTACTATTGTAGATAAATGCTTTTTTGGTGGTACTCCTTTTAGTCTAAAAGACTTATTTAATTTCTACTATTGTAGATAAGTGCCTGACCAACTATTTGATTTGAAGTCTAAAAGACTTATTTAATTTCTACTATTGTAGATATCAACAGAACCATCAACTTTTACTGATGTCTAAAAGACTTATTTAATTTCTACTATTGTAGATTGATAAATCTGGAATGATAGATCTAATCGAGTCTAAAAGACTTATTTAATTTCTACTATTGTAGATGGCATCAGCAGGACGATATATGGAGAGGTCTAAAAGACTTATTTAATTTCTACTATTGTAGATGTAAAAGTTCTAAGCTGGCTTGAAAAAAGTCTAAAAGACTTATTTAATTTCTACTATTGTAGATTGATTAAGGATACAGATGAGTTTTATGTCTAAAAGACTTATTTAATTTCTACTATTGTAGATTTATCATCTATCATCTATTCTTTATCGTCTAAAAGACTTATTTAATTTCTACTATTGTAGATCTGCCGATTGTTCCTGCTGTGAAGGTTAGTCTAAAAGACTTATTTAATTTCTACTATTGTAGATATGTAGCAAAAAGTGGTCTGGCAGTAGAGTCTAAAAGACTTATTTAATTTCTACTATTGTAGATCGGTGTCTCAACAGTAGATGACCCTGATGTCTAAAAGACTTATTTAATTTCTACTATTGTAGATAAGCTATGGGCTTATACTTTTTCAAAACGTCTAAAAGACTTATTTAATTTCTACTATTGTAGATATTATGGGGTGGATGATATTAGAGAAAAGTCTAAAAGACTTATTTAATTTCTACTATTGTAGATTTTAAGAACGGATTGGTTTGGAAAGGGTGTCTAAAAGACTTATTTAATTTCTACTATTGTAGATGCATAGGGGACGTATATGTTTGATTTAGTCTAAAAGACTTATTTAATTTCTACTATTGTAGATCGAATGGATACTAATACTCTTTATGATAGTCTAAAAGACTTATTTAATTTCTACTATTGTAGATATACCTCTTCTGACACCCTTTTTCCTTGTCTAAAAGACTTATTTAATTTCTACTATTGTAGATAAAATGGATCTGTTACCAACCAATAATGTCTAAAAGACTTATTTAATTTCTACTATTGTAGATGCAATAAAAGACGGTATTATCAAAATAGTCTAAAAGACTTATTTAATTTCTACTATTGTAGATTGATACCGCCCTATTAATAATTTCTATGTCTAAAAGACTTATTTAATTTCTACTATTGTAGATGTATGCTGTGTTCCTCTGTTTATAAGGGGTCTAAAAGACTTATTTAATTTCTACTATTGTAGATCTAAGTGATGATTGCAAACTTTGAGAGGTCTAAAAGACTTATTTAATTTCTACTATTGTAGATGATGTAAGTGTTAGTGTATATATTATAAGTCTAAAAGACTTATTTAATTTCTACTATTGTAGATAAGAGATAGAAGCTGCGGGGACGATTAAAGTCTAAAAGACTTATTTAATTTCTACTATTGTAGATCCAACTCACGTAATTCATCTTGTCTATGTCTAAAAGACTTATTTAATTTCTACTATTGTAGATCATTAACCTGTTGATTTACATAATTCTTGTCTAAAAGACTTATTTAATTTCTACTATTGTAGATAATGTCAGCCATAGCTTCTACTACTGTAGTCTAAAAGACTTATTTAATTTCTACTATTGTAGATTTCTTCTGAAATGTTAAATATATCATTTTGTCTAAAAGACTTATTTAATTTCTACTATTGTAGATAAATAAGTGTTAAAAAACTTGCAAAACGTCTAAAAGACCTATTTAATTTCTACTATTGTAGATCGACCCGTCATAGGGCATGTATAAGATGTCTAAAAGACCTATTTAATTTCTACTATTCTAGAGCCGAAGAACTGATTTATTTATATCTTTGCGGCAAAATTATAAAGTATAAAAAATTTTATCTTAATCAATTATGAGAAAAAATATAATTAAAACATTAGTTGTTTTTATTGCTGTCTTCGGAACTATTAACATTGAACTTTTAAAAGCACAAGAAAGCCATCAAAAAATAACATTAACTGATATTTGGGCAAGTGCTACATTTTATCCAAACTTGCTAAAAGATATATATCACATGAACGATGGCAAGCACTATTGCATACTTGAAAACAGAATAATGTTAAATGAATATTCATATAAAGATGATAAAGAGCCAAAAACAATTATCCGTACAAGTAAATTAATTCCAAAAGGACAAGAGAAAGGTATTCCTGTTGATGATTATAAATTTAATGCTGACGAATCTAAAATCCTTATTGCTACAAATCAAGAGCCAATATACAGGCATTCAACCCAGTCAACATATTATATTTTTGATATAAAGACAGAAAAACTTACACTTTTATCTGATACAGGCAAACAACGTCTGGCAACTTTTTCGCCGGATGGCTCTAATATTGCTTTTATCCGTGATAATAACTTATTTATTAAAGATATTAAAAATAATGCTGAAGACCAAATTACTAATGATGGATTATATAATAACATTATAAATGGCTCTCCTGATTGGGTTTATGAAGAAGAATTTGGCTTTACAAAAGCTTTCTTCTGGTCAGCTGACGGCTCAAAAATTGCTTTTTATAAATTTGATGAAAGCAAAGTAAAAGAATTTTCCTTAACAGAATATGAGAACCTTTATCCTGAAGAATATAAATATAAATATCCTAAAGCAGGAGAAGATAATTCTATTGTAAGCATCTACGTATATAATATAGAATCAAAAACTACAAAACAAATGGATATTGGTAAAGAGACAAATCAATATATTCCAAGAATTAAATGGACACAGGACTCTAATATTCTTTCTATACAAAGGATGAACCGCCTGCAAAATAAACTTGAAATATTACTGGCTGATGCTAATACAGGAAATTCTAAAGTTATATATACTGAAAAAAATAAATATTATATTGACATAACTGATAATCTTATTTTTTTGAAAGATAACAAACATTTTATTTTTACTAATGAAACCGATGGGTATAATCACATTTATCTTTATGATATAAACGGAAAACTTGTTCGTCAACTGACAAAAGGAAATTGGGAAGTAGAAAAAATAAAAGGTGTTGATAATAAAAACGAAATAGTATATTATATATCATCTGAAACATCACCTGTTAACAGAGATTTGTATGCAATAAAACTTGATGGAACAGATAAAGTTAAACTTTCAACAAAAACAGGTACTAATGAAGTAAATTTTAGTAAAGGATATAAATATTATATCAATACATTTTCTGATGCAAATACACCGCCATATATAACTGTTAATAATGCTGCTGATGGTAAAGAAATGAAAGTATTGGAAGACAATGCTCATATAATTAAAGCAACAAAAAATTATGGATTTACTAAAAAAGAATTCTTTAGTTTTAAAACATCAGATACCGTTGAATTAAATGCATGGATTATAAAACCATCAAATTTTGACTCAACAAAAAAATATCCTGTGTTTATGTATGTATATGGTGGGCCGGGAGTCCAAACAGTAAAAAATGACTGGGGTTACTTTGATTTTGCTTGGTTTCAAATGCTTGCACAAAAGGGCTATATCATTGTATCTGTTGATAATAGAGGAACAGGAGCCAGAGGCGAAGAATTTGAAAAATGCACATACATGGAACTTGGAAAACTTGAAACTATAGACCAAATTGAATCAGCTAAATATTTAGGAAATCTGAATTATATAGATTCCAACAGAATAGGAATGTTCGGATGGAGCTACGGAGGATATATGTCAATTTTATGTATGACAAAAGGTGCTGACTACTTTAAATCAGCAATAGCAGTTGCACCTGTAACCAACTGGAGATATTATGACAACATATATACTGAACGATTTATGAGAACACCACAAGAAAATCCTAATGGATATGATGACAACTCACCTATTAACTATGTAAAAAAATTAAAAGGTAAATTATTACTTGTTCATGGCACATCTGACGATAATGTTCATCTGCAAAATTCAATGGAACTAATCAATGCTCTTGTTAATGCTAACAAACAATTTGAAATGCAATTATATCCAAATAAAAATCATGGCATCTATGGTGGATATACGAGATTACATTTATATACCAAAATGACTGATTTTATACTAAAAAATTTATAATATTATTTTTGTAAATAAAATTTTATTTATAACTTTGCATTTTTTTTAATTTTTTCATAAAAAAACATATTATATGATTATTGTATCAATAAAAGAAGGCGAAAACATAGAAAGATCATTAAAAAAGTTTAAAAAGAAATTTGAAAAAACAGGAGTATTAAAAGAACTAAGAGCAAGGCAATGTTTCTTAAAACCATCTGTTAAAAAAAGAAAACAAAAACTTAAAGCTATCTATGTACAACAACTCCATCAAGCAGAAGAAGAAGAATAATAATAAAAAAATAGCATTTATTTATTTTTAATATTTGAGATAAGTATTTTTTCTTATCCATCCGCCTCAGTCAGATAAATTTATGTATCTTAAATATTTTTTAAATTATCTTTTTTATAAGACAACTTTTCTGAAATAAATTTTAATAATGATTAAAGAAGCCAAAAAAAAATTTATTCAATATATAAAATTTGAAAAACGATATTCTAAATATACATTAACTGCTTACAAAAAAGATTTATCCCAATTTTCATCCTTTATAGAAAAAAATTATAACATTTTTTATATTAAAAATGTTACCCACTTAACGATTCGCTCATGGTTAGCATATTTAATGGGAAATTCTATATCTACAAGAACTATTAACAGAAAAATATCTACACTTAAATCATTTTATAAATATTTGCTCAAAAAAAATATTGTTGAAAAAAATCCAATGGATAAAATTATATCCCCAAAAACATATAAAAGATTACCTAATTTTATAGAAAAGGATAAAATGGATTTATTATTTAGCCAGTCCGACTTTGGTAAAGGATTCTCATCTGCAAGAGATATTTTGATATTAGAAATGTTTTATGCAACAGGTATGCGATTGTCGGAAATTGTCAACCTTCACCTATTAGATGTAGATACATATAATTGTACAATTAAAGTATTAGGAAAAAGAAACAAAGAACGAATTATCCCATTTAGTAATAAATTAAAAATTTTAATTATAAATTATATAGAAGCAAAACAAAAAATTGTAAATAATAAAGAAAATAATGATTATTTTTTTGTTACTGAAAAAGGAAAAAAAATCTATACAAAACTTGTATATCGTATAGTAAATCATTATCTCAGTCAGATTACAACTTTAGATAAAAAAAGTCCACATGTATTACGTCATACATTTGCTACACACATGCTAAATAATGGGGCTGATTTGAATGCAATAAAAGAACTGTTGGGACATTCAAACTTAGCATCTACTCAAATATATACACATAATACTATTGAAAAATTAAAAACTGTTTACAAACAAGCACATCCTAAATCATAATAAATATTTAATAAAAAAAAAAAAAAAAAAATTCATCAAAAAAAAATATTATGAAGACTAACATTAGCTCTATACATTTTAAAACGGATAAAGAATTAGAAAACTTTATAGAAAAAAAAATTGGTAAATTAGTTAATATCTACGATGAGGTCGTAAGTAGCAAAGTGATTTTACAAGTGATGAATGCAGAAACACAAAATAATAAATCAGTTGAAATAAAATTAATAATTAAAGGTAATAATCTTTTTGCTAAAAAGCAATCTAAAACTTTTGAAGAAGCTACTGGCAATGCTGTTGAGGCACTCCGTAAACAATTAATAAAACGAAAGGAAAAAATAAGAACAAAATAATAGCATAAAATTAAGTTTATTAAAAAAATATCCAATAAATTTTGTTTAATTATAATATATTTTCTAAATTTGCCATTTTTTCAAAATAGGTATATTCTTTTATATTTAAAAAAAAATGCCGATGTAGCTCAGTTGGTCAGAGCAGCTGATTTGTAATCAGCTGGTCGGGGGTTCGAATCCCTCCATCGGCTCATTCTTTACTTATTTAGTAACTATTCAAATTGTTAGAAATATTTACTATATTATAATTATCGTTATAAACGATTATAATTTATTGTCATTAGATAATCAATAACAACTAAATGACGGCGAAGCCACTTGTGTTGAGCGTTCGGATGAGTTCACGCCGAAGTCAAAGCCGAAACAAATGACAACAAATGACAAATTTATAGGGGGAGATTCCAGAGTGGTTAAATGGGGCAGACTGTAAATCTGTTGGCTACGCCTTCGAAGGTTCGAATCCTCCTCTCCCCACAAAAAGCGGAAGTAGCTCATTTGGTAGAGCGACAGCCTTCCAAGCTGTAGGTGGCCGGTTCGAGCCCGGTTTTCCGCTCTATATATAAAAGCCGATGTAGCTCAATTGGTAGAGCGCGTCCTTGGTAAGGACGAGGTAACGGGTTCAATTCCCGTCATTGGCTCTGATATATAATATAATTAAATAGAATCTTTAATAAATATAAAAATTAGATAATTATGGCAAAAGAAAAATTTGATCGTTCAAAACCACATGTTAATGTTGGAACTATAGGTCATATAGACCACGGTAAAACCACTTTAACATCTGCAATCACTACGATACTTTCAAAAAAAGGTCTGTGTGAATTTGCATCTTTTGATTCAATAGATAATGCTCCTGAAGAAAAAGAAAGAGGTATCACTATTAATACAGCTCATATAGAATATGCAACTGAAAAAAGACACTATGCACATGTAGATTGTCCCGGACACGCTGACTATGTTAAAAATATGGTTACAGGTGCCGCACAAATGGATGGTGCAATATTAGTAGTAGCTGCTACTGATGGTCCTATGCCTCAAACACGTGAACATATTCTATTGGCACGTCAGGTTGGTGTACCTAAAATTGTAGTGTTCATGAATAAAGTTGATATGGTTGATGACCCGGAATTATTAGACCTGGTTGAAATGGAAACAAGAGAACTGTTAAGTTTCTATGGATATGATGGCGATAATGCACCTGTTATCAGAGGATCTGCTCTCAACGCTTTAAACGGAGATAAACAAGCCGAAGAAGACGTAATGAAACTGTTAGATGCTGTTGATGAATATATTCCTATACCTGTTCGTGAAGTAGATAAAGATTTTTTAATGCCTGTTGAAGATATATTCTCTATAACAGGACGTGGGACTGTTGCAACAGGAAGAATTGAAACTGGTGTTATTAATATTAGCAACCCTGTTGATATTATTGGAATGGGAGCTGATAAACTAAAATCCGTAGTTACAGGAGTTGAAATGTTTAGAAAACTTCTTGACAGAGGAGAAGCAGGAGATAATGTTGGACTATTACTAAGAGGTATCAATAAAGACCAAATTAACAGAGGAATGGTTATTGCAAAACCAGGATCTGTTACACCTCATAATCATTTTAAAGGCGAAGTTTATGTCTTAAAAAAAGAAGAAGGTGGACGACATACACCATTCCATACTAAATACCGACCACAGTTCTACTTTAGAACAACTGATGTAACAGGAGAAATTACTTTACCAGAAGGTATTGAAATGGTAATGCCAGGAGACCATATTACTATTGATGTTAAACTCATCACTAACATAGCAATGAATAAAGGATTAAGATTTGCTATACGTGAAGGTGGAAGAACCGTAGGCGCCGGACAAGTAATAGAATTAATAAAAGATTAAAAAATTAAATATATTATAATAATTAATACTAAAAAAATTATTATATACGGGTGTAGCTCAATTGGTAGAGTAGTGGTCTCCAAAACCATTGGTTGGGAGTTCGAGTCTCTCCTCCCGTGCAAAATATTAAATTAAATGAAAAAATTAATAGCTTATATTAAAGATTGCTATAATGAATTAATACATAAAGTATCATGGCCAACTTGGAAAGAACTACAAAATAGTGCTATGGTTGTATTTATTGCTTCATTAATAGTAGCATTCATTATCTATTTGATGGATATATCATTTAGCTCTGTATTAAAACAATTTTATAAACTATTTTAATTTGCCCAAGGCATATATATTATTATTAAAGATTTATTTTTTTTATAAAGTATTCAAATTAATATGAACGAACAGATAAAAAAATGGTATGTTATTAAGGCAATTACTGGTAAAGAAAAAAAAGTAAAAGAATATATTGAAAACGAAATTAAACGTCTAAATTTATCAGATTATATTTCTCAAATACTTATACCAACAGAAAAAATTTATCAGATAAGAAAAGGTAAAAAAATAAGTAAAGAAAAAAATTTTTTTCCCGGATATATTCTTGTTGAAGCTACACTCATTGGTGAAATACCACATATAATAAAAAATGCTCCTAATGTATTAGGATTTTTAACATCTTCTAGGGGAGGTGAACCAATCCCTTTACGGCAAGTTGAAATAAATAGAATATTAGGAAGAGTAGATGATATATCAGAAAACGAAGAAGAAATAGAAACAAAATTTATCATTGGCGAAACTGTTATTGTTATTGACGGACCTTTTAATAACTTTAATGGTATTATTGAAGAGGTAAATGAAGAAAAGAAAAAACTTAAAGTAATGGTTAAAATCTTTGGGAGGAAAACTCCTTTAGAACTTAGCTTTATGCAAGTTGAAAGACAACAATAAAAAAAATATTTATTACTTATATAAATTATTATTAAATATGGCAAAAGAAATTACAGGAATAATAAAATTACAAATTAAAGGAGGAGCTGCAAACCCTTCGCCACCAGTAGGACCTGCATTAGGAGCCAAAGGTGTTAATATAATGGATTTTTGTAAACAATTTAATGCCAGGACAAAAGACAACGCAGGTAAAATTACTCCTGTCGTCATTACTGTCTATAGAGATAAATCTTTTAACTTCATAATCAAAACTCCACCAGCATCAGTACAATTATTAGAAATTGCTAAACTAAAATCTGGCTCAGCTGAATCAAACAAAAATAAAGTAGGGTCTGTAACATGGGACCAAATTAAAACTATTGCTGAAGACAAAATGAAAGATTTAAATGCTTTTAAGATTGAATCTGCAATGAAAATGGTTGCAGGAACTGCAAGAAGTATGGGAATTACTATTAAAGGAGATTTCCCTTCTAAAAAAAATAATTAAATTAAAATAAATACAGGATATTATAAATATAAAAATGACTAAGGTAACAAAAAAAAGAAAAGAATCATTATCAAAATATGATAAAAATAAAATATATTCTTTATCTGATGCTGTCAATATTGTTAAAGAAATAACTACCACCAATTTTGATGCATCTGTTGATATTGACATACGTTTAGGTGTTGACCCACGAAAAGCTGACCAAATGGTAAGAGGAACTGTAACTTTGCCTCATGGAACAGGGAAAAAAAAGAAAGTATTGGTAATATGTACACCAGATAAAGAAAAAGAAGCTAAAACAGCAGGAGCAGACTTTGTCGGACTTGATGAATATATCAAAAAAATAAAAGATGGCTGGACAGATATTGATGTAGTGATAACTATGCCAACTGTTATGTCAAAACTTGGTGCATTAGGTAAAATATTAGGACCAAGAGGTCTGATGCCTAATCCTAAAACAGGAACAGTTACTATGGATATAGGAAATGCCGTTACCGATGTTAAACGAGGCAAGATAGATTTTAAAGTAGATAAATTTGGAATAATACATTCATCTATTGGAAAAGCTTCGTTTGACAATAAAAAAATTGTTGATAATGCTAAAGAGATATTACATACTATAATTAAACTCAAACCTGCCTCATCAAAAGGCACTTATATAAAAAGTATATATCTATCAAGTACTATGAGTCCGGAAATTAAAATTGAACCTAAATCAATAACTTTATAAAAATATTATATACTATGAAAAAAAATGAAAAAAATAAAGTAATTGATTCTTTAACAAAAGATTTATCAAATAATAAAAATATTTATTTAACTGATATATCCGGCTTAAATGTTGAATTAACAAATAAACTAAGAGGACTTTGCTTTAAAAAAAATGTTAATTTAAAAACAGTAAAAAATACATTTCTTAAAAAAGCTATTAAAAAATCAAATACTGACTTTGAACCATTTTATAATATATTAGAAGGTCCTACATCTATAATGCTATCAGAAACAGGCAATATACCTGCAAAAATTATAAAAGAATTCAAAAAAACACAAAAACAAAAAAAACCTGTTATCAAAGGTGCTTATGTAGAAGAAACATTTTATACAGGAGAAAATCTATTAGAGATACTAATAAATATTAAATCTAAAAATGAAATGATTGCTGATATTATAGAGATACTTAAATCACCGGCAAAAAATATTATATTAGCATTACAATCAGGAGCACAAACAATTATAGGAATTATTAAAACTTTATCTGAAAAATCAAAATAAATTATTTTTAAAACAACTAAAACAATAATAAAAATGACAGACCTAAAAGATTTTGCAAAACAATTAGTTAATTTATCTGTTAAGGAAGTAAACGAATTATCTAATATCTTAAAAGATGAATATGGTATTGAAGCAGCAGCACCTGCCGCTATTGTTACAACAACAGAAAATACCGAAGAAAAATCTGAAGAAAAAACAGAATTTGATGTTATTATCAAAGCTTCTGGTCCTTCTAAATTAGCAGTAGTTAAATTAGTTAAAGAATTAACTAGTTTAGGATTAAAAGAATCAAAAGAATTAGTGGACTCTTCACCTATTGCTATAAAAAAAAACATTCCTAAAGACGAAGCCGAATCTATTTTAAAACAATTAGAAGAAGTCGGGGCTGAAGCAGAGATTAAGTAAAGAATATTAAGATAAAATTATCTGTAACTATTTACCTCATCAGGTCAGGCATTCGTCAGTAGCCGAACATGGTTGCCTGATTCGGCTACTGATGAATGCTTGATACAACGGGATAAAACATCAAAAATATTAATCCTGCAGATAACAATCAATAAAAATAAATAATTATATAGATTTTTATCTTCTCGTTTGATATTTTTTAGCTACTATATATTAATATCTAATCCACCTAAGGCGGATAGTAATTTAATACTGTTTTTTTAAAGAATAAAACATTCATTTTTTAATATTTCACTTATTTTAATTACTTAATCATTAACTTAAAATTTAAAAATCTTGACTTTAAAAAATACTGAAAGAATAAATTTTGCATCTACAAAAATTAAAGCAAAGCACCCTGATTTTTTAGATATACAATTAAAATCTTTTCAGGATTTCTTTCAATTAGAAACAAATCCTAAAGATCGAAAAAACGAAGGTCTATTTAAGGTCTTCTCTGAAAATTTTCCTATTTCAGATGTCCGTAATAATTTTACACTTGAATTTTTAAATTACTACATAGACCCACCTAGATATTCCATTAAAGAATGTGTAGAAAGAGGATTATCTTATAGCGTACCTCTTAAAGCAAAACTTAAATTGTATTGTAACGACCCTGAACATGAAGATTTTGAAACTGTTGTTCAAGATGTGTATTTAGGGACAATACCTTATATGACACCTAATGGTGATTTTGTAATAAATGGCGCTAAAAGAGTAGTAGTATCACAACTACACCGTTCTCCTGGCGTATTCTTTGGTCAAAGCAGACATGCCAATGGAACATTGCTATATTCAGCAAGAGTAATACCTTTTAGAGGATCATGGATAGAATTTTCAACAGATATCAATAATATAATGTATGCTTATATTGATAGAAAGAAAAAACTACCTGTAACCACTCTCCTTAGAGCTATTGGCTATGAAAGTGATAAAGAAATACTCCGAATCTTTGATTTAGCCGAAGAAATTGATGTAAATAAATCTAATCTTAAAAAAATTATTGACCGCAAATTAGCTGCAAGAGTATTAAAATCATGGATAGAAGATTTTGTAGATGAAGATACAGGAGAAGTTGTTTCTATTGAACGTACCGAAGTTATTGTTGACAGAGAAATAATATTAGAATCTAAACATATTGAATCAATTATAAAATCAGGATCTAAAACTATCCTTATACATAAAAAAGATTCTAATATCTCCGACTTCTCTATAATAAGCAATACATTACAAAAAGATACTACTAACTCTGAACGAGAAGCTGTTGAATTTATATACCGATTACTTAGAAGTGCTGAACCACCTGATTATGAAACAGCAAAAGGTGTTATTGACAAATTATTTTTCTCAGAAAAAAGATATGACTTGGGAGAAGTTGGCAGATATAGAATAAATAAAAAACTAAAAACTAACACACCTATTACTACTAGGGTACTGACAAGAGAAGACATTATTCTAATTATAAAACATCTTGTCCAACTACTTAATTCAAAAACTAATGTAGATGACATTGATCATTTAAGTAATCGTAGAGTTCGTACTGTAGGAGAACAACTATCTACACAATTTAGTCTCGGACTATCAAGGATGTCGCGTACTATTCGCGAAAGAATGAATGTAAGAGATAATGAAGTGTTTAAACCAATTGACCTAATCAATGCAAAAATATTATCATCTGTAGTTAACTCTTTCTTTGGAACAAATTCTTTGTCTCAGTTTATGGATCAAACTAACATCCTTGCTGAAATGACACATAAAAGAAGAATATCTGCATTAGGAAAAGGAGGACTAACACGCGAAAGAGCAGGGTTTGAAGTCCGTGACGTCCATTATACACACTATGGACGACTATGTACAATAGAAACACCCGAAGGTCCTAATATAGGTCTAATATCTTCTCTTTGTGTATATGCCAAAATTGACAACTTAGGATTTATTGAAACACCATACAAAAAAATAGTTGATAAAAAAGTTTTACTTGATGAAGACCCTATATATCTTACTGCGGAAGAAGAAGAAAAAAATATTATAGCTCAGGCTAATACACCTATAAATGATGATGGATATTTTAAAACAGACAAAATCAGAGCAAGATATTTTGCAGATTACCCTATTGTAGGACCTGAAAAACTTAGCTATATTGATGTTGCACCAAATCAAATCACTTCAATTGCTGCATCACTAATCCCTTTTTTAGAACATGATGATGCCAACCGTGCCTTAATGGGTTCTAATATGATGCGACAAGCTGTCCCTTTATTACGTCCGGAAGCACCTATTGTAGGTACAGGATTAGAATCAGATACAGTTAGAGATTCAAGAGTACTTATCAATGCTGAAAATGATGGAATTGTTGAATATGTTGATGCAAAAAAAATTATTATAAAATATACCAGAACAGATAAAGAAAATTTAGTAAGTTTTGAAAATAATATAAAAACATATAATCTTGTTAAATTTACCAGAACAAATCAAAATACTTGTATTAATCTTAATCCTATTGTTAAAAAAGGACAAAAAGTTAAAAAAGGACAAATTTTATGTGAAGGATATGCTACCGAACATGGCGAACTTGCCTTAGGGAAAAACATAAAAGTAGCATTTATGCCTTGGAAAGGTTATAATTTTGAAGATGCTATAGTAATATCTGAAGAAGTCGTTAGAAATGATACTTTTTCTTCTATCTATATAGAAGAACATAGTATGAGTGTTAGAGATACAAAAAGAGGACCAGAAGAATTAACCAATGACATACCAAATGTTAGTGCAGAATCTACCAAAAACCTTGACGAAAACGGACTGATTAGAATAGGAACAGAGGTTCATGAAGGTGATATCCTTATTGGTAAAATAACACCAAAAGGAGAAACAGACCCTACTCCTGAAGAAAAACTACTAAGAGCAATATTTGGTGATAAAGCAGGTGATGTTAAAGATACATCTTTAAAATCTTCTGCTCTTAAAGGAACTGTTATTGATAAAAAATTATTCTCTAAAAAAATAAAAGATAGAAAAATAAAAAATAAAGAGACAGAAATCTTAGAAAAACTTGAACAAGAATATAAAAAATCTATTACAGAACTAAAATCTAAACTAATAGATAAACTATTAGTCCTGGTAAGTGGAAAAACATCACAAACTATTCGTAACAACTTTAAAGATGTTATAATTAATAAAGGAACTAAATTTACTCAAAAATTATTACTGAGCATTGACTATTCAAACATAAACTCTAATAAATGGACTACTGATAAAAATAAAAATGAACTAATTAAAATATTACTTGATAATTATAATATTAAAGCAAAAGAATTTTTAGGCAAGTATAATCGCGAAAGATTTACCGTAACCGTAGGTGATGATTTACCAATCGGAATTTTACAATTGGCTAAAGTTTATACAGCAAGTAAACGTAAATTACAGATAGGAGATAAAATGTCAGGACGACATGGAAATAAAGGTATAGTAGCAAAAATTGTAAAAAAAGAAGATATGCCTTTCTTAGAAGATGGAACGCCTGTTGACATTGTCCTTAACCCTCTTGGCGTACCTTCCCGTATGAACTTAGGACAAGTTTTTGAAACAGTACTTGGCTGGGCAGGCCAAAAATTAGGACTAAAATTTGCAACACCCATCTTTGATGGAGCATCATTAAATAATATTAATGATTATATAGAAAAAGCAGAATTACCTAAAAATGGAAAAATATATCTATATGATGGCGGAACAGGCAATCGCTTTGACCAGCCAGCAACAGTCGGAATAATATATATGTTGAAACTAAATCATATGATAGATGATAAAATACACGCTCGTTCTATTGGACCATATTCTTTAATCACTCAACAACCATTAGGCGGAAAAGCACAATTTGGAGGACAAAGATTTGGAGAAATGGAGGTATGGGCTTTGGAAGCATTTGGAGCAGCTAATATACTACAGGAAATGCTTACTGTTAAATCTGATGATGTTACAGGTAGAGCTAAAGCTTATGAATCAATAGTTAAAGGAGAAAATTTCTTAACACCAGGAACACCGGAATCTTTTAAAGTTCTTGTACATGAACTACGCGGTTTAGGACTAAATATAACATTTGACTGACAAATAAAATTTAGAGTTTAGAGTTTAAAGTTTGAAGTTTGAAGTTTGAAGTTTGAAGTTAATAACGGGAAACTATTAATGACTATTAATGACAATCAATGACAATTAATGACTATTAATGACCACTAAGACAGCCCGTAAGGGCATATAATGACAACAAAATAAAATTATTATAATAAACACTTAATTTTTTATTATATGGCATTCAGAAAAGACAGTTCTATAAAAAAACAATTTTCTAAAATAACAATAAGTTTGGCTTCTCCTGAAATGATTCTTGAACAATCTTACGGCGAGGTGTTAAAGCCAGAAACAATTAATTATAGAACATATAAACCTGAAAAAGATGGTTTATTCTGCGAAAGAATCTTTGGACCCACAAGAGATTGGGAATGTTACTGCGGAAAATATAAAGGTATAAGATATAAAGGAATTATCTGTGATAGATGTGGCGTTGAAGTTACTGAAAAAAAAGTAAGAAGAGAAAGAACAGGACATATTAAATTAGTTGTCCCTATAGTACATATATGGTTTTTCAAATCTTTGCCTAACAAAGTTGGAGCTTTACTTGGATTACAAACAAAAAAACTTGATTTAATAATATATTATGAAAAATATGTAGTAATAAATCCAGGAATAAAAACATCCGATAATATTAAATATTTGGACTTTCTTACAGAAGAAGAATATTTTGATATTATAGAATCTTTACCTCCTGAAAATCAAAATCTTGATGATGATGACCCTAATAAATTTATTGCCAAAATGGGAGCAGAAGGTTTGTATCACTTACTCTCAAGATTAGATTTAGATGATTTATCTTACACATTACGTCATAAAGCAAATACCGAAACATCACAACAACGCAAAAAAGATGCTTTAAAACGACTTCAAATTATAGAATCTTTTCGCGATGCTAATACTCGTATTGAAAATCGTCCTGAATGGATGATTGTTAAAGTTATATCTGTTATACCACCTGACTTAAGACCTCTTGTCCCGTTAGATGGCGGAAGATTTGCTACATCTGACCTAAATGACCTATATCGTAGAGTTATTATTAGAAATAACAGATTAAAAAAATTAATAGAAATTAAAGCACCTGAAGTAATACTTCGTAATGAAAAACGAATGCTACAGGAAGCCGTAGATTCTTTATTTGATAACTCTAGAAAATCCAGTGCTGTTAAAGCATCATCAAATAGACCTCTAAAATCTTTAAGCGATTCTTTAAGAGGAAAAAAAGGACGCTTTCGTCAAAATCTATTAGGGAAAAGAGTAGATTATTCGGGACGTTCTGTTATTATCGTTGGACCTGAATTAAAACTTCATGAATGTGGTCTGCCAAAAGAAATGGCATCTGAATTATTCAAACCTTTTATTATCCGAAAACTCCTTGAAAGAGGAATTGTTAAAACAGTTAAAGCTGCTAAAAAAATTGTTGACAAAAAAGACCCTGTTATTTGGGATATACTTGAAAATATATTAAAAGGTCATCCTGTTTTATTAAATCGTGCTCCTACATTACACAGATTGGGAATTCAAGCTTTTCAACCTAAACTGATAGAAGGCAAAGCTATTCAATTGCACCCTTTATCTTGTACAGGATTTAATGCTGACTTTGACGGAGACCAGATGGCTGTACACATACCTCTAAGTAATGCATCCATCGTTGAAGCACAATTACTAATGTTGTCTTCTCATAATATTTTAAATCCTGCAAACGGCTCTCCTATTATGGTCCCATCGCAAGATATGATATTAGGATTATATTATATGACAAAAGGTTATAAAAGTGAAAAAGGAAGGCATGTTAAAGGTGAAGGACATAAATTCTATTCCATAGAAGAAGTTACTATTGCTTATAATGAAAAAAAAGTAGATCTACATGCTTTTATAAAAATTAGAACAAAAGTAAAAGAAAATGACAAATTAGTTAATAAACTTATTGACACAACTGTTGGTAGAGTTATTTTTAACAATGTAGTCCCTGAAGAATATGGATATATAAACCAATTATTAACAAAAAAAAACTTACGAGATATTATTGGCTCTATTTTAAAAAAGGCAGGAACAAAAAAAACCGCTATATTCCTTGATGATATTAAAGATTTAGGATATAAAATGGCATTTAAAGGAGGATTATCTTTTAATTTAGATGATATTGTTGTTCCTGATGTAAAAAAAGAACTAATACTTGAAGCAGACAAAGAAGTTGATGAGGTAATGAATAACTATAATATGGGATTCATTACTAATAATGAAAGATATAATCAAATTATTGATATATGGACACATACAAACTCACAACTATCACAAAAAGTAATAGAAAAATTAGCTAAAGACAAACAAGGATTTAACTCTGTCTTTATGATGCTTGATTCAGGGGCAAGAGGATCTAAGGAACAAATTCGTCAATTGTCAGGAATGAGAGGACTAATGGCAAAGCCACAAAGATCCGGAGCATCAGGAGGAGAAATTATTGAAAATCCTATCATTTCAAATTTTATGGAAGGTCTTTCTGTGCTTGAATATTTTATCTCAACTCATGGTGCAAGAAAAGGATTAGCTGATACTGCCCTGAAAACTGCAGATGCCGGCTATTTAACCCGTCGTCTGGTTGATGTTGCTCAAGATGCTATTATAACAGAAGAAGATTGTGGAACTTTAAGAGGTCTTACCGTTACTTCTCTTAAAAAAGATGATGAAATTGTAGAAACATTATATGAAAGAATTCTTGGACGAACTTCTTTACATGATATTTATCATCCACAAACAGGAAAAATAATTATCAAAGCAGGAGGAGAATTAACAGAAGAAATATCTGAAATTATTAAAAATTCTCCTATAGAATCAGTTGAAATAAGATCTGTTTTGACTTGTGAATCTGAAAAAGGTGTTTGTGCAAAATGTTATGGACGCAATCTTTCAACAGCGAGAATGGTAGAAAGAGGAGAAAATGTTGGTGTTATTGCAGCACAATCAATAGGCGAACCAGGCACACAATTAACACTAAGAACTTTCCATGTTGGAGGTACTGCTTCTGCTATTGCTACAGAATCTAAAATAGAATCTAAATATGATGGCATCCTTGAAATAGAAGATTTAAGAACTGTTGAATATACTAATTCTGAAAAAAAAACTTATGATATAGTTATCGGCAGATCTGCTGAAATGAAAATTATTGACAGTAATACTGGTATTGGATTAACTACTGCTCATATACCTTATGGAGCTAACTTATACATTAAAGAAAAAATAAAGGTAAAAAAAGGTGAATTAATATGTGATTGGGACCCTTACAATGCTACTATCCTATCCGAAGTATCAGGACAAATAAAATTTGAAAATATCGTAGAAAGTATTTCTTTTAAAATTGAATCTGACGAACAAACAGGATATAACGAAAGAATAATCATTGATAGTCATAATAAAACAATAAACCCTGTAATAAAAATTTTATCTGAAAAGAAAGACGTCTTAAAATCTTATGATATTCCTGTAGGTGCACATATATCAGTAAATGATAATAGCAAAATTAAAGCCGGAGAAGTATTAGTAAAAATTCCAAGATCTGTTGGAAAATCTATTGATATTACAGGTGGATTACCAAGAGTTACAGAACTGTTTGAAGCCCGTAATCCTTCTGACCCTGCAACTGTTGCTGAAATTAATGGCATCATATCTTTTGGAAAGAAAATAAAAAGAGGTAATCGTGAAATAATTATCACTTCTAAAACAGGAGAAGAAAAACATTACTTAATATCTCTTACAAAGCAAATATTTGCTCAGGAAAATGATTATGTAAAAGCAGGAGCACCTTTATCAAGTGGAGCTATAACACCTGAAAGTATCCTTGCTATTAAAGGACCAACAAAAGTTCAGGAATATATTGTTAATGAAATACAAGAAGTATATCGTCTGCAAGGTGTAAAAATTAATGATAAACATTTTGAAGTTATTGTCCGACAAATGATGCGTAAACTAATTGTTGAAGACCCGGGAGACACTAAATTTCTTGAACATGAAATTGTTGATAAATTAAATTTTCATAAACAAAATGACTGGATATTTGGTAAAAAGGTAATTATTGATATTGGCAATTCTGCAACTTTTAAATTAGGACAAATTATAAATGCCAGAAAATTAAGAGATGAAAATTCTATTTTAAAACGTAAAGACAAAAAACTTATATCTGCCAGAGATACTGTTACTGCTACATCAAGTCAAATATTGCAAGGCATTACACGAGCATCTCTACAAACCAAAGGATTTATCTCTGCAGCTTCTTTCCAAGAGACAACAAAGGTTCTAACAAATGCTGCTTGTAATGCTACTTATGACAAATTAGAAGGTCTAAAAGAAAATGTTATTGTAGGACATCTAATACCTGCTGGAACAGGACTTGAAGAATATAAAGATATTAAAGTCGGCTCAATGGAAGAATATAAAAAACTTATTGAAGCAAAAAAAGAAAAAAAAGTTTTAACTGATATACAAGTATAAAGCTAAAGACATTTCTAATTGAGTATATCTAAATCATTTATGAATAATAGATGAAACCGATAATTATTAATGCTTTATTGAAAAGATTGAAAAGATTGGAAAAATTATGGATAAGAGCTTTAAAAAAAATCTTTGCAATCATTACAATCTTTGCAATTATTTTAATTATTATAATTTTTTAATACTAATAAATATCTGAACAATTATAAATAACTTTAATAAATAAAATAAACTATGTCTGAAGAAAAAATAAAAAAAGACCAGCTAAACATAGAAATAAACGATGATGTTGCCGGCGGAATTTATTCCAACCTTGCAATAATAACTCATTCAAATTCTGAATTTATTGTTGATTTTATCAGAATAATGCCTAACATACCCAAAGCAAAAGTAAAATCAAGAATAATACTAACACCGCAACATGCCAAACGTTTACTTAAAGCTTTATCAGAAAATGTATCTAAATATGAGTCCATGTATGGTGATATTAAAGATGTTGGTGGACAGAATAAAATACCTTTAAACTTTGGCGGACCTACAGCACAGGCATAATTTCTTAAAAAACAATATAGCAATGAGGCAATTATGCGAGTAATTACTCCATCCGCATTGCTTCCTGTTTCCAAATTTTAGTTTCACTTTTCCCGACTTCTACGGCTAAAGCAGTTCTAAATTTCTTAACACCCTGATTATCAATATACAAGTATATTTTTGGGTTTAAAGTTCAAAACTCATAATTTTTAAGTATCAAGCACAAAATTCGTAATTCATAACTCATAATTCATAACTCATAATTTTCTTTTATCTTATCAAGCTGACCACACCGTTTTTTGTAATTTCTTTGCCTTGTGTTGTTGTGGCTTTAAACATATAAACATAGTTTGCTGTCGGTTGTTTTTCTCCTTTATATACGCCGTTCCAGCCTCTGGATTGCTCGTTTGTTTCAAAGACCTTTAAGCCCCACCGGTTAAATATTTTTATTTCCATATTTTTAAGCCCGCCTCGGACATATAATATATCATTTTGCCCGTCATTGTTGGGTGTAAATGCTGTGGGAATAAATATATCTGTTTGTTCTATTTCTGCTGTATCTTCATATAATGTTACTGATACATCATCTATGTAATAATAAGATATGTAAGGATTATAAGGATTAGTTGCACTTACTCCGTCTACAAATAAAGTATCCAGATGTGCATCATCTTTATTAAAACAACCAATAGTAATATATTTTTCTCCACCATTAGCTGTATAAGTACCAGAAATTTCTGTCCAATTTTCTTTATCAGTAATAAAGTTTCCTTGTGGATTTGATATCTGTGGTATAACAAATAAAGGTGAGTTATTAGTTAAAGGATACCCTATTGCTGTATCTGAAAAAAATAGCCCAATATCATATACTGCATAACAAATAGAATCACCTAAACTTACATAAAATTTTACGTTATAATTCTTATTTTTATATAATGTATCACTACTGACCGACTAAATTTTAAATAAAGGGGTACTTCCAAATGGTTTCCCCCTTAATGTTGTATTTTTGTTTTTGAATATAAAACATTTACAACATGGGCAAAGATAATGAAATAAAATTT
>Ga0265594_1000565_pt1 | contig 30412 bp, 27 predicted proteins | sample saktaG_11_FD_190147 | JGI IMG/M metagenome (GOLD analysis project Ga0265594, IMG submission 190147) | Saline water microbial communities from Sakinaw Lake, British Columbia, Canada - sak_2011_5_24_80m | ecosystem: Environmental > Aquatic > Non-marine Saline and Alkaline > Saline ... | reverse complement strand
GCGGCGATGAACGGGGCCACGATGCCGAACCAACCCATCAACCGGACTATCCTGATGTTCATTAAAGCTATTCACGGGGCCCTGCCTGATAAAACATGTGAAAAAAGGTGGTCAGCGAAGCTGCTTGATGTACTCGGACTCCTCTAGCAGCCTCACCAGCCCCAGGCCCAGCACCCCGACGGCCACCAGACTGCTCAATGTGATGCTTGTCATCATCGCCAGCCACACCGGCAGCTGAAGCCCGAGGATGCTTGGAGGGGGAAAGAACAGCCACAGGTATCCGCCGACCACGACGCCGATTATCAAGGAAGCCGCCGCCGAGGCGGCCACGAGGCGCTCCCTGTACCTGTAGACGACGTATGACGCCGCCAGGTTGGCGAGGGCCCCCAGCACCACGTCGATGGGGCTCAGGAACCAGTACGCGTTCCCCACAAACGCTCCCAGGGCGACGCCGATCACACAGGGAGGCCCGAACAGGGCGGACAAAGGTATGAGGCAGTCGGCCACGCGCAGCTGTATCGGGCCGAAGCTTATGGGAGCCAGTATGATGACCAGCGCCGCGTAGAGGGCGGCGATGACCGCTGATAGACTAATGTCTCTCGTCTTCACGTTACGTTACCTCCTTACTCCGGGGTTTCTATGGCGGAACGGGTAGGAGGCCCCACTCACCCGCCGACTAGGGAAACCGGTGCAAGCAATTTAACCTTTTCCACCCACGGTTTTAATGGTCATTTATTGTCTGTCCTCGGGTTCTACACTGAATCGATTATTTACCATAAACGGGAGGCGAGTACAACGTGGTTTAGAGGCACGGGTTTGCACCTTTGCCCTGTCGCCCTCTAAGCCCCGCCCCTAATCAAAGCGTCCCGGGGCTATCTTCCGGTGAGATGTAGAATCCTGCCCTTTATCTCTATGACCCTGCGGTCGATGACCCGTTCGAACTCCTCCATCTCGTTGAGGCTGATGGGCTCCCTGCTGTGCATCTTGTAGTTGATGAAGTAGCTGAACGCCTCGGAGTATACCTTGCCGAACATGGCGCTCTCAGAGGACTCGATTATGCCCATCTCCTCGAACCGCCTGAACGTGTTGTGGCTTAGCTCGAGCCTCCTGTCCGAGAGCTCGTCGTCTATGGCCTGCTCGACAACTCCGCGTGCGACTGCTTCCATCCGCGTTCCTCAGAAACCCCGATGTTTCCCTTAAAAACAATTGAGGAAACGTATACCTTACCTCTGAAACAGGGGACTCCTCGTTACCGTGGCTCGGTAACAGAGATACAGAGCCCTATACCTGAACAGATGGTCAATATATGTTGCTCAAAACCATCAAAAGCCAGTGGATAAACGTCCATACATGAGCTACACCCCGGAGGACATCAGGCGTTACTACAACATGTATGGGGACGAGGAGTGGACGCGGCTTGAGGGTAGCCTCCACGGCCGTGTGCAGTTCGAGACGACGACCAGCATCGTCGCCAAGTTCCTCAAAGACGGCGACTATGTCCTTGACGCCGGGGGTGGTCCTGGCAGGTACGCCATATGGCTGGCCCGGAGAGGAGCCGACGTATACCTCGGGGACATGTCGGATGAGCAGCTGCGGATCGCACGCGCGAAGATAAAGGAAGCCGGGGTGGAGGCCAGCGTCAAGATGGTCAAGAGGCTCGACGTCTGCGAGATGAAGGACATACCCGACCATACGTTCGACATGGTTCTCTGCCTGGGCGGCGCCCTCTCATACGTAAGGGAGCGGCACGTAGACGCCGTAGCCGAGTTGATAAGAGTCGCTAAACCCGGTTCACCCATAGCCATTAGCGCCATGAGCCTACTCGGGACGTTTCACCTAATATCAACGCTCGACGCCGTGGACTTCCTCGAGAACATAGAGGACCACGTGGAGTGGACACGCGGCTCACCGTTCCCGGACATAATGTACTCGAAGCCCGGTTCACCTGAGTGGCACACGCCCATGACTCTGTACACGAGCACGTATCTACGCTACCTCCTTGAGGAGATGGGGTGCAACGTAGTCGAGACCGCGGCGACGAACACGATAACCTCAGGAGAGTTCAAATTGCCACGCATAACGGAGAGCCCTGAAGCCGTCGAGGCGTTGATCGAGCTCGAGAAGAGTTTCTGCAGCCACCCCGGCGTCACCGACATGGGTCAACACATACTGATCGTCGCGCGCACCCCGGCTCGATAGTCTACAGTGAAACCCTCTTAAAGCCGAGGCGCAGAACCCATAGGCAACGAGATGCACCCCAGTTTCCCGTTCGACTACCATGTCCACGAGAGCCACAGCAGAGACGCACCAAGCGCCACCCTCCCAGCCATCATCCACGAAGCTGAGCAACAGGGGATAAGGGAGATCGCCTTAACTACCCACCTCATCGTCTCCGGCCCAGACGTGTACCTCGGCGTCCAGATGGATGAACTCGACGAGTACTTCCAAGGCATAGAGAAGGCGCAGGACTACACCGGCGTCGTTTTACGGGCCGGCCTGGAGGTCGACTACTTTCCCGGCGAAGAGAAAAGGCTCGGAAAGATCATAGACGAGCACCCCCTCGACTTCAGCCTCGGGAGCACCCACTACATCAACGGCGTAGACATAGGGTCGCGGGTACAAGCAAGTAGCTTCTTCGAGGGCAGGCCGCTGCATGAGGCGGCGGACGAGTACTTCACGGTCTGGAAGATGGCTGCGGAGACCGGGCTATTCGACGTCCTCGCGCACCCAGACTACTGGAGAAAGTTCCTGCACACGGCGAGGAGGGAGCCAGCCGCCTTCAAGGAGTACGGGTCGGTCTACCGGGAGGCCCTCCAGGTACTCGCTGAGGAGGGTGTAGGCTTGGAGGTGAATACCTCGTCGACTAAAGTCGGGCTCACGGATTTCTACCCGGTGCAGGGCTTCCTGCGGGCAGCGTATGAGGCGGGGGTGACGACCGTCACAGTCGGGAGCGACGCCCATAGCCCTTCATCGCTTGGCTACCGTCTCGACGAGGCCGCGGCGAACTTGAGCCGTGCGGGCTTCAACTCAGTCTCGACGTTCAAGGGACGCAGAAACCAGAAGCATCAGATAGACGGGCTTAACCCCAGAGTTCAATAGCCATAAACCCCAGTATCTCTCGATCACTTTGTCAAATACACTAAGCAGGATGATCGAGGGCTTCGACCTCGTGTCATACCACGCCGGGGTCAACATGGCTTTCGCCGAGGTGGTGGGCGCGGGCTGTAAAAGGCTCGCGTTGAGCTCACCGTACGACCCGGAGCTGGCCAAGAAGATGATGGAGCCCACGAGGGTCGCGGCGGAGACCTACGGCGTGGAGCTCAAGGTGGAGACCGATCTACTGGTATCGAAGCTGTTCCCCGAGGACATCGCCAAGGATAAGACCGTGATAATGATAGCCCAGAGCAGCGAGGTCCTGGACGAGTACAAGAGGCTCAAGGAGATGAAGAGGGAGAGCGCAGCGAAGGGGCACCCGGCGGAGATGGAACTCGACGTCGCCAGAGCTTTCGGGCGTCTCCTGAGCTACAGCGAGGAAAAGATAGAGGCGCTCATAGAGAAAAACGGCTAGGGGCTCGGCCTGACGCCTAGGGTGAGGTCGATGTCGATGATGTTCCTGTCTCGTATCACGGTCAGCGTGAGGACTTCTCCCGGCTTCTTGTACCTGGACACGTAGAATATGAGGTCGTAGAAGCTGGTCGTCGTCTTACCGTCGGCGCCTATGATTATGTCGCCGCCTATGGTCATCGGCGTTCCGTCGATGGCGGTCTGTGTGTCCCCTCCTTGGAGCCCGGAGTCCTCTGCCGGTCCTCCCGCGGTCAGTTCTATGACCAGTGTGCCCCTCGTGTCCCTGTCGAGGCCCATGGCTTCGGCTATGTCCGGGCTCATCTCCCGGCCCACTATGCCTATCCAGGGGTGCTGGTAGGTGCCGGTCTCGATGAGGCTGTCGATCTCGCGTTGAATGGTGTCGCTGGGGACGGCGAAGCCGATGCCGCTGTACTGCCCTGTGTCGCTCAGTATCCACGTGTTTACCCCGATCACTTCTCCCCGCAGGTTGAGTAGTGGGCCGCCGCTGTTACCGAAGTTTATCGCGGCATCCGTCTGTATGACGTCAACTATCACGTAGTTGCCTGGGGCGGAGGCCTGCCTCCCAACGGCGCTCACGATGCCCAGGGTCATGGTGTTGGCGAGCCCGAACGGGTTCCCTATCGCGACCACGGTCTCCCCGACGAGCAGATCCGACGAGGTGCCCAGCTTGACTGGTTCGAGCCGTTCAGCGGGCAGATCAACCTGTATCACGGCCATGTCGCTGTAAGGGTCTCTCCCCACCAGCTCGGCCTCCGCGATTGATCCGTCGAGGAAGGTCACGTCGATGCTTGTGGCGTCCTCGACGACATGGTTGTTCGTTATTATCCTGCCCTCCTTGTCGTAGACGAAGCCGCTGCCGGTGCCATCCCCAGACGGGGTCCGGACGCTTATCAGGACCACGCTGTTCCTGGTGCGGTTGTAGAGCTGGGTCAGGATCAGATCATCGGTATCGGAGGGTAGTTTCCCGATCCGTATCTCCTCTTTGAGGCTGTCTATCTCGGCCTGCGCGCTGGAGATCTGGAACCTGAGGCTGTCCAGCTCCACGTTAAGGGCGTCGCCGGAGCCGCCGGGCGCCCTGAAGAACGTGAAGTAGCTCAGCACACCAACGTTCATGATCATGAACACTATGACTATGACCCAGAGCCAGTTCTCCCTGCCCTGTGATCTGCCCCTAGACCCGTAGAACCACTCGTCGCTCAAGACTATCAATCCCCAAAGAGGAGGTACAAGATAAAATCCTTTACCAAGATTCAGCCAAAATCCGGGACTCAGTCCACGAAGTGCCTGTACGTGCCCTCAGCCAGCTTCCTGTAGACCACCTCGAGGACCTCGGGCGGCGCGACCTTGAAGGTGGGCAGCTCGCTCTCCCCCTGAGGCGTCCGCGTCATCTCGCCTTCCTTCCACATGGTGACGGCCTCCGTCATGAGGGTGCCGGCCATGACCAGGGTCTTCCAGCAGAGGAGCTCATAGGTATCGCCTCTGTGGACCGGTATCACCCTCTTCACGACTATGTCCCCGGTGTCTATGTTGGGGTCGATGAGGTGGCAGGTGCTGCCTATGGGGACGTCGTGGTAGATGGACCACGCCACCGAGGCCGAGCCCCTGACCTCCGGGAGCAGACCGGGGTGGCTGTTGAGCACACCGTCCGGCGGTATCTCCAGTATCCTCTTCCTGATGATCCGTGTCCCGCCCAGGACTCCCAGGTCGGGCTTCAGCTCTTCCATGAGCTCCCTGCACCGCCGCTTGTTGTGGTGGGGCACCTTGTACCGCGGCACGTCTCTACCCTCCAGCAGCTCGGTGAAGGTGGGCGCGACCCGGTGTCCCTTGATCCTCACCAGGAACTTTTCGCGCTCCTCGTCCGCTATGGGGCTGGCCTCCTCTATCAACGCCGTGGGGACGTGGCCGGCCTCCATGAGCTGCATCAGCATCTCCCTCCCGTAGGGGTGCTCCTCGAGGACCATGAAGACGAACTGTTTACCGCTCATAGACGGGAAAAACGGGGGAAGCGAATAAGAAGGTATCTAGAGCAGCGCCTGTGCAAGCGCAGAGCCGCAGCCGCATGTACGCTCCTCGGGGATCAGCGGCAGCGCGTCCATGATGAGCGTCTTGAACCTCTCGCCGTTCATCCTCATGGTCTCCACGACCTCGTCGCTGCTCACAGGCTTCTCCGCCCAGACGTCGTAGTCGGTGACCATGGCTATGGAGACGTAGCATATCTCGGCTTCCCTCGCCAGCATGCACTCAGGGTACATGGTCATTCCTATAATGTCGCAGCCCCACTGCCTGAACAGCCGGGACTCGGCTCTGGTGCTGAACCTGGGGCCCTCGATGCAGACGTAGGTGCCCGTCGGGTGGACGGGGTACCCGTGCCCCTCCGCCTGCCCCACGAAGAGGTCGTGCAGCTGGGGACATATCGGGTCTGCGGAGGAGACGTGGCCCACGACTCCCCCCTCGTAGAAGGTGTCGAGACGCTTACGGGTCCTGTCGATGAACTGGTCGGTGATGACGAAGTCCCCCGGCTCGTAGTCCTCGCGGAGGCTCCCGCAGGCGCTGCTCGCCACGATCCTTTTAACGCCCAGCTCCTTCATGGCCCAGATGTTGGCCCTGTAGTTGATCTTGTGGGGCGGTATCTGGTGTCCTGCGCCGTGGCGGGGTATGAACGCTATGGCCCGCCCCTTGTATTTGCCGAGGGTGATGAAGCTGCTCGGGGCGCCGTAGGGCGTGTAGACCTTCACCTCTTGGGCGTCCTCGATGATCTCCGGGTCGTAGACGCCTGTGCCGCCGATGATGCCTATATCGGCTTTCCATTCACCTATCATGGTTAAGGCATGACGGTATTACGATAAATGTTTCACGCCTCAACTTTTCGGATTCTGTTAACTTGTCGGGACATTGGGGACAATTTTGGGGTCAGAGGCAGGTTTTATATTCCTATTATTGCTCTGATTTCTCCTATTCGTTTATGGTTGAGAGAGATATGCATTTCACCTGATTTTTTGCTTTGAAGAATTAACCCATCTTTGATGAGTTTTTCTATACATTTTTTCACATCTCCAGCATCCGATCTCTCAAAACCTCTTAATGCACTGGAAAATTCAGTGTGTTTACTGCCTATGATCCTGTTGTTGTAAAGTTTTCTTAGAATGGTTATCTCAATCTCGTTATAATCCGTTGATAAACTATGTTTTAGTTCCACATATTTAAAAAACCCAACTATTTAGACATATATGTCCGAAACTGTGGACATAAGGTTTAAATTATGACCTGCTGCACAGTTTAAGACAAGCCTAGCCGAGACATGGGTGTAAACAGTGGCCGAGACAAGGAGCCTAGGAACGGGGGAGATGGGTGCCTTAGAACGGCTGATGGGGTCGTTCTCGACACCAAAGATCATTGACTTTCTAAGCACGTTCAGAGAATTCGACTACTCGGTAAATGAAATAGCAGAAAACTCGAGAATAAGCACAAAAACCGTGAGACGCGAGGTACCTAAACTATGCTACTATGAGATACTGCTACAGTCAAGAACAATCGGTAAGACGAAGATGTACAAGTTCAACGCGGAGTCAAAAATCGCCCAGGCCTTTAACTATTTGATCTCAGAGATTGCGACATTCGAGATCGAGAACATCATCGAGGAAGAACACCTCGAGACAACACAGAACCCACGAAGGATACCAAGATCGTATCTTTCAAGAAAAATGGAACCCAAGGGTAGAGAAGAACGGAAATCCCAGATCAAGGTGATCTAATTCACAAATTTTTTTAACACACACACTAGAGGAGCACACGAAGAAAGCTATCTGAGCAAAGAAAAAAAGAGGACTAGATATTAGACTAAAAACGATCGGTGAAATACTCTAGGAATCACAGAAACGTCCCGCGAGTCACCAGCCACACCGCCGAGCCCCAATGTACCGACAAGTAAATAGAATCACTTTTCGATACGTTTAAGATTACACAGCCATTCCCAGACGGGATGCCTTTGGAGAAGAGCCGGTACTACGCCGTCATACTGCTGGCTTCCATCTGCGTCACCTATTTCGTCGAGAACTTCCTCCGCAGCGCAGCCGGCGCGTTGACACCGGTCCTCATCGACGAGCTAAGCATAAGCCACGGCGCCATGGGTCTCCTAGTCTCGGCGTACTTCTTCGTCTACGGCCTGATGCAGCTCCCCAGCGGCATACTGAGCGACACATTCGGGGCGAAGAAGACGATCCTCGGGTTCACCGCGTTAACCGTCGTGGGCGTCTTCCTGTTCTGGGTCAGCAGGAGCTACAACCTCTTCTTCGTCGCACAGTTCCTCGTGGGCATCGGGTGCAGCACCTTCTACATCAACGCCGTCAAGCTCGTCTCCACGTGGTTCCCAGCCAACAGGAAGGCCACCGCGATAGGGATACTGAGCGCTTCAAGCGGCCTCGGCAACTCCGTCTCATACATGGGGTTCCCGATAGCCATGGAGGCGCTGGGCGGCTGGAGAAGCCTCTACCTCGGGATGAGCGTCATACTCGTCGTCAACTGGGTGATGAACTTCTTCATCCTCAAGGACAGGGAACAATTGCAGGCGTCTTATCACGCCGGCCGAGGCTCCACACTCAACTCGGTCTCCTCCGTGCTCAGGGACCGCAGGATCTATCCCTTCCTCGCCGGCTATATCCTGGCGAGCACCGGCTGGGTGTTCATGAACTGGGTGACCCAGTACCTCATGGACGTGAAAGGCTTCACCTACTTCCAGGTCGGTCAGATAGCTAGCGTCGGCACCATCGCGGGAATCCCGGGGTGCATCATCGTCGCCTCCGTCTCTGACAGGCTCAGGAGTAGGAAGCTGCCTCTCGTGGGCTTCGCGTCCCTGTACACGGTGGCGCTTGCAGTCTTCTTTTTCCTGCCGGCCTCTGCGCCCCTGGCTGTGTACATGGCGCTATCGTTCACCCTCAACTTTTGCATAAGCTTCTGGGTGCTCTTCTTCAGCATGATCCCCGAGACGCTGCCAGCCGAGACCGCGGCCATCGGCCTCGGGATCGTGAACGGCGCAGGCACCATAGGGTTCAGCGTCATAGCGCCTGTCTACGGCGCACTGGTGGACGCCACCGGAGGCTACGGCGCGTCTAACATGATGATCCTGGGCGCAGCCGTGGCGACGCCCTTGATCTTCGGTCTGCTCGTGAAGGAGTGCTACGGCCAGTCCCCCGAGGAATGATCTTTTATCCGGCTTCGCATAATCCCTTTTAATGTCGGCTGAGGAAGTCATCAAGGCGTTGCCGAAGCTCGAGCAACACGTCCACATCGTCGGCTCCATCAGGCCGGAGACGTTTCTGTGGCTCATAGAGGACAGCGGCATGGATCTGCCCTACGAGACCGTCGAGGACCTTGAAGAGTTCTACGACTACAGCGACTTCCCCCACTTCCTAGTGGTTTACAGCACCGTGAACGACTCCATCACGAGGGAGCGTCACTACGAGCGGATCACATACGAGATGATGGAGTCTCAGGCGGCGTGCAACGTCCGGCACGTCGAGGCGCTGTTCTCGGCGTGGGACCACGTGAGGCGGGGCCTAGACTATGGCTTGATGGTGGACTCCATCAACAGGGGTATCAGGAGAGCCGAGAGGGACTTCGGCGTCACCTGCACCATACGGGTAGACCTCGTGAGGAACTATGGCCCGGTGATCGGGATGAAGGTCCTAGACCTCATCGAAGACAAGGACGACAACGTCGTCGCCATCGACACGGGGGGAAGCGAGCTCGGCTACCCCCCCAAGCCTTACAGGGAGTGCTACCGGCGAGCCAGGGAGATGGGGCTGCACACGGTGGCGCATCAGGGAGAGGGGGCGGGCAAAGACTACGTCTGGGAGTGCGTCGAGCACCTAGCCCCGGAGAGGATAGGCCACGGCGTAGCCGCTGGACGAGACCCCGAACTCATGAAGCTGATAGCCAGGAAAGGCATAGCCATCGAGTCCTGCCCCGTCAGCAACCTCAGGACTGGTGCGGTGGGCTCATGGGCTGAGCACCCGATCAGGCGGTTCATCGAGCACGGCATCAGGGTCTCCGTGAACAGCGACGACCCCCCCATGTTCGGCACGGACATGAACAACGAGTACCTCCAGCTCCACAGGAACCTGGGGTTCACGGTAGACGAACTGTTCCAGATAAGCCTGAACTCCGTCGAGACCAGCTTCCTGAAGCCCGAGGCAAAGGCGTCCATGTCCAGAAGATTCACAGCCGAGTACGAGAAAATATAGTAGCACCCAAGCTACTCGGGAGTCGGGAACCAGGGCACTATCCTTATCGACGGATCGTGCAGCCCATTGAGTATGGCGGCGTTGAGCGTGAAGGTGTAGATTTTCACTCAACCGTCTATAAAATACGCTTATTGTTGAACTAACCTTAAGTATAGTCAAATGTCCTAAGTTGCAGAGGTGCAAGAAACTCAAGGAAACTAAACCCCACAAGTACCCCTTGGATGAGAAGGTTCTCGTCACCTGTGGGCTGCCCTACGCGAACGGGCCCATGCACATAGCGCATCTCCGGACATACGTCCCCGGAGACGTTTTCGTAAGATACCTGAAGAAGCTGGGACAGGACGTGGTGTTCTTCTGCGGAAGCGACACCCACGGAACCCCCATCACGGTGAAGGCCGAGGAGATGGGGGTCACCCCCCAGGAGGTCGTGGAGACATACCACAACCACTTCAAGGAGATCCTGCCGAGGCTGGGAATCCATTTCGACAACTACGGCAGCACCGACCACCCCCTCAACCACGCGAGGACGCGGGAGATCGCCCAGAAGCTGCTGGACAACGGGTACATCTACCCGAGCGACGTCACCCTCCCCTACTGCCCAAACTGCCAGAGGTTCCTCCCGGACAGGTACCTAAGGGGCACGTGCCCCCACTGCGGGGCGAGCGCCCGCGGCGACGAGTGCGACCAGGGATGCCAAAGATACCTGGAGCAAGGCGAGCTCCTTGACCCCCACTGCAGCATATGCGGCGCCAAGGCCGAAATGAAGGAGACCCGCCACTACTTCCTGAAGCTCACCGCCTTCGAGGGCTTCCTCAGAGAGTTCCTGGATGGGCTGGACGGCACGGACATCGCCAGGAACTACGCCAGGCAGTGGCTTGAGCAGGGCCTCCATGACTGGAACATTACCCGGAACATCGACTGGGGCATCAAGTTCCCCGGCGACGAGAGCCTCACACTCTACGTCTGGTTCGACGCCCCCATAGGCTACATCCAGAGCACGGAGGAGTGGGCAATGCGCACAGGCGGCGACTGGATGCACTACTGGAAGGGTCCCGGGAAGCTGATCCACTTCATCGGCCCCGGCATAGTCTACCACCACTGCCTCTTCTGGCCCGCGATGCTCAAGGGCTCAGGCTACAGCGTCCCCGACGCCATAGCCGCCTCTGGCACCATGAAGGTGGAGGGACACGTGTTCAGCAAGAGCCGCGGCTACGTGGTCTGGGTCGAGGAGGACTACCTCGCCTACGGGCTGGACCCCGACGCGCTCCGGTACTACATCGTAAGCTACACGGGTCACACCCGGGACCTCGACTTCAACTGGAGGACCTACGGCGACAAGGTGAACAAGGAGCTCGTCGGAAGCCTCGGCAACTTCATCTACCGCAGCCTGCTCTTCGCCCACCGCAACTACGGATCCGTCCCCGAAGGAACCGTTGACGCGGAGGCTAGACGGAAGGTCGAGGAAACCGTCGAGACCATCAGGGACGGCTTGGACGAGTACGAGTTCAAGAAGATATGTGACGCCGTCCTCGGTTTAGCGGACTACGGGAACAGGTACATCCAGGCCAACGAGCCGTGGAAGCTGGTCAAGGAGAGCCCCGAGGAAGCCGCTAACGTGATCCACAACTGCGTCTGGCTGACCAAAGCCATATCCGTCCTCATGGAGCCCGTCATGCCCTTCAAGGCCGAGAAGGTGTACGAGCTCCTCGGCTTAACCCGGGACCAGCCCCTGGAGCAGGCGTTGACGCCCCTGGAAACAGGTGCTGAGCTAGGCAAACCGGAGCCGCTCTTCCAGCAGGTACCGGGCGACGAGATCGAGGCCCTCGAGGAAGCCATGGTAATACGTATAACGCAGGCGAAGGGATAGGATACGGTGACCACTTGAAGATCACCCTTGACCTCCACATCCACTCCGTCTACTCCAGGGACAGCGTAAACACCATAGACACCATTACACGACGCATCAAGGAGGCCGGGTTCCACGGCTACGCGCTGGCCGACCACGACACCATAGAAGGGCTACCCGAGGCGCTTGAGAAGAAGGGCGACTTGGTGGTGGTTCCGGCTATTGAGGTGACGGCGCGCGCCGCCCACGTCCTCGCGCTGGACCCCAACGAACCCATCCCCATGGGCCTCAGCGTAGCCGAGACCATAGAAAAGATCCATGAACAGGGGGCGACGGCGGTCCTGGCCCACCCCTACGGCCTTCCGCGGAGCTGGGTCTCAATCAACAACATGAAGGACGCCAGCCTAGACGCCGTGGAGGTGGCCAACAGCGCCCAGATTCCCTACGGCTACATATGCAGCCTCAACAGGAAGCTAGCCGAGGAACTCAACCTACCGGTGACAGGGGGAAGCGACGCCCACATACCGGACACCATAGGGAGAGGCTACACGATCATCGACACGCCGTCCCCCGAGCTATGCGACGTCATCGACTCCATAAGGAAAGGAAGGACAGAGGCAGGCGGCTCAGGCATAAGCATCTATGAGCGGTACAAGAAACTATTAAAAATAATGTGAGGGGACCGCTACTTCCAGCTTGACTCGATGTCGTAGAGCTCGATACCCAAGTCGACGTGCTTCTCGTGTCCAGCGAAAGGCTCCATGTCGTATAGCTGAGTGTTCTCCAACCCAAATCCTCCGTACTTTGGCTCCTTCACTATGTTTCTGTCTAAGACGACGGCGATCTGGTAGCTGAGCCTCGGCTTGATGGCTTTGCCTAGGGTGGTTATCACGGCTGAGTTAACGTTTCCCATGAACCCCCGGAAGTTGGTGGCCAGCCCGTCCACGAAGCCTGTGACGTTGGCCATGGCTTGCTTTATCTCGGCGTAGAAAGTATTGGTCACCCGTGTGTCCTCGGCTGCGTCGACCCCCGTGTACGTATCCAGGTCGACGCCTTGGCGCTGCAGGCTAAGCGCCTTTTCAATTAAAACCATGTCTCTTTTTACTCCCCCATTATCACGCCAGTCGATATTATCATACACAGCCTTACTTTGTCTCAGCTAGGCGTGTGTATCGGCGATGGTATGGGAATATGAGATATTTCTAATAACATCTGGGAATGGTTAGACATTCATTATTTAATTAAAGGTATAAAGTTGTTCTCAACTTTATAGAACAATTTTAAATATTCTCAACTTATGAGAATAACTCATTTCTCCGACAATAAAATGAAGCCCATAAATATAACATAAAAATATTAAACGTCTACCATATTATGTCACCTTTTAACAGAATTAATAAAACCGGCCTCATTCAAATTCACTTAACTATTTTATAAAAAAAGCGATATGAACCGAACAAGAAAGGATCAACAACACTAATCCATTTAAAAACATGGCGCGTCCGCACCGTTTAAAACACACCAAGCTTAACCAATCAGGAACAAACAGATGCCCAACATCTACGTGCGATCCTACGGGTGCAGCGCCAACACCGCCGACGCAGAGATAGCGAAAGGACTGCTGCAGGAGAAGGGATACAGACTAGCTCAGACACCAGAGAACTCGGACCTAAACATACTACTCACATGCATAGTGAAGACGCCTACGGAGAGGAAGATCACCAAACGCATTAAGCGGCTGTACGAGTCCGGGAAACCGCTGATCGTGGCTGGTTGCATGCCGAAGGCCATGCAGAGTCACGTAGAGGAGATAGCGCCAAGGGCATCATTGGTTGGGCCAGACGACATAGAGCACATCGTTGAGGCGGCGGAGAAGACGCTCCGTGGGGAAAGGTGGTATACGTCGATGGAGAGCCCACTGAGAGGACGTGCCTCCCCAGGGTCCGGGCAAACGAGCTCGTCCATATTGCCCCGATCAGCAGCGGATGCCTGGGAAACTGCAGCTACTGTATAGTCAAGTACGCCCGGGGTAGACTCTGCTCCTTCTCGGCTGAGAAGATCGTCGATGATGTGCGGAAAGCCGTCGACGATGGCTGTAGGGAGGTATGGGTGACGGCGGAGGACACCGCCGCGTATGACCACGAAGGAACCATCCTGCCCATGCTCCTCGACGAGATCACAGGCGTCGAAGGCGAGTTCCGGGTGAGAGTCGGCATGATGACCCCCAACAGCGCGCTGCCTTTTCTCGACGAGCTGATCGAGTCGTATAGAAACGAGAAGATGTACAAGTTTCTGCACGTCCCGGTTCAATCCGGCAACGACCATGTTCTCGGGAAAATGCGCAGAAGATACACCGTACAGGAATTCAGAGAACTCGTTACGAGGTTCAGAGCCGTCCACAGGTATCTCGGGGTGTCTACCGACATAATCTGCGGGTTCCCCGGTGAGACCGAGGAGCAGTTCCAAGACTCGCTCGATCTGATCCGATGGCTCAGCCCAGACGTTCTCAACATCTCCCGATTCTGGGAGCGCCCCGGGACGGAGGCCGCGGAGATGCCGGGAAGGCTCCACGGCAGGGAGACCAAGGCACGTTCGAGGATGCTAACCAAGATGTGGAAGGAGCTCTCCGTCGAGACGGGGATGCGTTGGATCGGCTGGGAGGGCATGATACTGCTCGACGAGTTTGGTAGAGATGGATCCAAGGTGGGCCGTAACTTCGCCTACAAGGCAGTAGCCGTAGACACCGACACGGAGCTGGGGGAGTTCGTCCAGGTCAGGGTGACGGGTGCAGGCGTTGGGTTCCTCGAAGCGGAGATCGCATGATTTATTGCCTCAGCGGGTCGATGATCAGCCGTGAACACTATGAGGATAGCAGTTGCATCTTTCAGTCACGAGACCTGCACCTTCTGCCCGAAGCCCACCACGGTGGACGACTTCGAGGCCGGTAAAGTGCTCCACGGCGATGACGTCTTGGAGTCTACGAGGGGTATACCCAGCTACATCAACGGCTTCATCAAGGCCGCCGAAGAGGAGGACGACGTGGAGCTTGTCGGCATACTCGCCGCCTCCAGAAGCCGCGGCGGCTCCAGCGGGAGCTGGCTCACCGAGGAGTGCTTCGACAAGTACAGCCTCGGCATAGCCGACGGCCTCAGGAAGGCGGGGAAGCTGGACGGCGTGCTTCTGGCGCTCCACGGAGCCATGGCCGCCACCGGGCACCCCAAACCGGAGGCAGAGATAGTGCGCAGGGCTAGGGCCGCAGTCGGGGACGCACCCATCATGGTGACGCTTGACCTCCACGCGAACGAGGACAGCGAGTTGACGGACGCCGCCGACGCGGTGTTCATCCTCAAGACCTACCCCCACGTGGACTCGGAGGAGATAGGCTACACCGCCGCCAGGTGCATGATAGAGACCGTCAGGGGCGGCTTCAAGCCCACCACGGCGATAAGGAAACCCGGCGTGATGACCCCCAGCGTCTACCAGGGCACAGGCGAGTCCCCGGCCAAGGAGATCATGGACCGGGCGCGGGAGTGGGAACGTAGAGAAGAGAACTGCTACTGCGTCAGCGTGGCCTTCGGGTTCGCGTACGCCGACGTGCCGGACGTCGGCGCCACCGTAATCGCGGTGACCAACGACGACGCGGCCCTCGCCGAGAAGGTCGCGGAGGACGTCTCCGGCTACATCTGGAGCCTGCGTGAGCCCTTCGCCGGAAAGAAGCTGCCCAAGACAAGGGAAGGGGTAGCAGAGGCCATCAAGCTGGCTAAAGCAGGCAAGACTCCCGTCATCATAGCCGACCACAGCGACAGGATGGGCGACAGCACCCACATCCTTAAGGAGCTCATCGAGCAGGGGGCAACCGGCTTCTGTGTCGCGACCATAAGCGACGAGGCAGCCATACGGAAACTGAAAACTAGGGCAAAGGTTGGAGACAGTGTCGACGTGAAGGTGGGTGGCTACGCTGACTGCTACTCCGGGAAACCAGTCGAGATCAAGGGCACCTTGGAGTACCTCGACGACTGCAGCTTCGTTCTCAGGGGCCCCATGAGCAGGGGCGACACGAGGAGGCTGGGGTTGACCGCGGTGCTGGGGTTCGGCGAGAACAACCACGTCATACTCACCCCTACGCTCCACCAGGTGCTTGACGACGCCATATTCCCTGCAGTAGGCCTGAACCTCGACGACCTAAACATCGTCGCCATAAAATCCCGCGTCCACTTCAGGGCCTTCTACAACGACGCCGCCGGAAGCATCGTCGTGGTCGACGCGCCGGGCCTCGGGCCAGCGGACCTCAGCCAGCACACCTACAAGAACATACCCAGAGACATCTACCCCATCGGCGAGAAATGGAAAAAATAACCCTTTTTATTCACTCTAGAAGGGTGGACCGAATCCTGCTCCGCCTAGGCTGATGCCAAGCAGCGTCCCTAATACGATGAGGACCGCGGTCATGACGACCACTGCGAGGATGGATATCACCACGGCGTTCCCCCACCCAGTCTCGTAGTAGGTCTTCACCAGGTACAGGTAGGCGACGAGCTGGGCAAGGGACCCGACGCCGCCTCCCATGACCTCACCGATGACGGCGTTAACCACTGTGCCGAAGATGCCTATCCACACCGCGTCCATAAACTTCGCCTTCTCGCCTCCGACTATCCATTTACCGGCCAGCCAGAGGAACGGCGCCGTCACGATGCTGCCCACCACGACTCCGATTATAACCCCGACGATGCTCAAAGAAACACCAGAGAATATGCAGACACCCATCAATTTAAACATCTCTTCCCTGAACGACGATTCGGTGAATTTTTCTATCTAGAGACAGACTAACATGTGAGGTATCTGATTGAAGGTAAACGCAGCTAACGGCCTGGTAAGGATACTAAAAAAGGAGGGAGTCGGGTGGGTCAGCACCTTCCCCACCCACGTCTTCGGGAACGCCTGCGGCGAGGAGGGCGTAAAGAACTTCATGGTGAGGGACGAGCGTTACGCCGTCGCCGTGGCGGACGGCTTCAGCAGGGTGAGCGACGGCAAGGCCTTCGGCGTCTGCAGCGTCATGGGCGGAGGGAACGCGGCCGGGACCCAGATGGCCTTCGGCGCCCTGGCACAGGCATACGAGGACTCCGTGCCCCTGCTGTGCCTGACCGACGGCGTCCCGACGTCTGTGTACGGGCGCGAGAGGTTCAACATAGAGGACGCGTTCCGGAGCGTGACCAAGTGGCGCGGCTACATCAACAAGGCGGAGAGGGTGCCCGAGTATATGAGGAGGGCTTATACAAAGCTCAAGACGGGCAGGCCGTCCCCCGTATTGCTGAGCCTCCCGAGGGGGCTCGGCCAGTACGACGAAGAAGCGTATACCTATACTCCTGTTCAGGGCTGGAGGTCCCAGGGCGACCCCGGGGACGTGGAGAAGGCTGTGAAGGCTCTGAGGGCGGCGCGCAGTCCCCTGCTCTGGGTCGGCCAAGGCGTCTTTAGCTCAGACGCGTGCAGGGAACTCCAAGTGTTCGCGGAGCTGGCTCAGCTTCCGGTACTGACGACGCTGAAGGCAAAGAGCGCCTTCCCTGAGGATCACCCACTATCCCTGGGCGTCAGAGGTGAGCCGGCTGAGAGGTTCCTCAGGAAGGCGGACCTGGTTCTAGCCGTGGGCGTAGGGTTCACGCCAAGCCACTTCATGCACGCCATCCCCGGCGCAGCGGGCAAGAAGATCATCCAGTGCACGGTAGAAGAGTCCGACGTCAACTGCGACTACGCGGTGGACCACGTGGTGCTGGGCGACGCGAAGCTCGTGCTCAGTCAGCTCGCCGCCGAGCTGGAGAGACAGGGGGCGCCCAAGAGGAACGAGGCCCTGGTCAAGGAGATAGAGGGCTCGTGGAGGGTTCTCCGCGAGAAGTACGGCCCGTGGATGGAGTCCAGCGAGAAGCCGGTCAACCCTTACCGGGTCTACGCCGAGCTGATGAACGTGCTGGACATGGAGAACAGCTTCGTGACACACGAGTCAGGCAACACCAGGGACCAGCTGAGCACCGTCTACAAGGCCAGGGTGCCTCACGGCTTCCTAGGGTGGGGCAACGTCAGCACCCTGGGCTATGGCCTGGGGGCCGCTTTGGGGGCGAAGCTGGCGATGCCGGGGAGGCAGGTGATCAGCGTCACGGGGGACGCCGGAGTCGGCTACCAGATGGGCAACTGGGAGGTCTTGGTCAGGCACGAGATGGGGATAACCACCATCCACATAAACAATGACGGGTTCGGCGGCTACGGCCCAGGGTTCTGGGGACCCGGCCACAGCCCATACACCTACGAGGTCACCAGCCATAAGGTCCAGAGCAGCGCCAAGGTGGCGGAGGCCCTCGGCATCCAGGCGGAGAGAGTCGAGGACCCGGACGAGGTCGCCCCCGCGCTGAAACGGGCGCTGAAGGCTAACACGGGCGACAAGCCGGCGTTCATCGAGGTGATATGCAGCAAGCACCCGGTCTACGCGGGATGGATACGGGAGTAACCCACCCTCTTTTTCCTGGATAACCCCCTCAAAGCAACCAGACCGGCGACGGCGGCCAACACCACGACGATAGCCGAGTTCACGACGAGGAGCTGAGAGTTCGCCGACTGGGTGACGGGCTGGTCTCCGACAACAACGAAGGTGTTGGTTGTCATCATCGGCAGATAAGAGTTGAGTGTCGTCGTGTAGATGCCGCCCCCCTGGTATGCGCATGTCTCGCCGTTCACGGCGACCACGGCGTCCGTCACAGGCGCGTTATCCGAGTCGTAGGTGAGGGTGTATATCACCTTGAGCGTCCCCGGCATCAACTGGGTGACGCTCTCCCTGACGGACACGGTGTCGTACAGTATGCTTCCCTCCTCCGTGGTGAAGCAGCTGAGCCCATACAGGTCGTCCTCCATGGCCTTGACTCGGTAATTCTTGAATCCGGTGTGGTCTATGTACTCTAGCTCATAGCTTCCCTTGAAGGATGAGCCATCGTTGGCGTAGACCCCAATCATGGCAGGCTCCTTCATGTATGATTTCAGGATGCGTGTTATGGGGCTCTCGAGCGTGAACTCCACCCGGTCCCAGACCACAGTCAAGTCGTCGGCCTTAACGGAGCTTATGTCGTAGAGGCTTCCATGTGCCTCGGCGACCGTGAACGTGAAGCTGCCTACGTCTTCCCTCCTGATCGACTCTGCGTTTAGCTCCACCTCTCCCTCCGTTAGCGGCGTACCGTCGTACTCGTAGTAGGCGTTGTACTGTACGTTTACCTCCTCGCCGACGTCGACCCGTGTGTCTGGGGCCTCGATGTCAACCTTGACTCTGTCCCATATGACCTCGACGGAGTTGGACTCGAAGGTGTCCAGGAACCATTTCCTGTCCATTACCCGCCAGACGGTGACCTCCTCCTTCCCCACAACACTCTTACTGGTAGCTGTGAAGGATATGTCCCCCGAGAACTCCGAGTCGTCGTAGGCGTAGCGGGCGGTGCATCTGATCTCCACTTCCTCGCCGACGTCTATCCTGGTGTCCTCGACCTCCAGCTCAACCAACACCTTGTCGAATATCACGTCAGCGGTGTCGGTCGTGAACTCGGTTACACCGTTCCTCCAGTCCATTATGGACTCCACTGTGTACCTGTAGTGGCCCACCTCGTCCTTGACGAGCGTGTCGTTGAGCGTGATCTCTCCGAGGAACGGCTTGAGATCGGACTCATAATGGGCGAGGCAGTCTATCTTGGCCTCTCGTCCCGGGTTGTACCGTTTCCTCGGGCTGTATAGGTCCACCTTCACCCTGTCCCAAGTGATTTTGACGATGTTGCCGTCGAACTCCTTGATCCCGTACTGGGGGTCATCGATGGAGACCACCTTGACGCCTCTTCTGCCGATGAAGTCGAAGCCCTCAGTGTAGTTGAGGTAGACCGTGCCTGTGAAGGTCTCGTAGTTTGAGGCGTAGTAGGCGTAGACTATCATGCTGGGCTCCTCGCCGGTGGTGGTTCTCTCGTATTCAGGGATCAACGTGATCTGCACACTGTCGAAGATGCATGTCGGGGGGTCTTCATCGAGCTGCACGGTGTAGGGGTTGCCGTTGTAGCTCACGTAGGAGATCATCCACTCCTTGACGTACGGGGAGTCGCGGGTGTCTGTGAATATGACCCAACCATCCTCCCATATGAGACGACTCTGGCTGTCACCGACGATGTAGACTGTTCCATGAGAGAGGGGGTCCCCCGTGTCGGTCCACTCGAGCCTGAACCCGACCGTAACCTCTTCGCCTACGTCGACTCGGTCGTCGGATACGTAGCACTGTGTCACCGTTATGTCGGCGTCTTCTCCGTACGCGACCGCTGAGCCACCCATCACGGTGAACAGTATCATTAGACCTAGTGCTAGCAGTAGGTACCCGCGTTTAGGCATCGTCTACCCGTTATATGTCGGTTTTATAATGATTGAGTAAGCCTGATACCGAGGATTTACCGGTGGTTTATGCTATATATTCGAGATTCATTAAAGTAGATTGTTTTCAGGTTTAAAAAAGGGGAAACTCGCTGGTTTCTATTTTAACATCTTTGCCTGTATCTTCAGCAGGCGGTCTACCTCTTCCTCGGTGTTGAAGAAGTGGCACGATACTCTTATCCCGCCTACTCCTGCCGCGTACCTGTGGGCGACGATTATGTCGTTCTTCTTGAGTTCGTCGTAGACCATCTGGTTCTTCTCGAAGCTCCCGGTGTTGTACGTCACCAACCCGCCCCGTTCATCGGGCTCCTCCGGGGTGTTTACCTTGACTGGTTGCTCCCGTAGCCCGTCTATTAGGCGCTGGCTGAGCATGGATGTCCTCTTCTGGATGTTCTTGGTGCCTAGCTGGTTGAAGTAGCTGAGGCACGCGTGGAAGCCCCACGTATACTCCTCGCCGACGCAGCCTCGGTAGTATTTCCGTGCGTCTGGGTAAAGCACCCCACTGTAGGACTCGATGTTGTCGTGACCCGGCTTCTCCCAGGGGGCGCCATCCCTGAACGCCTCCTCCACGTTGCCGTAGTTCATGTACGTGGGGTGGAACACGTCGTGGAGGCTCTTCTTCACGTAGAGGACGCCGGTCATGGCCGGGCAGCAGAGCCACTTCTCGCTGCCGAAGGTGAAGAAGTCGACGTCTTCAGCCTTCACGTCGACGTCCACGGCTCCCGCCGCCTGGTAGGCGTCGTTGACGACGTAGGCGCCGTGGCTGTGGGCGATCTCGCTTATCTCCCTCATGGGGTACCTGACTCCGCTTGTCCACTCTACCTCGCTGACGCATACCGCCCGCGTCTTGTCGTCTATCGCCTTCATGAAGTCGCTGGCGTCGATGACTCCGTCCCTGTGCCTTATCCTTCTGATCTCGACTCCCTGGAGCCTGTAGGGCATCCAGACGTAGACGTTGGATTGGTAGCCCAGGTCGGTGACGACGACGTTCTCGCCCCTCTCGGGCTTCATCATAGATGCAACGATGTTGAGGGCCTGGCTCACCCTGTTGACCCAGCACATCTCCTCGGGGGAAACTTTGAGCAGCTTCGCGGCCTCCGAGCCCGCGTCAGGGGGATCGACCTGCTCCTCGTTGATCCTGTGGCTCCACCACTCCTGGGTGGCATCGTGTACGCGCTTCAGCGTGGGGCCGTGGGCGGCGCTGTTCATGTAGGCCTTGGACTTGAGGACCGGGAACTCGGCTCTCACTTTCTCTATGTTCTTACCTATGTCCATGGAGGATCCTCTTCGGGTATACTTGTGTGTCTAGGTAGAAATGGTTGACGATCACTAGGGGCGGGTCCGGGGGGGATTCGAACCCTTCCCGACATGGAGAGAAAATTGATCGTAAGGTGGTCTTGTCTCTTCCTTTGATGTGGATTTTTCGTAAACGGGTTTTTTCGGTATCGAAGGATTTTGGGTTTTTTCTTGGTAAGGAGAAGGATGATCGTCCTCATGGTCAGATAGATCTTATAGAAAAAAAATCAATTTTCAAATGGTATCTTGTTGGGTTCTGGGCTGACATTGACGGAAAATATAATACATGGAGTATAGAGCTGTCTTGCAAAATATTTTGGGATATTCGTTCATCGGATGAATTTACAATTAAAAAACAAATATCACACATAAGTTATATATAAATCCTTATGTAGGTAAACTATTTAAATAAAATAAGATACCGATATATAGGTATATTATATTTGAGATAGATTGAAATGAGCTTACCTAAAGGAAAAAAGATTGAAAGGATATTAAGAGTGTTGCTAAACGATCCTTATGGAAAATTAACTAAGTACAGAATGGCAAAAAATTCACAAACTTCCTTTCCTTGGGTACATCAGTATTTAACGAGATTAGAAAAATATGGATACATTAAAAATACGACAGTAAAAAATTTCCCAGCAATTTATGAAATATGGAAGAATCAAAGAAGAAATATCGAGAGAAAAAATTTTGTGATAAATGACCCAATGTCTCTTTTATCCGATGTACAAATGAAATATGCGTTAACAACTTATCAAGGAGAAAATTTGGTGCAAGGTTATCTATTTCCATCAAGATTTGATATATATATTGAAAGAAAAGATTATGATAAGTGGAATGAATTTTTAAAGGAACATGGATTAATGGGTCCAGGTAATTTCAGAATCTTAATTGATGATGAACATGTATTTTATAATATGTTAAAAATAAAAGGATATAATGTTGTATCTATACCACAGCTTATTGTTGACCTCTATAAAGAAGGAGGTGTATGTGGTGAAGCTGCAGATAATTTAGTAAATCAGATGGTAAAAGACAATGTATGAAACAAGAATCACTGATTTATCAAAACAATATCTAGAAAAACTGGTTAAAGTTATTGAAGATGACATATATTTACTTGGCGGTTGGGCTGTTTATTATGTGGTTAATGAAAATTTTTCTAAAATTAGAAAAAGGGATTATATCGGTTCAAGAGATATTGATATTGGATTCCATTTTGAACATCAATGGGACCAAGAAATGATCAAATCATGTAGTTTTGTAAATTGTATATCTCAGCTGGAAAATTTAGGATTTCAGTGGCAAAGTTTTAGATTGTATAAAGATTTTGATTATGATACATTAAGAGAGCTTTCACCAGAAGAATCAGCTCTAAAACAATATTATGAAATTGTTAGAATGTACATAGATCCAATTGTTGATATAATTCATAAAGATTTCCAAAAAATATGTGGATTTAATCCTCTTGATGAGCCTCTATTAACCTTAGGATTTCAAAATAATTGGTTCATAACACATTATGAATTTGATAATGTCCAAATAACTTTGCCCCATTTATTATTGGCTATGAAAATGAATTCTGTTATTAATCGTGACAAAGAAGATAAACGTATTAAAGATATATGTGATATTTTTGCTTTAATGTGGCATAGTATAACTCCATTTGAAGATATTAAATTGAGATTCCGTATGATATATGATAGAGAAAAAGCATCGAAAATAATATCCCAATTTACAAAAAATGACATAAATCAAGTATCAGAAACATTAGGAATAACATCTAAAGAAATCAATACTGTTTTATTAGATTTTTCTAAATAAAAAAGAAAAGGAAAATACTTTATATGAGTTGGCGGGGAAGGCGCGAAGCGCCGACACGCCACGACTTGATAACTATATGACTAATTCAAACAGTCTCAAGAGATTGTATGATGACCTGTATCTGTATCGTAGACTCAAATAATGTCCCAGGGGGGTTCGTGGCGGGCCCGGGGGGATTTGAACCCTCGACCCCAGGCTTAGGAGGCCTGTGCTCTATCCATGCTGAGCTACGGGCCCGCGCACCACTCTAATATTTCCCGGTTTTTAAGAGTAGCTCTACGGACGTTGGCTCCCCTTTAGGTAACTCTCGTCCCGTGGAGGGAATGGTTGGATACACAACATAAAACCAAGTGTCGAAGGGGCTTGGTGTTAACAGGATAAGATCAACGTATCAACGCCTCAAAAAGATGAGACGTTCTTAACAGCAGCGAGTCAAAAACGGGTGCCGATCTCATAAAACACCCTTATCCGTTTCCTTTCCCGTGAAACAGAACCATCATATACATTGTAGATACTATACGTGTTTGCCCGAATGGGAGCGGAACCACGGACAAAGAAGCGTAAGACCGAGGAACCGCGGAGCCGAAGAGATGGGCTTCAAAGTACTCGCTGGGCTTTGGCTCGGAGAGAAACTGCATCTCAAGGCAAGACCGTTCGGGCACCTCGCGTTTATTGGAAACCAAACCCCTGGAACCTCCTAAATATCCGCTGAGACAACCAGTATCCATGTCTTTCACCACCAGACCCGTCGTCATGGGCGCCAACGGCATGGTCACCAGCACCCACTACCTGGCGTCCGTGGCGGGGCTCAAGGCGCTCCAGGACGGAGGCAACGTCGTCGACGCCGGGGCCACCATGTGGTTCTGCCTCACCCTATTGAAGCCCCACCTCGTAGGGCCGGCGGGCGAGGTCCCCATACTGCTCTACTGGGCGGACGAGGAGAAGGTCGTGGCCGTCAACGGCCAGGGCCCGGCTCCCATGAACGCCACCATCGACTGGTTCCTCGAACACGGGTACCCCATGATCCCGGAGGACGGCTTCACCCCCGCCGTCGTCCCGGGCTCCTTCGACGCGTGGCTCATAACGCTGGAGGAGTACGGCACCTTCACCCTGGGGCGGGCCATGGAGCCGGCGCTGCGCATCGCCAGGGACGGCTTCCCAGTCTACCAAACACTCAAAGCGTTTCTGGAGAGGGTTAGGGACAGGTATCTGTCCGAGTGGCCCACATCATCCGAGACATACCTGCCCGGCGGCAGGGTGCCGGAGATCGGCCAGCTGCAACGGAACCCAGGCTGGTATAACACGTTCAAGGAGGTCGCAGAAGTCGAGGCCAGAGCCGGGTCCAGGTCCGCTGGGCTTGACGCCGCCCGCAAACACTTCTACGACGGCCCCATAGCCCAAGCCATCGTGGACTATACCCAGAGCTTCAGGTGCAGAGACGTATACGGCAAGGAGAGCCCAGGCCTCATAACCATGGAGGACTTCCAGGGCTACGGCGCCCGCTTCGAGGAGCCCGTCACCGTTGACTACAGGGGCTTCGACGTCTACAAGTGTGGCCCATGGTGCCAGGGCCCCGTGTTTCTCCAGCAGCTCAACCTTCTCGAAGGCTACGACCTCACAGGGATGGGCCACAACACCGTGGAGTACCTCCACACGTGGATAGAGTGCGCCAAGCTGGCCTTCGCCGACAGGGAACAGTACTACGCCGACCCCGACTACTCGGACGTGCCCCTGGACATGCTGCTGTCCAAGGAGTACGCGGATAAGCGCCGCGAGCTAGTAGACCCGGACAGAGCCTCCATGCTGCTCAGGCCGGGCGGAGTCGAGCCCATAGAGCTAGAGGAGAGGGGCGAGAAGTCTTGGTTCGAGGGCGACACGGTGCACCTGGACGCCGTCGACCGGGAAGGCAACATGTTGGCGGCGACGCCCAGCGGAGGCTGGATAAGGTCCAGCCCACTGGTGCCGGGCCTCGGCTTCCCGATGGGGACGAGGGCCCAGTTCATGCACCTCGACCCCAGTCACGTCGAGTGTCTGGAGCCGGGGAAGAAGCCGAGCACCACTTTGACGCCGAGCCTCGCCATGAAGGATGGGAGGCAGTACATGGCGTTCGGGACCCCGGGCGGGGACAGGCAGGACCAGTGGACACTCCAGTTCTTCCTAAACCACGTAGAGTTCGACATGAACGTCCAGGAGGCCCTGGACGCCCCCACCGTCCACACCAACCACTTCCCGGGCAGCTTCTGGCCCCACACCGTGAAACCCGGGGAGATCAACATCGAGCCCCGGATACCAGACGACGTGGTCTCGGGCCTGAAGAAGAAAAACCACAGAGTCGTGATGAGCCGCCCGTGGAGCCACGGCAGATGCCTCGCCATAAGGTACGACCCTGACACCGGAGTAATGTTCGGCGGCGCGTCGCCGCGGACAGGTGAGCCCTACGCCCTCGGCTGGTGACGAACAAAGTCTAACCCTTTTTCCCTTATTCTCTTCAATGGACCGCCTACACTGCCCACATGTTTTATGAGGCGTCGCCCCGGAATATCTCCCCATGAGCGTTGAGACGAGAGCCCACACTGCGCTGCACGTGGTCAAGGGGGCGATAGTCAAGGTGCTGGGTGACGAAGCCAAATGGTCCGCCGGCGCCTCGGTGGACGGATCACACGGCAGGATTACCGTCCAGTTCGACCGCAAGCCCACCGACGACGAGGTCCGCATGATAGAGCGGCTGGCCAACGAGAAGATCAGGGAGGATCAGCCTATAGAGATCCACATGCTGAGCAGGGCCGAGGCAGAGACGCGTTGGGGCGACCTCATCTACGACCTCTTCCCCCTGCCTGAGCGCATCACCGAGCTTCAGGTATTCCATCTGCCCGGCTGGAACGTCAACGCGTGCAACAAGGAGCACACCTCGTCGACGGGCGGAGTCGGCGAACTACTAATCACTAAGACTCGTTTCAGAAACAAGAAGCAGTTGCTTGAGGTGAGCTTCGACCTGGTCGAGTAAGGCTACCTGATCTTCCCCTTGGTCCTCTTGGGGCGTAGGTTCTTGCTGTGGCACTTGCGGCACTTGGTTGCGTTAGGCGGGTTGGTGGCTCCGCAGCTCCTGCACACCGTCTTATTGATGCGGTGCTCTCTCGCGATCCCTATCTTCACTGGGTCTCGTAGCGACATCGTTTCTCATCCCCGGGGGCTTTGAGTGTATACGGGTCCCCATATATTATCTTTTCCTAGTTAGCCGTTAAAAGCTCAGGATCGAATCCCGCCGTGGCTCACGGTTATAGGCTGTTCTTCTCGGCGATCTCCCTATACACCGGGACCGCCTCGGTGGGGGTGCGCTTCTTGGTCTCCCTGTCCACGTTGTATAGGCCGAAGCTTATCCTGTACCCGTCGCTCCACTCGAAGTTGTCCATGAGGGTTCAGTAGTAGTACCCCTTCACCGGTACACCGTCGAGGGATATGGACTTGTAGACCTCGTCGAGGTGGCTCCTCAGGTACCTCGTCCTCAGCTTGTCCCCCATGTCGGCTACCCCGTTCTCTGTGACGTAGATGGAGCGTCTGTACCTCCTGTAAGCCCAACTGAGCACGTTCCGGAGCCCCTCGGGGTATATCTCCCAGCCGTAGTCCGAGCAGTCGTCGCGGCAGGGAGCGAACTCGTAGTCCAAGAGCGGGTTCACGCCGGTCTTCCTGTGCTTGACCCTCCACTTGGCGTAGTAGTTGACGCCGATGTAGTCGCAGCCCTTTACCTGGTGGGGCAGCTGCTCCCATGGCTCCACCACCTGGTCGAGGTTCATGTCGTAGTCGCCGTGGAAAACCGCGTTGAGGTTCCACTCGTTGAAGGCGTAGTCTATGAACTGGCTCATCCAGGCGTCGTCGGGGTTACTTGGGTCAGCCGGCTCGTAGTGCTGGAGGACCGCCACTAATCCGACAGTTGAGGGCCCCAAGGGCGACGCCTCAGACCTGTCCCAGCGTTTGACCTGCTCGTAGGCGACGCCGTGGGCGATGCACAGGTGCTTAAGGCAGATGAGGAACAGGGACGGGTCGTTGAGGCCCGGGGGGAACTCGCCTCGCCTGGTGAGGTAGCCATGCTCGCTGACTATGCGGGGCTCGTTGACGGTGCAGTAGAGGTCCACTAGGTCCCCCAGCTCGTGGGACAGGTAAGCCATGAGCTTGGCGAACTCGACGATGGTGGACTGGCTTATACATAACGCAGGGTTTAGGTGCCGATGTTAATGCGTCTGGGGGCCGCCGTGCAGCCCGGCTGAGGGCGCCTGTAAACCGTGCCCTTCCCGCCCCCCTTTCCCCACCTAAGCCCATAAATTCGGCGGGAAGTGTTTTTGTCACGTCACGTACCATGTGTCTATAAACCCGTGGAAGTGTTTTTGATGGGCTTTGGTGCTGTGTTAGTGGTGTGTTGGTGTTGTGTGCGCACAGTGAAGCCACAGTGTCCCACGTCATCCAACACATGGCGCCCGGGCATGGGTTTCCCGGGGCCGGTCATGGGGAGGGGCCGCCTGAATCGGGTGATCAGTGTTTAATAGACCGCGGGCAATATCTAAACCTTTATCTCTGGATAAAAGTATGTGGGGGTGGGGCGGTGGCACCCCCGGGGGACCGCTCCCCCATCACCCCACCACTCCGCTTCTCCGCCCACGCTTAGGCACGTGGACTAGTATGCCGTGCTTCTTGGGGTGGACACGGGCTTTAAACCACCTTGACTCTCTCATCAGCCGCTAGAATAATTCTATTTGTCAGTCAAAGGCTTACTTATTTTGCCTTCAGTAGTTGCTGAAGGCTGGGAGTGGGAGATAGTCTCCCCGACCACCTAGGAACTCGGACACCCCAAGCGCTAAGGGTCTGGCTTAGTAGGCGGGCCCCGGGCCGGGATACAAAGAGGTAACTAGGCGATGTGTGGGACGACATCGACCCCACTCCCGAACCTCATTCAGAAAGCTATTCTAAAGATATTAAAGACTGTTGTATTCTCACCTGATGAATACTAACTATGACTAATTTTCTCGTCACGGAGAACTAGTCGGCGACACTACAGATCTCGGACTTTTACTAGGGCTATTGACATCTCAAGTCGTTTAGGCTGTTGGATGCTATACAGATTTCCAGCTCATGAGAAAAGGAAAAACGTTATTTTATTTTGAATTAAGTGTATATTATGGAAAGTAGTTCAGAATTACTTGCATGGTATGCGTTTTTTGGAGATATTTTTGCGATAATAATATTTTTGACTGATTATATTAAACATATTCCTTATAATTTTATTTACTTAATTGTATTATTATTAATACTCGCTAGTACATATTCTCTTAATGTTTTCCTCAAAGAGTTTTTTGAAAAGAAGTCAATAAACTATATATTTACGCTATTTATTAGCATTATCTTTAATATATATTTTATTTTTCAATCAATAACACTATCGCTAGCTTATGGATACCATATTATGTTAATAGTGTATTTTATGATAATTTCAATAATGTCATATATTACATACAAACAAATATTACAAAATATAAATCTGAATGCTATTTTAAAACTTCTCTTCTCTCTATTTATGATTCTAATTGTTTTAACCCCCATCACTATAGTAGTCTATCCTTATACTCAACCTACTAAAATATTATCAAATTTTATGCCCAGCACAATACGTTTTACTAATGAGAATCTGTTAGAATCTCAATTAGTAATGAAAATACTCCGTGGAAATATTTGGGATGTCAATATAACTAATGACAATGATAATTTATTTAATATTTATATTGACGGTCTTTTAAACGGCCATGTTTTTATTGAATACCTCCAACAGGGAAGACAAATAAACATCCCTATATCAGTAGAAAAGCCATCTAAAATAGAACCCGGCTTTTATGATGTTAATATAATTATAACCTATAAGAATTATTTCAATGAAGAAATTATTAACAACAATATTATGCATGTAGAAGTTGAGCCTACTTATCCAGGCCCAGTTTGGTCCTTATATGCGACTGGAGGCATAATGATTCTCGTAATTGCATATGTAGTGTATAAAGAATTTTTAGATCGTCCTAAATTTTTCATTTAATAAAATACCTCTACAGGGGTGGGTCTATTCATATAGCGTTTAGATAGGAACCTCCGGGCAGGAGGGCCAGCCGCTCCCTGACCCGGGCAGATACCCGCCACTCACTTGGCCACCTTCCCCGCCCGGGGACGTGGATGAGCAGCCCATGCTTCTTGAGGCGGGCCCGTGCGTCCGGCCCGAAGGTCTCGCAGAGCATCGCCGACTCCCCGTCGAAGCTCCGGGCAGCATGTGGGAGGGGTGGGCTTAAGGAACTTGTAGAGCGCCCGGAGTGATATGGTAAAATATGTGACTTTATCATCTTGTTGGTGTGATAACTTAACCTTTATTCTATGCAACTTATTCTTATCATTTATATTATGTCTAGTTTAGTAAGACGCGGGTAAGACTGTTTATGTTAATAACTTAGTTAGTTAGTAGTAGTAGTGGTAGTAACCTTCCGGTAACCATGATGTATCCATAATGTAACCGTTATATTAACGGTGCCGTTATGCCACCCATAGCATAAATGTACAATCTGTACCGTACAATAACGGTGCCGTTTTACGGTAACCGTTACTATCTATTTCCTAAAACTACAGTAGTTTACGGTACGTACTTATCATAGTTTCGTTCGAACGTTGCCATATGTAGGTTATTACACCCAAAGATTATATAGTGTGAATGTATGCATATTAATCATGCAAACAGGCGGTACTCACCCGGGTCATGGCTTATACAAGGGTGAAGGTTTGCATATGCCCGAGGGATACCAAGAAGGCACAGGATACCCGGAGGACCACCACGCCCCAGATGCGGCAATGATAGGCTGGAGAGGACTAAATGAATCACGATGCATACAACAACGATGCAACCCGAAAGGAGGAGCCACCTAGGCCCGCCCTCGGTGTCTGAAAAGACACAAAAACAGGTAGCCCAAAGAGACCCTAAGTCTAACCTAGGGAGTAGGGCGTTTTATGCGTTAGACATTAACGATAATGGAGGAATAGCCTAGAATGTCCCAGCGCGAGCAAGCACCAGACATTGAATCTGCCCAGCTACTCCCCCGAGATAACGGCACCATTCTTACAATTAAAAACTATGGATCGTTATGCCGCCGTTCTTGGTGGTGTG